>ERZ795058.1308-NODE-1308-length-33873-cov-7.837453_pt1 | contig 33873 bp, 30 predicted proteins | sample MGYA00375142_ERZ795058 | MGnify/ENA primary metagenome ERZ795058 (study PRJEB30187, sample SAMN05720210) | activated sludge metagenome | isolation source: anaerobic digester from wastewater treatment plant | place: Japan | collected 2015-04-20 ... | reverse complement strand
CCCCTGACCTCGGCATTGCGAACGCCGCGCTCTCCCAGTTGAGCTACATCCCCACCGTTTATATTGAGGAAATTTTATATGATATTGCCTCGCCTCATGTCAAGACTTATGTAACCAGACATCGGACTTATGTATTGGGTATTGGGTATTGGGTATAGATGCGGGAAAGGCGCGAAAGGCGGGAAATATTTCCACTCATTCCCGAATCTTTCCTGTCCATTCGTTTTCTTCATCGCCTGATGCATTAAACCTGAGAAACCCTGCACTGACAGACTGAGGAGATGGATAATCTGCGCAGGACCCAATGAATGCAAATGTTTTCTGGATTCAAGACTCCGCATCTGGTAGACACTCCCATATCATGGGGGAATAATTTTTAATTTGCGCACAGCAGCAGCAGAATTTATCCGATTCGGGTGCCTGCTCGGGTTGCTTCTGTTCATGACGGGATGCGGGGCCGGGTTGGCTGCCGGGGTGACCACGCGCGCCGCGGCGGCAGCGGTCGCACCCCCGCATGCCACGCTGGAGAGGGAAAAGGCTGACTCTTCAAGAGAGCCTGGACGCGATTCGCCGCGGATATTTGTTTCCTCCTTTACTGACAAGAGACAATCGAAAAAAATTGTCCGCTCGGTGAAAGGATACCAGGGACTGCTGTATTCGGTCACGGGCTGGAGAATAGAACTGGACGAGCCCGCCGGGGAAGTCGTGGCCAGGCACGTCCAGTCCCACCTGGAGAAGAACGGTTTCAGGGTCTTCCGGATAATCCGGGATGCGAGCTCCCTGCGGATGGACGGGGATATTATCCTGCTGCACCTGAATAAGAACGACAAATGGATGGGGTTCGAAAGCTACTGGTCTGCCAGGGTTGAGCTCGTGGTCCGAGTCAGCACGCGGAGCGGGGCGGAACCGCTGAAGAGCTACCGGGTCACGGGGTCCGCTGAAGAATACAACGTACTCGGAGCGCGATCGGGAATCGAGGCGCTGACCTCCGCCCTCAACCAGGCGGTGGAGCAGATTCCCGCCGGTCCGCTGTCGCGTCTCGCCGCGGAAAATGAGAAAAAACAAAGCCCCTGATCCTGTTTTCTTAAAGCGATCAGGTTTTGTGTCGATATGAATAAATAGCATTCGTAATTCCAACGGGAATTACCCGCATCACCAGGAGGGGATATGGCGAAAATAGATCAGCTTTTCAAGCTAATGCACAATGAGGGGGCTTCGGATCTCCATCTTTTTGCGGGTTCCCGACCGGCAATGAGAATCCGCGGCGATATGGAGCGTTTCGGAGAAGAAGTCCTGACGGAAGAAGCCCTCAAAGAGATGCTGTATGAAATCGCCCCTCCCGACAAGTTGGCCCTTTTCGAAGCCACCGGGGATCTTGACTTCGGCTACGAGGTTGCCGGGATTGCGAGGTACCGGTGCAACTTCATGCGCCAGAAATTCGGGTCAGGCGCCGTCTTCCGTGAGATCCCGAGCAGAATAATGACTTTCGAGCAGCTCGGCCTGCCTCCGATGCTCAAGGATCTGGCTTTGCTCCCGCGAGGGCTTATCCTGGTCACGGGGCCTACCGGAAGCGGAAAGTCGACGACGCTGGCCGCCATTATCGATCAGGCGAACGAAAAACGGAAGGGTCACATCATCACGATCGAGGACCCGATCGAATTCGTCCACCCGGGGAAAAGTTGCCTTGTAAATCACCGCGAGATAGGCACTCACACCAGATCTTTTGCCGCCGCCCTGCGCGCCGCCCTGCGCGAGGACCCCGACATAATCCTCGTCGGCGAAATGAGGGACCTCGAAACCACGGCTCTCGCCATAGAGGCGGCGAATACGGGCCACCTCGTGTTCGCAACCCTGCACACGATGGGGGCAACCCGCACCGTGGACCGCATCATCGACCAGTTTCCCGCCGAACAGCAGCAGCAGATCCGGATGTCCCTGTCGGAGTCCCTGAAGGCGATCATTTCGCAGGCGCTGTTCCGGCGCATCGACAAAAAAGGGAGGGTTGCCGCCCTGGAGATAATGTTCTGCAACATTGCGGCCTCGAACCTGATCCGGGAGGAAAAGACTTATCAGCTCTTATCGGTAATTCAGACTTCGCGGAAACTCGGCATGATCTCCCTTGACGATTCGATCATGGAGCTGCTTCAGCGGAAATGGATCAGCCCGGAAGAGGCTTACGAGAAGTGCGTGGACAAGAAAAAGTTCGCCGCCCTTCTTAAAAATCCGCCCCCAGAGTGGTAGCGGTAAGGTAGGCCTCGCGGGCCTCTTCGTGCAGCCCTTCCGCCAGGCAGGCCTGGGCGAGGAATACATACAGGAAAGGATTATTCGGGTCTTCCGCAATCGCCTTCCGGAAAATGAGGATGGCGTTGCCGTTCAAGCCCGTCCTGGCCAGGATATTTCCGAAACGGTTATAATAAGCCGCCTTGTGGCCCGGATCGATGCGGATCGCCTCTTCGTAAGCTTCCTCCGCCTCAGCGACCCGCCCTTCCTTCACGTAAACGTCTGCGAGGTGGCAGAAAACCAGCGGCTGGTTTCCGTTTCTCTTGATCGACTTTCTGTATGCCGCAACCGCCCGGCCGTATTCGTCAGCTTCGGCCAGGACGTGTCCGAGGCCGTTATAATAAGAAGGCGCTGCTTCCGGATCTATTTCGGCAGCCTTTTCATAGGCCTTTTCCGCGCGCTCGAATTCGCCTGCCGTCGCCAGCACGTTCCCCAGGCGGCTGAAATATTCCGGGGCATCTGGCTCCCTCGCCGCGAGCTTTTCGAAAATCCGGGCGGCATCCGAGAAGCGCTCCGCGCCGCGGTAAGCCTCTCCGAGCGTAAACAGCAGGCTCTTGTCGTGCGGCCAGACGGAAACGGCCTCTTCGCAGACTCCCGTCAACCCGGCAAAATCGGCCTTTTCCCGGAACAACCGCACCAACTCGTCAAATGCAAACCCGGTAAAGACGTCCCTGGCAAGCTCCTTTTTAAATATCACGAGCAGAAGCTCGATAGCTTCATCCGTCTTTCCGCTGTCCCGGAAGACCCAGGCCAGGGACATTTTCAGGGAATCTTCTTCCGGATGACGCTCAATCAGCTCCCGGTAAATCGCTATCGCCTCATCGTAGCACTTCTCGCGTGCAGCCTTTTCTGCTCGGTCGTAATCGGGATCGGATTTCATATTTCGTCCTCCCGGGCGGCTTGTCGATTGAACCAATCTGAGATATAAATTTGGTTTCGGGTTTCGAATATCGATGTTCGGAGTCGGCGTGCTGCCCCGGGTTATAAAGACTATCGGGCCTATGCCTTGTCGAATTAAATGTTATCAACACCTGATACCTGATACATGGCACCCAAGTGCCTTATCATTTATTAAGATTTTATGCAAATAGTCACCGCGGCCATTCTCGAAAGAGACGGGAAGGTCCTGATCGCCAGGCGGAAAAAAGGAGAGGCGATGGAAGGCCTGTGGGAATTCCCGGGCGGGAAACTGGAACACGAGGAAACGCCCGAGGCCTGCCTGGCCCGCGAGCTGCACGAGGAATTCGGCATCGAGGTCAGCGTAGGGGATTTTTACTGCTCCAGCCGGTTCCGTTACAGGCATGGAGAAATTGATCTGAAGGCATACCGGGCGGAAATCGTTTCAGGCGAAATTACTCTTCAGGTCCATGATGAAATACGCTGGGTCAGGCCCGAAGAGCTCCTGAATTTCCGGCTTACTGAAGCTGACATTCCTGTGGCACACAAGCTGGCGAAAGAAGTAAAAAGTAAAAGGTGAAAGGTAAAAAGTTCAGGGAGGGGTCGAAGGCTGAGGGGGAAGGATCAAGCGAACTGATAAGAACACTTGTACCTTGGATCTTCGAATCCTCTTTATACCACAAGTAAGATGAGCTTGAGTTTTCTGAGGTCATTCCGGCGAAAGCCGGAATCCAGCCCGGCCGGGAATGTTTGGGAATCGTTTCCGGACACCGGCTTTCGCCGGTGTGACGCAGGTGTGCCGGTTAATTTAATTAAATTTCTATTTTGTTCTTTCTACTTTTCACTTTTTACCTTTGCCTTTCACTTTTTACTTTTCCTTATTGAGGACTGATTCAATTTCTTTTTTGAGAACGGGGGAGGCGGATTTCAGGGCTTTTTCCAGAACACCGTTCCCCGAGGCGCCGAGAACATCCTGAATGGCCCGAATGGCGAGGACCTGCTTCAGCCGGGACGGCGGGTAGGCTTTCCAGCACGACCTGCTCTCCGGGTCGAAGAATTGGATAAAGCCCCTTTTCAGGCCTTTGCCGTAAGCGTTCGTGGTAATTCCAATTCCCGTCCCGAGGTTTTCCATCCGGTGAATACCCTCATCCAGGGGAAGAACGGACGTGGTCTGTCCCCTCTGGAGGGTAAGGACAACCGTTTCTTTCAGCTCTGCGTAGCCCTCCCTGCCGCCGTCGTCGAGCCGGTCGTACTTCCGCTCCAGGATCGGTCCCTTCATGGCGCCGATTATCCCCCAGGAGCCGTGGTCATGGATAATGTCCGCCTGGCGCTCCTGCCAGAGATAAGCGAGGAGAGTGAATTCGGGACACCTGTAAACGGTAATCTCATTTGGCCAGATCGACGGTTTCTGATCCGACGCGCCCGGGTCCAGAATGATCCTTTCGAGGACTTCACCGAACCAGCCGCTATCCGCAGCCAGCCGGCCGACAAGATCCCTTCCGCGCTCCATCCATCCCTGATCGCTGCTCTTTATTATATCTTCAAATTCTCCACAGAATTCCTGTAATGTCATATTCGTACCTCTTTTTGAGAAATCCGCGGCTAAAATTCTAAATCCTAAATTCTAATTCCTAAAAAAATTCTAATATCAAAATACAAATATCAAAACAGGTCTGAGCTTGAAATCGATTTTGAATTTCGTTTTTTAGAAATTTGGATTTGTTTAGAATTTAGTATTTCGGATTTAGAATTTTTCCTTTTATCCGTGTTTCCGGATGTGCTCCCATTCCTTGTATTCCGGATGATCCGGCTCGGCAGCGAGCTTCTTCTTCTCGCTCATGTATTTCCCGGAAGATTTTTTTGCGCCGTAAAGAATGCGGTCTTCCCCGATCGGACACACTTTTATGCAGACCCCGCATGGATAGCGTCTCCTCCCCGTCAGATCTTCCGCCACTCCCAGGCAGGCCAGTTTGTCGTAATCGCCGGCAATCCGGTCCTTCCGCATGGAAAGCGCGCTACCCGGACAGCAGCGGACGCACAGGCCGCATTTGATGCACAGGTCCCCCTCCTGCATCGGATCCGGCGGGATTTTAGCCTCGGTCAGGACGGACACGAGCCGCACGCGCGGACCGAACTCCGGCGTAAGCAGGCAATGGCTCAGGCCCACCGAACCCAGGCCCGCGTACCGGGCCGCCATCACGTGGCTGAAAGCCGCGATCGGCTTATCCCGCAACGCCTTCAAAGAACCGTATCCGTCGCGGCTGAAGAAAATGGAGGCATGTCCCCGGCGATTGAGACAGCGGGTGAGGCCGTACGCCAGCCTGTCCAGCGCCCTGTTGACGGTCCGGTAAAGCTCCATGTGCTGGACCGAGGGGGTGGTCTCCACGATCGGGAGCGGCATCTGCATTCCGATTACTATCACCGTTTCGACGGGAGGCCAGACGGCGCGGGGGCGGAACTCGGGGGGGACTTCGCCGAAGTCGTCCCACCGGTCGGGGGAAGCGAAGCCGACAAGATCCGCTCCCTGATCCATGCAGAAGCTGACGATATCTTTTTTCAGATCCCCGCCCGGTTTCGGCCTTTTTCCGGTCCTGGTAAAGCTTTTGGCTCTCATCTGTTTTTCGGCCTCTCAAAGTGATCGAATCCCGCCCCCTTCATCGGGATCGGGATTCCGTCCGGACCTTGCACTTCGCTCCTTTCCGCAGCCACGAAAACGCCTATATGGGAAATGGCCGTTTCCCGGAAGGGCCATTCCCGTTCGAGTGCGGCCGCCTTCTCCGCCGGCACGGAGAACAGCAGCTCGTAATCTTCACCGTCGGTCAGTGCTTCGCGCAGCTCAGTTTCCCCCGTCCTCCGGGGGACGGCCTCGAAGTCGATCCTCAGCGCCGTTCCGGAGGAACGGCATATGCGCCAGGCATCCAGCAGGAGGCCGTCGCTGACGTCGATCATGGCGTCCGCAAAGCGCCGCTCCGCAATCCATGCCCCCTCGGAGCATCGGGGCCGAAAAGTAAGGTGATGGCCCGTCGCCAGAGAGCGCCCGAAAGCACCCGTGGCAAAAAGGAGATCGCCCGGCCTCGCGCCTCCTCTGGTCAGGACAATCGATTCCCGCACCTCTCCGAGAATCGTCAGGCTGGACACGGATTCACTCAATGTCGAGCTGAGATCTCCGCCGATCATGGCCACCTTGTACTCCGCAGCCAATCCGAGAATTCCCTCGAAAAATTCCCGGAGCCACTCTTCGCCGCATTCCGGGGCAAAGCCCGCCGCCACCAGGCAGTAGCGGGCCGTACCTCCCATAGCCGCAATGTCGCTCAGGTTTCTCGCCAGGAGCTTTCTTCCGACGAGTTCCGGCGCGGGCCCCCCCGGTCCCGTCCCGTAATGGCGCCCGGCGACCACCTGATCGACGGCCGCGAGAAGGAGCAGGTCCGGGCCGATGCGGAACCCGGCGCAGTCGTCGCCGGGAGGAACGGCCAATTGCGGAGGCATTCCCGGCAGCCGGGAAAAGAGTTTTTCCAGGAAATCGTCTTCCGTCATTCGTCAACTTCTCCTGAAATCTTTGTGAATCATATCACTTTCAAAATGCACGGGGCAAGATAATGGTTGAAAATAAAGGGAATTTGTGCGAGTTGTCAGCCTCGATAAAAAGGGGCTCAAGGCGAAAGGGAAAAGGCCGGAGATAGATAATGCAACCAAACAGGAATCCGCAACTGCGGAAAGACAACCGACACAGGTAAATCACCTGTTCTTTGGCCCTTCGCCCTTCGCCCTTTGCCCTTAGCCCTTAGCCTTTTGCCTTTTGCCCTTTGCCTTTTATTGAGAATATATGCTTCCACTGACAGGTTATAAAATTCTTGACCTCTCTCTCAGGCTCCCGGGATCCTTGTGCACCCAGATCCTGGCCGACCTCGGAGCGGACGTGGTCAAGGTGGAAGACCCCGGGGGAGGAGACCCGTTCCGGCAAACGCCTCCGCTTGCGGGATCGGCCGGGAGTTTCTTTCAGATCACCAACAGAAACAAACGGGGACTGGCCCTCGATCTGAAAATTCAGCGAGGCCGTGAAGTTTTCCTCCGGCTGGCCGAAAAGGCGGATATCCTCTTCGAAAATTTCCGGGCCGGAGCCCTGGACGGGATGGGTCTCGGCTACGAGCAGATAAGGAAAGTGAACCCGCAAATTATCTACTGCTCTCTGACCGGGTTCGGTCCGGGCGGCCCTTACCGGGACAGGCCGGCCCACGATCTGGATTTCATGGCGCTCTCGGGCCTGCTCCATATTCTGAAGAGGGACGGGCAGCTCCCTCCGGTGCCGGAATCCCAGATTGCGGGCGCGGGCGGCGGGATCTCGGCCGCCCTCGGGATCCTGGCTGCAGTCGTCCGCCGCGAGCGGACGGGTGAAGGAGGCAGGGTGGATGCCGCCGTTTTTGACGGTCTCGTCCCTTTTCTCGGCCTGGTGATGGCCCAGCGGATGACGGGAGAGGGAGACAACGGAGAAAGTCTCGTGGGGGGCGCATATGCCTGCTACAACGTCTATGAGACCGGCGACGGGAAATACCTGACCCTGGGCTGCCTGGAAGAGAAATTCTGGAAGGCCTTCTGCCGGGCCGTGGGACGGGACGATCTCGCGCCGGACCAGTTTGCGCCGGAGCCCCGGCGCAGCGCCCTTCTCGACGAAGTCCGCGCGCTGATCCGACAGAGAAATCAGAGGGAGTGGATGGAGCTTTTCGAAAGCCACGGGGTCTGCTTCGCCCCCGTAAACTCGCCCGAAGAGGCCCTGCAGGACAGACATGCGATCCATACCGGACTGTGGTTCCGCGGGAAGCATCCGCGGGACGGGGAAGTCCCCCAGCAGGGTCTTCCGGTGCGGCTGTCCGGAGTCCGGCCGGGCTGGAGAAGCCACCCTCCCGCCCTGGGCGAGCACACCCGGGAAATTCTCGCTGAGATCGGATTTGATGGGGCGGAAATCGATGATCTCACCACGCTGGGAATCATCCGCTGTGGGTAAGGTAAAGGGCAAGGGCTAAAGGCTAAAGGGGCTCCTTTGCCTTTGCCTTTAGCCCATTAAAAACTTGACAGTTAATTAGATCTGAGCTAAAAGATTTAGTTCATTAAATCAGGAGGTTCGATTTTGGCGACCCACAAATCGGCGGAAAAGAGAAACAGGCAGAGCAAGAAGCGGAGAGAGCGGAACGTCTCCATAAAATCAAAGGTGAAAACGAGCGTCAAGAAGGTCCTGGCCGCCGTTGAAAAGAAAGACGCCGAAGCCAAAAACATTCTCAAATCAACAATCTCGACCATAACAAAGGCCGCTTCGAAAGGCGTCCTGCACAAGAACACGGCCTCCCGGAAGGTCTCCCGCCTTACTAAAAAGATTAATAAACTGGGATAATAGTAGTCCAGAGTTCAGAGTCCGGATTTCAGAGTTATAAGAAAGATAAGCCCCGGTTTAAGGCCGGGGCTTTTATTTTAGTCTCAAGTTTCAAGAAAGAAAGCTCAAGTTCGGAGTTCAGGGTTCAGAGCTGGTTTCGTAAGTCCTACCGTCAAAATTAAATTGAAAATACTTAGCCTTTGCCTTCCTGTAGGATATTTTCTTACATACAATTACAATTGCTAATTACGTTATTTTTTGTTCTATATGACAAACTTCCTAGATGGACTTCTCCCAGGAGGACAGTGATGCCGGTCAAATCTCTGGAGCTGCACGCGGAAGAAGCCCTTTCAAAAGAGCCCAGGACTGCTCAATCCATCGGCAATGAAGAAGTCATCTTGTCAACGCCGGTTGACATCACCGCCTTCAGACGGACGGAAGAGGTCCTGCGCAAGAGCGCCGAGCGCCGGAGAGTTGCGGAGGCCGTCGGGGAAGAAAGGCAACGGCTTTTTGACGTTCTGGAAGCGTTACCGGCAATGATTTGTCTGCTGACCCCGGATCATCACGTGGCGTACGCAAATCGGAGTTTCCGCGAGAGATTCGGCGAGGCTGATGGTCGGCGCTGCTACGAATACTGTTTCGGACGCAGCAAACCCTGCAATTTTTGCGAGAGCCACCGGGTGTTGAAAACCGGAAAATCGCATCGATGGGAAATGAAGTGGCCGAACGGCAGCGTTATTGACGTGTATGGCATCCCCTTTACCGACGTGGACGGCTCTCCGATGATCCTGGAAATGAATACCGACATCACCGCCTTCAGACGGACGGAAGAAGCCTTGATGGCGGAGCGGCAGCGGTTCCACGATGTTTTGGACATTCTGCCCGCTTATGTCGTACTGTTGACGCCGGATTACCATGTGCCTTTCGCGAATCGCTTTTTTGAAACTCGTTTCGGAAAAGCCGAAGGCCGCCGTTGCTTCGAGTATCTTTTCGGACGAACCGAGCCCTGTGAGATATGCGAAACTTACTCCGTTCTGAAGACCAGGCAGAGCCACGAGTGGGAGTGGACGGGCCCGGATGGACGCAATTACTACATTTTCGATTTCCCCTTCACCGACGTCAATGGCGCCGATTCCATCCTTGAGGTGGGTCTGGACATTACCGAAAAAAAGCGAACGGAAGAGGAACTGCGTCAGGCCCACGCTGAGCTTGAGGCAAAGGTCAAGGAAAGAACGGCGGCCCTTGAAGGAGAAATAAGAGAGCGCAAGCGGGCGGAAGAAGCGTTGCGCAAGAACGAGACGCTCCTTCGCGCCGTCACTGATAATAATCCTGACCCTATTTTCATGAAAGACAGCAGAGGCCGTCTTGTGTATGCGAACCCGGCGACCCTGCGAATGATCGGCAAGACAATCGATGATGTCATAGGCAAAACGGACGAAGACTTCTATGTCAATACAGCCGATGGCCGCGCTATAATGGAGAACGACCGGAGGATCATGGATTCCCGCCAGAGTGAAATTGTCGAAGAATCCTTGTCTAATCCCGACGGATCGAAGCGCTTCTACATTTCCAGTAAAGCCCCGTTTTACGACGCCCGGGGACAGATCCTCGGTCTCATCGGAGTAGGCCACGAAATCACCGATCGCAAGCTGGCCGAGGAGGCTTTGCGCGATCGGGAATCGCGGTACAGGCAATTGGCCCTCAGGCTCGAACAGGTCAGAGAGGAAGAGCGGGCCGCCCTGGCGCGGGAGCTCCATGACGATCTGGGCCAGGTCCTCGCCGGCCTGGGATTCGACCTCGCATGGATTAATAAACGGATGTCCAATCATGACGGGGAAGTCAAACGCAAAGTGGAAAACATACGGGAATATGTCCGGACGGCCCTGCAGCGGCTGAGAATGGTATACACGCAGCTCCGTCCGGGTCTGCTGGATGAAATGGGACTCTCGGCGGCGATCGAATCCCACATTTCAAGCTTCCAGGAAAAATCCGGCATTCTCACGATACTTGAAACTCATATTGATGAGAGGGTATTGAACACCGACCAGATCACGACTCTGTTCCGCATCATCCAGGAGAGCCTGACAAATGTATTCAAGCACGCCAAAGCGTCGGAAGTGAATGTGAGTCTTTCCCAAAAAAATGGAGATTTGGTCCTGATGGTGGCCGATAACGGAAAAGGCATACGTAAATCAGATCTGAAAAAGCAGCACTCTTTCGGGCTGGTCGGAATCGAGGAACGGATCAAAAAGCTGGGTGGGGAATTCGATATTCAGGGAAAAGCGGGCAAAGGCACCGTTCTGACTGTCTCGATTCCAGTCTCCGGTTGCCCAAAGTCTCAAGTCTCAGGTTTCAAGTCTCAAGAAAAAGAAGATTCAGAGTTGCCCGAATAGAAGCCCCGGTTTAAAGCCGGGGCTTTTTACTTAAGTGTAAGTTTTCTGGTTTCGAGTGGACATCTTTCGAAATCTTATCGTATTCACAAAGATCGGAAATTAGTTGCATTAAATCCTTTTCACAATTGAAATTCCATATACCAGGCAGGCTGTTCAGAATGCCCGGATGCAAGGCGCCCTTCGACAAGCTCAGGACAGGCTCCGCAGACGGGCGTTTATCAACAGCCTGCCTAAAATCCCGACATGAGAGCGCGGAACGCCCTCTGCGCCATATCCTCCGCCAGCAGCTGGAGGGCGGCGCGGCGGTTCTGATCCGTTACGAAGGGGTTGCCCTGGCTCACCCGGTAATCCCTGTAGCCGCTGAATCCCGGATCCTTCCAGATGATGACGGGTTTCCCTCTTTCCACAAGCTCCGGGTTGGCCTCGAAGCTGACGTCCATCACAACGGTCAGGCGCTCTTCGGTGGCGATATCCGCCCTCGTGTAAGAAAGGTGGCCGGTGGAAATGCTGTTCATTCCGCCCCGCAGGACGGCATCGGCCTGATCGCGGCTTTCCGCCAGCCGAAACCGGGTGCTCCTGCGGAACTGGTCGAGGAACGCATTCCTGAAGATCACTTCCAACTCGGCTTCGCTCGTCCGGTTTGAGAAATTGTCCACATATACCCTTTTGATCACGGGATCGATGTGTTCTCCGCCGGGCGAAAACCTGTACCCGCAGGAACTCCCGAGCAAAACCAAAAGCAACAGGACACATGACATGAAGACTTTACTTCTTAACATTTCCCTTAACCTCTCTCATACTTGACGCAGGCTGAAGCCTGCGGCTACCGTTTTAAGGAATCTTTTCGCGCCCTAAATCCGCTGCACGGTAATGTCCAATGTCTAACGTCTAATGTCCAATGTCTAACGTCTAATGTCCAATGTCTAACGTCTATTTTATTACTATATTAACCAGTTTCTTCGGCACACAGATCACTTTGACGATCTGCTTCCCCTCGATCATCTTCGAGACCTTCTCTTCGGCGAGCGCTTCTTTCTTGATGTTCTCTTCCGTCTCGCCCGCTCCGACGACCACCCTTCCCCTGACTTTTCCGTTCACCTGTATGACAATGGTGATCTCCTCTTCGGAGGCAACCGCCGGGTCGAAGGCCGGCCATGGCACGTCCAGGAGCAGCTTCTTTTCTCCGAGCATTCCCCACAGTTCATCCGTCACGTGCGGTACAACCGGGGAGAGGAGGATGATCACCGCTTCGACGGCTTCCCGCACCACGGAAAGCGAAAGCGAGTCTTCTTTCGGCGGGCGCTTCAACTGATAAAGCGCATTGACCAGCTCCATTACGGCGCTGATCGCCGTATTGAAATGAAAGCGGTCCTCGATATCGGAAGTAACCTTTTTGATTGTCTGGTGGGTCTTCTTTCTCAGGTCCTTCAGGTCCCCTTCCAGCTGCTTCTTCCCGTCGAAGGCCTTTATCTCCCGGATGTCTTCCAGATAGTCGTCAACAAGCCGCCAGACCCTGCCGATAAAACGGAACGATCCTTCTACGCCCTGATCGCTCCATTCCAGGTCCTTTTCCGGGGGCGCGGCGAAAAGGCAGAACATACGGGCCGTATCAGCCCCGTATTTCCGGATCAGGTAGTCGGGGTCGACGACGTTCTTGAGCGACTTTGACATCTTCTCCGTTTTTCCGACGGCGACAGGCTTGTCGCACTGCGTGCAGAGCCCTTCGCGGACCTCTTCCGGATATAGATAGCCGTGCGTCGGGCATTTGACGGATTCCTTGCAGACCATCCCCTGCGTGAGAAGGTTTGCGAAAGGCTCGTCGATCCCCAGGACGCCGAAATCGCGCAGGACCCGCGTATAAAACCGTGAATACAGGAGGTGCAGAATGGCGTGCTCGATCCCGCCGATATACTGGTCGACGGGCAGCCAGTAATCCATTCTTGCCCGGTCAAGCCCCGGTTTTTTGTCGAAGTCGGGAGAGCAGAAGCGGTCGAAGTACCAGGAAGACTCGACAAAGGTATCCATCGTGTCGGTTTCCCTCCGGGCCGGTCCTTTGCACCGGGGGCAGTCCGTCTTTGCAAACCTGTCCAGACGTGCGAGCGGCGATTCGCCCTTGCCGGTTATCTCCACGTCCAGGGGCAAAACGACGGGCAGATCGGATTCCGGCACCGGTACCGTTCCGCACTTATCGCAATAGATGATCGGAATCGGAGCTCCCCAGTAACGCTGCCGTGAAATGCCCCAGTCGCGCAGCCGGTACTGCACCACCCTTTTTCCACGTCCGATCTTCTCGAAGTGATCCGCAATGGAATCGAGCGCTGCCAGGTTCCTCATCCCGTTGAACGGACCGGAATTGACGAGGATGCCTTCGTCCACGTAAGCCCCGGTCATCGTCTCGGCGTCGATCGGGTTATCCGGGTTCTGAATCACGACGATCAGGGGGAGATTGTATTTTTCGGCGAACTCGAAATCGCGCTGGTCGTGCGTGGGGACGGCCATGACGCAGCCAGTACCGTAATCGGCGAGGACAAAATTGGCGGCGTAGATCGGCATCCTCTTGCCCGTTGCCGGGTTGAGGCACCAGGCATCGAGAAAGATTCCCTCCTTCTCGTAGTACTCCGAGGTGCGTATCATGCGGTCCTGCTTCTTGATCTTCTCCACAAAGGCCAGAACGTCCCGTTCGATGCCTTTTCCCCTGACGAGCTTGAGGACCAGCTCGTGCTCCGCCGCGATCAGCATGAAGGTCGCGCCGTAGATGGTGTCCTGACGCGTCGTGAACACCCGGATCGGTTCGTCCGAGTTCTCCATCGGGAAGCTTATTTCCAGTCCGTGGCTCTTGCCGATCCAGTTCCTCTGCATGGCGAGAACCCGTTCCGGCCAGCCCTCGCTCAGGCCGTCCGCGCCGCTCAGCAGTTCCTCCACGTAGTCCGTTATGCGGAAGAACCACTGGTCCAGGAATTTTTCCTGCACGTCCGTTCCGCAGCGCCAGCAGAGGCCGGCTTCCACCTGCTCGTTTGCCAGAACCGTCATGCACCTGTCGCACCAGTTCACGGAAGAGGTTTTCTTGTACGCCAGGCCCTTCTCGTACATCCAGACGAAAAAGAGCTGCTCCCACTTATAATACTTCGGCTCGCAGGTGGAAATCTCCCGGTCCCAGTCGTAGCTGAAACCCATCCTGCGGAGCTGTTTCTTCATGGCTTCTATGTTTTCGTTGGTCCAGACGGCGGGATGGACCCCCTTGGCGATGGCGGCGTTTTCCGCCGGCATCCCGAAAGAGTCCCAGCCCATGGGATGCAAGACATTGAACCCGCGCATCCGTTTGAAGCGAGCGACGACGTCTCCGATAGTGTAATTGCGGACGTGCCCCATGTGGATTTTGCCGGAGGGATAGGGGAACATTTCAAGAAGGTAGTACTTCTTCCTCTGCGGGTCCTCACCGACATTGAAGGCCTTTTTCTCCTCCCAGATCTTCTGCCACTTCTCCTCGATGCGCCCCGGTTCGTATCGCTTACTCATTTTTTTCTCCATAAGTTCAGGGGTAATGGGTTATAGGTATTGGGTATTGGGCTACAGAATCCTATAACCCATTACCAATTACCTATAACCCCGTTCTTTTCAGAAAAGTGTGAGCGGTCCCACTTCCTTCCTTAAAGCGTCTATATCCATGCTGTCTTTCGTATTCTTTATAAAGCGCTCCAGTCCTCCGAGGATCTCCTCGATTTGTCCCCGGTCCCCGATCAGCACCAGCCTGATCCGGTCCCATTTTCCTGCTTTGCGCTCGTAGTAATCGTACAGGCCCGTCATGAACGCCTCGGTCATGACGGGCAGCTCGAGACCGCACCGGCCCGCCGCCGGGATCTCGAAAGCGTAAGCGTCCCAGTCCAGACCGGAAGTGGTTTCCGCAAGCGCGTATCCTCCGGAATAAAGAACGTCGTAATCAAGGTCGGCGATGTTGCCCAGACCGATCAGCATGATCTGACCGGAGGGTACCCTTCGGGGGGGAGAGAGAAGCACTTTTTCCAGGCGGGCGCCGGATATTCTGCCCTGCACGATCTGTCTGGAGATCAACCCATTCAGCCTCCAATCGAGGAAACCGCAGTACCCCCGGGGAGGCCTCTCGTCGGCAAAACATCCGAGGGCGAGGCGTTCACTGTCAAGACTGTCCAGCTTCGCCGTTTCGATCCTGAGTGGGGCCATCTTCCTTCTTCAGCTTTGAGTGGAGGGCATCGAGAATGCCGTTGATGAATGAGCCGGAATTCTCGGATCCGTAAGATTTGCCGAGATCGATCGCCTCGTTGAGAGCCACCTTCGGCGGGATATCGGAACAATACAGGAGCTCGTACACGGCAAGCCGCAGAATATTCCTGTCCACCCTGGACATCCTCTGGATCGACCAGTTTTCGGAACAGCTGACGATCAGGCTGTCTATCTCTCCAACGTGGTCCCGTGTGCCGTTCACCAGTTTTGAAGAAAAATCCTTCACGTCATCCGGCGCTTCGAAATTATTCCAGAAGAGATCGATCGCGGCTTTCGCATCAATCTCCAAAGCGTCAATCTCAAAGAGAACCTGGAGGGCTATTTCTCTTGCTTTTCTTCTGCGGCCCATGAAAAGAGAACAAGACTAAATTTTTCTGAAAAGATCCACCATTTCGATCGCGGCCAGGGCGGCGTCCCATCCCTTGTTGCCGGACTTCGAGCCGGCCCGCTCGATCGCCTGCTCGATGCTGTCGGTCGTTATCACTCCGAAGATAACCGGGATTTCGGTTTCCAGGCCGACGGCTGCAATGCCTTTCGATACCTCCGCGCTGATGTACTCAAAATGCGGAGTAGCGCCCCGGATCACCGTTCCCAGGCAGATAACGGCGTCATACTTGCCGGACTTCGCCAGCCTCTTGGCTGCAAGCGGAATCTCGAAAGCCCCCGGCACTTTGACCACCTCGATTTCCTTCGCATCGGCCCCCGAGCGGGTGAGGGCATCGAGCGCCCCTTCGATCAGGCGACCGCTGATGAAGTCGTTGAACCTGCTGGCCACGATGCCGAACCGCATCCCCTTCGCGCTTATTTTACCTTCAATGAACTTCGGCATTTTTCCCCCATTCAATACAGTTTCTGCTCTCAACGCAACCCGTCGTCCAAGTCTTCTGCTATTATACCTTATGCCTTATGCCGGATGCCTTACGTTCATTCCCGGCCTGAAACCTGAAAGCCGGAAGCCCGATGCCTACTTATCCAGCATATGTCCCATTTTCTTCCGCTTCGTCTCGAGGTAGTGAATGTTGCTTTCGTTCGGCTCGATGATGATGGGAACGCGGTCGGTGATGGCGATTCCGTATCCCGACAGGCCCACTATTTTTTTCGGATTGTTGGTCATGAGTCTCATCTTGCGGACTCCGAGATTGACGAGAATCTGGGCGCCGATCCCGTAATCCCTGAGGTCCGGTTTGAAACCCAGCTCCAGATTCGCCTCGACCGTATCCCGTCCCTGCTCCTGAAGGGCATATGCCTTAATCTTGTTTACCAGGCCGATGCCGCGCCCCTCCTGGTGCATGTAAACGATCACTCCCTTGCCTTCCTCCTCCACCATCTTCATCGCCTGATGAAGCTGGTCGCCGCAGTCGCAGCGCTCGGAACCGAAGACGTCTCCGGTAAGGCATTCGGAGTGCACGCGGACAAGGACTTCGTCCTCGGGCTTGATCTCGCCCTTCACAAGGGCCACATGTCTCGATTTGTCGACCTCATTCTCGTAGACGATGATTTTGAACTCGCCGCCGAACCTGCTGGGGATCGTTGCGGTCGCCGCCCTGTGCACCAGGCATTCCGTTTTCATGCGGAACTGTATGAGATCGGCGATAGTGACTATTTTCAATCCGTGTTCGCGGGAAAATATCTCCAGGTCCGGCATTCTCGCCATTGTTCCGTCGTCCTTCATGATCTCGCAGATGACTCCGGCGGGCTTGAGGCCCGCAAGACGAGCCAGATCCACGGAACCTTCCGTCTGGCCGGTCCGGACGAGGACGCCGCCTTTTCGCGCCCGGATCGGAAACACGTGGCCGGGGCTTACGATATCGTCCGGGGTCGCTTTATCGTCCACGGCCGTCCGGATCGTGGTCGCCCGGTCCTGGGCCGAGATGCCGGTGGTGACTCCTTTTCTTGCTTCAATGGAGACCGTAAACGCGGTCCCGAACCGCGAGCGGTTGTCGCGGACCATCAGCGGAAGGTCCAGGCGGTCCGCCGTCGCATCGTCCAGGGTCAGACATATCAATCCCCTGCCGAATCTGGCCATGAAATTTATATCATCGGCGGTGACATGCTCCGCCGCCATGAAGAGATCGCCCTCGTTTTCGCGGTCCTCGTCGTCCACGAGAATGATCATTTTCCCTTTTTTTATGTCGTCAATAGCTTCCTGAATTGAACTAACCATGTCTCACCTTCGGTTCGAAAATCCCAAATTCCAAAACCCAAATCCCAACTGCTCGAACCTGGCTGACTTTAAACTTGGAATTTGGAATTTGGTTTTTGTAATTTATTTTAGAAAGCCATATTCCGCCAGAAATTTGCGGTCTATTTTTCCCTTTCCTTCCATGAAACGGGCGACATATTTGCCGATGATGTCCGTCTCTATGTTAACAGGGTCGGAAACCTTTTTCATGTCCAGCGTCGTGGCTCCGGCCGTGTGCGGGATAATCTGCACGAAAAAACGGTTCTTCTCCACCTGATTGACTGTCAGGCTGATGCCGTCGACCGCTATGGATCCTTTTTCCACGACGAAGCGGGAGACCTGCGCGTCGGTTTCTATGCCGACCAGAATCGACCCGGAAGACGCCTCCTTTTTTATTATCCTGCCTACGCCGTCCACATGTCCCAGGACGATATGCCCGCCCAGAAAACCGTCAGCCCGCAGGGCCTTCTCCAGATTCACCCGGTTCCCCGGTTTCAATCCCCTGAGCGTCGTGCGCGAAAGCGTCTCCACGGAAACATCCGCCGCGAAGCTTTTGTCCGCCACCTCTACCGCGGTCAGGCAGGCGCCGTCAACCGAGATGCTGTCCCCCGTCCTGACATCCGCCAGGCCCATCTCCGTTTCGATTTCGAGACGGGCGGAATCCCCGCGGACCGTCAGCTTCCGCACTCTTCCGACGCTCTCTATGATCCCGGTAAACATTCTCGAACGTCCTTGACTATTATGTGCTGTGAGTTCGCCGCTTCCGTTTCAGATCCTCCAGTTCTTCGAGAAATTCGTTCACATCCCGGAACTGGCGGTATACCGACGCGAAACGGACATAGGCGACCTCGTCCAGCGAATGGAGCTCGGACATGACCCTCTCCCCGACGAAAGCCGAGGGGACTTCCCGGGCCTGGACTTCCTGGCAGGCGCGCTCGATCCGGTCCACCACCGCTTCGATGCTGTCCATGCTGACGGGGCGTTTTTCGCAGGCCTTCTTTATGCCGGCCAGGATCTTTCCCCTGTCGAAGAGCTCCCGGCGTCCGTCCTTTTTGACCACCATCGGAAGCAGTTCCTCGACGGATTCATAAGTCGTGAACCGTTTCCCGCATGCATTGCATTCACGCCTTCTGCGGATCGCAAAACCGTCCTTGCTTATCCTTGAATCTATGACCTTGTTTTCAACGCTCGCACAGAAGGGGCATTTCATATCGCCGCAACCTCGACTCCGGCTTCCGAGAACATTTCCCGCGCCATATTATCACGATAACCGTCGCGGTACAACACGCGCACGATCCCGGCATTTATTATCATTTTCGCGCAGATGACGCACGGATGGTTGCTGCAGTAGAGCGTTGCCCCCTTGATGCTGACCCCGTGCAGCGCGGACTGGATGATCGCGTTCTGCTCCGCATGCAGGCCCCGGCAGAGCTCGTGCCTCTCCCCGGAGGCCACCTGGAGGCGCTCCCGCAGGCATCCCGTGTCCAGGCAGTGCCTGATGCCGCTCGGCGCCCCATTGTACCCCGTGGCGAGAATGCGCTTATCGGCTACAATCACCGCGCCGACGCTGCGCCGCAGGCAGGTAGACCGCTTCGAGACGAGGTCGACGATCCCCATGAAGTATTCATCCCACGAGGGCCTGTCGTACGCGCGCTTTTCTTTTTCCTCTTCCATTCAGATCGGCCTTGCTGTCGCGCCGGAAATTTAAATGCCGTAAGTCGTAAAGCGTGAGGTGTGAGGTGTTTCCGGTAAAATTACCTTACGCCTTACCCTTCACCTGCGGTTAACCGGACCGGAAACCAGAAACCTATCCTCTTTTGATCCGATCGGCATACAGAGTGAATTTTTCGCAGAGCGTCCTCACCTCTTTCCTGACCTCCGTGATGCGGCTCTCGTCCTTTATATTCTTGAGAATGTGCGAAATCATCCGCCCGATCGTTTTCATCTCGTTTTCCTTCATGCCGCGCGTGGTCACGGCGGGCGTGCCGAGACGGATACCGCTGGTGACCATCGGGCTTCTGGTGTCGAACGGGATCATGTTCTTATTGGTGGTGATGCCGGCCCGGTCCAGGGCTTCCCCCGCTTCCGCTCCCGTGATCCCCTTGTCCGTGAGATCGATGAGCATCAGGTGGTTGTCCGTCCCGCCCGAAACGAGCCGGAAACCTTCCGCCATCAGCTCCGCCGCCAGCGCCTTCGCGTTTGCGACGATCTGCCGCTGGTATGCCCTGAATTCTTCCGAGAGGGCCTCTTTCAGGGCGACCGCCTTGGCCGCGATCACGTGCATCAGCGGTCCGCCCTGGCTTCCCGGAAAGACGCGGCTGTCGAGCGCCTTGGCGAAATCCCGCCTGCACATGATAATGCCGCCGCGGGGCCCGCGCAGCGTCTTGTGCGTCGTTGTGGTAACGAACTCGCATACGGGAACCGGGGAGGGATGGACGTCTGCGGCGACCATTCCGGCGATATGGGCGATATCGGCCATGACAACCGCGCCGACGGAGTCCGCCACTTCCCGGAATTTCCTGAAATCGATGGTCCGGGGATACGCGCTGGCCCCGACGACGATGATCTTCGGCCGGTGCTTTTCCGCCTGGGCCGCGACCTCCTCGAAATCGATGGTTTCCGTTTTGCGGTCCACCCCGTAAGCGACTATTTTATAGAGCTTGCCCGAAAAATTGGCCGGGCTCCCGTGCGAGAGGTGTCCGCCGTGCGCCAGGTTCATGCCGAGGATCGTATCCCCGGGCTGAAGCAGGGCGAAATACACCGCCATGTTCGCCTGCGTCCCGGAGTGCGGCTGGACATTGGCGTGGTCGGCCCCGAAGAGTTTTTTCGTCCGCTCAATCGCCAGGGCCTCGACGATGTCTACGTACTCGCAGCCGTAGTAGTATCTCTTCCCGGGATACCCCTCGGCGTACTTGTTGGTCATGATGCTGCCCTGCGCCTCCAGGACCGCTTCGTCCACGAAATTTTCCGACGGGATCAGCTCCAGCTTTCCCGCTTCCCGCTTTGTTTCCCTCAGGATAGCGTCATAGACCTCGGGGTCAACCTTCTTCAGCAACGACATGATTTCCTCCTCATTGGGCGCACGGCAAAAGGCAAAGGGCTAAAGGTAAAGAGAGGAGTGACCTCTTCCAGTTCTTTGCGCCTTTAGCCATTAGCCTCTTGCCCTTAGCCTTTACTTACACAACTTCTGTTCCAGCTCGCGTATTTTATCCAGCCGCCGCGCGTGCCGGCCCCCTTCAAAATCCGCGGCCAGCCATGCATCCATTATATTCTTCGCCTCCGCACCGCTCACGCGCCTGCCGGCCAGGACAAGAATATTGGAATCGTTATGAAGCCTGCTCAGCCGCGCCGTCTCTTCATCCGCACAGAGCGCCGCCCTGACGCCGGGGAACCTGTTCGCCACAATGGACATTCCGATGCCGGACCCGCAGACCAGGATTCCCCTGTCGTAGCGCCCCGAGGAGACGCCTTCTGCAACCGGCACGCCGAAATCCGGGTAGTCAACGGAGTCCCCGCAGAAAGCTCCCGCATCTGTTACTACCAGCCCTCTCGCGGCCAGCAGCTGTTTCAGCTCCTCTTTCAGCTCAAATCCCGCATGGTCGGAACCGATAATTATTTCCTTCATCATTTTCTCGTTCCGTCGTAAAGCCTGAGAAGTAAGGAGTGAGGTGATTTTCTTTTAAGGAACACCTTACGCCTCACGATTTACTCTTTACGATCATTCAAATTTCCGAAAGGCCAGTACGACATTAACCCCTCCGAACCCGAAACTGTTGGACAGTGCCGCTCTGATGTCCCTTGCCCTGGCCTTCCCGGAAACATAATCCAGATCGCATTCGGAATCGGGATTGTCCAGATTGATCGTCGGCGGCATTGTTCCCTTCTCCACCGCCATAGCCGTTATTATGGTCTCCAACCCGCCGGCAGCGCCGAGCAGATGGCCGGTCATGGATTTGGTGGAGCTCACGGCCACCCGGGTATCCTTTCCGAAAACCGCCTTGATCGCCTGCGTTTCATATATATCGTTCGGCGGAGTCGACGTCCCGTGCGCGTTTATGTAGTCGATCTGCGAAGGCTCCAACCCCGCGTCCTCAAGGGCCAGCCTCATGCACCTGGCCGCCCCTTCATGCCCGGGCGGAGGTATGGCGACGTGGTAAGCGTCGCTCGACATGCCGATCCCGGAAATCTCCGCATAAACATGGGCGCCCCTGTCGAGCGCCGACGAAAGCTCCTCCAGGATTACTATCCCGGAGCCCTCTCCGATGACAAAACCGTCGCGGTCGCGGTCGAAAGGCCTGCTCGCCGCCTCCGGCCGGTCGTTGCGGACGGAAAGCGCCCGCATTGCGTTGAAGCCCGCAAATGCCAGCGGAGTGACGACCGCTTCGGACCCTCCCGCGATCATCGCGTCGGCATAGCCTTCCCGGATAAGCCGGAACGCGTCTCCGATGGCGCCGGCGCCGGAAGCGCACGCCGTTACCGTGCAGTTTATCGGTCCTTTTGCCCCGGACCTTATTGCAATCTGTCCCGCCGCCAGGTTGGCGAGCACCGCCGGGATCATGAACGGCGACAGCGCCTGCGGACCCCGCTCCATCAGCAGAATCTTGGCCTTTTCAACAGTGGCAAGGCCGCCGATGCCCGACCCGATAATCGTTCCCGTCCTCTCCGCGTTGTCCTTTCCGATCTTCAGACCGGCGTCTTCCAGCGCCATTTCGGCGGCCGCCAGCGCGTAGATGATAAATTCATCCGTCCGCCGCTGCTCCTTCGCCGAAACGAATCGCAGGGGATCGAACCCCTTCAGCTCGCCCCCTATTTTTGTCTTGCACTTGGACGTATCGAACCGGGTAACCGCGGCTATTCCGGATTTACCCGCGCAGAGACCCTCCCAGGTCTCCCGGGCGGTGTTTCCCACGGGGTTCACCGTTCCCATCCCGGTTACGACCACCCGTCTTCTTGATATATGAGAAACCATTGTAAATCAGTTTACCATTCCCCTCTTTTTCTTGATAAAGTCGATCGCATCCTGGATGGTTCGAATCTTCATCAGCTCTTCATCAGAAATCTCAACGCCGAAGTTTTCCTCCATGGCCATAATGAGCTCAACTATGTCCAGGGAATCCGCCCCGAGATCGTCCATGAAAGACGCTTCCGGGACGCATTCCTCTTTCGTAACTCCCAGCTGTTCGGTGATGATTTCGATGACCCGTTCTTCAATCGACATTATCTTTCCTCCTTTTTCCGGCCTTATTACCGCCGGCCGCAGATGCTATTGTTTCCCCCGTCCCTCTCGAAGGCGGGGGTATTTTTTCCAACTCATCGGAATTACAATCCTGAATTCGAACCCGGATTCAGGTGTTTTGCTTAGATTCAAGCCTCCTATCTTCTCAACTTCTCAGCTTCTCGGCTTCGATTTTCTCCGAAGTCGAAAATTCACATATACAGCCCGCCGTCCACGCGGATGACCTGGCCGGTTATATAATCCGACTCCGGGGACACCAGGAACAGGACCGCTCCGGCCACGTCGTCCGGATTTCCCAGCCGCAGCAGGGGAATGCTGTCCCTGATCTCCTCTTTTCTCTCCTCCAGCGACGCCGTCATGTCCGTTTCAATCAATCCCGGAGAGACAGCGTTCACGCGGATGTTCCTGGAGGCGAGCTCCCGCGCCAGCGCCTTTGTAAGACCTATTACTCCCGCCTTGGAAGCGCAGTAATTAACCTGTCCGGGGTTCCCGGCCTCCGCTACGACCGAAGCGACATTGACGATTCTTCCCCAGCGCTGCCGGATCATCTGCCTGGCCGCGACCCGGCAGCAGTTGAACGCGCCTTTCAGGTTCGTATCGATCGTCCGGTCCCAGTCTTGCTCTTTCATCCGGACAATAAGGCCGTCCCTGCTGATTCCCGCGTTGTTCACCAGGATGTCCAGCCGCCCCTTTTCCTTTATAATCCGGCCCATCTCCTCCGCAGCCGCCGCGGCGTCGGCGACGTCGAACGGCGCAACCTCGCCGTCTCCCCCCCGCTCGCGGATCAGGCGCAGGGTCTCGCGGGCTGCTTCCCGGCGGTTCACGTAATTCACTATTGTATAAGCGCCCTCTCCGGCCAGCTTGAGGGAGACCGCCCTTCCAATCCCCCTCGAACCGCCCGTCACCAGGGCTACTCTGCCGCTGAGCGTCATTCTTTTCCGTGTCCCTTAAGAAATGCGGCGGTCTTCTCCAGGGATCCCGCGTCTTCGACGCTGTGCGTCCGGACGCCGGGATTGATCCGCCGGATCAGGCCGGATAAGGTTCGCCGGGGGCCGAGCTCCACAAACGTATCCGCCCCCTGAGCGATCATTTTGAGGATGGTCTCCCGCCAATATACGGCGGTGCGGATCTGCCGGTAAAGAAGTCCCCTGGCGTTCTCCTTTGAATAAAGGAGATCGGGGTCCGCGTTGGGAATGACCGGAAACCGGAAATCCCCGAATTCGAACCCGTCCAGAAAGGACCGGAAGCGATCGGCTGCAGGATTCATCATGCTGCAATGGCACGGAACGCTGATCGGCAATTCTTTCGCCCTGGCGCCCCTGTCTTTTGCGGCTGCAACGGCCGTTGCGACGGCTCGGGCCGAACCCGAGACGACAATCTGCTCATCGGTGTTGACGATGGACGTCTCCACGGTACCGTCCATCTCTCGCACGCGGGCGCAGACTTCTTCCACCGCCGCCCGACCGAGGCCGATGATCGCCGCCATCGCCCCCGATCCGGCCGGGGCCGCTTCCTGCTGAAAGACCCCTCTTGCATGTACCAGCCGCAGGGCCTCTCCGAAGCCGAGCGCACCTGCCGCGAGGAGCGCATTGTACTCCCCGAGGCTGTGTCCGGCCGCAACTACGGGCCGGATTCCTATTTCCTGTTCGTATACCCTGTATATCGCAAAATTTACGGTAAGGACGGAAACCTGGGTATTTACCGTCCGATCCAGCTCCTCCTGCGGGCCCCCGAAGCAGAGCCCGGCAAGATCACAATCGAGCAGATCGCCGGCTGTCTCGAACGCCTCCCTTGCAACACTGTATGCGTTATACAGCTCCCGGCCCATCCCGACGTACTGCGTTCCCTGGCCGGGGAAAACGAGGCCCAGCTTCCGCACGGCTTACCTCAGGATTCCTTCTGTAAACTGCGGACCTCTCTGCCTTTATACGTGCCGCAATGAGGGCACGCGCGATGCGGCAGCTTCGGCTCGTTGCACTGGGGGCAGACCGAAGAGGCCGGAGACGTCAGGGCGTCATGAGCCCTGCGGCTGTCTCTTCGCGATTTTGAATGTCGTTTTACGGGATTTGGCATGGATCTTCTCCTCTATTTTCAAGTCTTCAAGTTTCGGGCCTCTGGTCCAGACCTTCAGACTGCTCCTGATACCCGATACCTGAGACCGGACACCAGATCATTTCCGTTTTACTTTGAAATTCTTCAAGGGGCCGAACCCGGGGTGTCCCGCGGGCCTTTCGCACCGGCACTGCTCCTCGTTGAGATTCGCTCCGCATTGGGGACACAGCCCCCTGCAGGCCTCGTCGCATACGGCCCTGACCGGTATCCGCAGAATAAGCTGTTCCAGGATGATCGGGTCGATTTCTATCTCCTCATCCCGGTATCGGCCGAAATAGAGCTCATCCTCGCTGTCGGGATCTTCATCTTCGCCGGGCTCATAAGGGACGAGGACGTAGCGGAATTCGGCCCGGATCGGCTTTTCCACCTCTTTGAGGCACCGGCCGCATTCCAGGATGATATCGGCGTCCATGCTGATATCGAGCGTCACCGTTTCCCCGATCCTGACGGCGCTGCCGGTCGCGCTCAGCCGCTTGAGAGAAAACTCCGCTTCCGCCAGTTCCGGAAAGATTCCGGCAAGCCACTTGGCGTCGGCTGTAAAGTGGAAAACCGAACTTTCTTCCCCGATCTGCTGGACCTTGATTTTCAAAGAGACCTCCTCGGACCGCGAGAGGGCCCAAAGAAATTGTTATTGTTAATGAAAATGCAGTAATAATGTCAAGCTCTTTTTGCCCCGCGAAAAAAGACCCTGAAATTGAATCCTTGTGACCTCAGGGAACCGACGGAGAAGCGGCCCGCACCGAAAAGGCAGGCTTGAGATTGACAATCAGAACGTATTATAACATGATAGATTTTTGTTAAAAACATCCGCAGGATGAAAGGAAAGCATGAGCGAGCAGAGGATCGTCAGGACGAGGTTTGCGCCTTCCCCCACGGGGGCGCTCCATATCGGCGGGGTCAGGACGGCCCTTTTCAACTGGCTCTACGCCAGGCATGCGGGAGGTAAATTCATTCTGCGCATTGAGGATACCGACCAGCTGCGGTCCACGGACGAATCCACCCGTGGGATACTCGATTCCATGAGCTGGCTGGGCCTTAACTGGGACGAAGGACCCTTATTCCAGACGGAAAGGGCCGGGATTTACCGCGACGCCGTCCGGAAACTTATTGATGAAGGAAAGGCCTACCGCTGCGCGTGCCCTCCGGAAGAGCTTGAACGCAAAAGGAAAAAGGCCCTTGCCGAGCGCCGGAAACCTAAATACGACGGCACCTGCCGGCACAGGAACATCGGCCCCAACCCCAATACGGTCGTCCGGTTCCGGTGCCCCGATACGGGGACGACCGCTTTCGAAGATCTTGTCAAAGGAAGAATTTCCTTTGACAACGATGAATTGGACGATCTGGTAATAGAACGGAGCGACGGCTTCCCCACATACAACTTCGCCGTTGTAGTGGATGACGCCCTGATGGGAATAACCCACGTGATCCGCGGCGACGACCACGTGAACAATACCCCCCGCCAGATCCTTCTTTACAAGGCCCTCGGCCATGACGTACCGGCATTCGGCCATGTCCCCATGATTCTCGGATCGGATAAGGCGCGGCTGAGCAAGCGACATGGGGCCACCTCCGTCACCGCTTACAGGGACATGGGCTATCTGCCCGAGGCCCTGGTCAACTATCTCGTCCGCCTCGGCTGGTCGCACGGCGACCAGGAAATATTCTCGCTGGACGACCTGATCCGGCTGTTCACGCTGGAGGCGGTCGGGAAGTCGGCTGCCGTCTTCAACCCGGACAAGCTCCTCTGGCTGAACCAGCATTATATCAAGGGCGCCGCCCCGGACCGGCTGGCGCGGGAGCTCGCGCCTTTCCTGGAGGATCTCGGCATCACGAACCCGGACCCCGACTTTCTCGCCAGGGTGGCCGCGGACCTGCAGACCAGGTCGAAGACTCTCGTGGAAATGGCTGAATCCGCCCGGTTCTATTTCAATGAGATCCGGGACTACGATCTTCAGCTGGCGGAGAAATATTTCGATTCCACGGGGGCCATATACATCCAGAGCGTCCGGGAGGCGCTCCCCGGACTTGGGGAATATAAAAAGGAGGGAATTGAAAACCTCCTGCGCAAGATTGCCGAAGAGAACGGAACCAAACTCAAAAACGTCGTCCAGCCGATACGGGTCGCCCTGACGGGAAAGACCGTAAGCCCGGGTATAGACGAGGTAATGGTCACTCTCGGGAAGGAAGGCGTCATGCGGCGGCTCGATAACGCCTTGGAATTCATCCGTTCCGGATGAATTCCGGGTACTGGTTTCAGGTGTTGGGTATTGGGTGTTGGGTATTGGGCCTGTGAAAAACATATCCTTTATTCTCCCTCTCCCTTGACGGGAGAGGGTCGGGGTGAGGGTGAAGAAGCGGGAAATGCGGGAAAGGCGCGAAATGCGGGAAACGATCTGTCGAGTCCATTGCGTCTGTTGAGTCCATTGCGTCATGGAAACGGGAAGCGCGGGAAAGGTTTAAATTTGCCTTAACTGCATTAGACCCGGGGCAGTACGCAGAGCACAGTGATCCCGTTCATCCTTCGACCTTCGACCGGTTCAGAAAGAACAGCTCAGGGTGAAGACTTTGATCGTCATTCCGGGCTTGACCCGGAATCCAGGGTTTCCGGTCGAACCGGAACTGAGAACTTCGAACCGGGAACTGCGAACTATTTAATTAGTCTTGACTTCCAGGGGGTGTTCGTTTAAATTTCCGCTTCCCAAAGAATTTTTGGGGGATCGTCTAACCGGCAGGACGCAAGATTCTGGATCTTGCAATCTAGGTTCGAAGCCTAGTCCCCCAGCCAATATCGGCTATGTATATAAATTTGGGTCGAGGATCTCTCGGCAGTAGGATAAAAAGTAAATTTAAAAGTTACGGTCCCATCGTCTAGTGGTTAGGACGCTGGCCTCTCACGCCGGAAACCGGAGTTCAACTCTCCGTGGGACTACCAATTTAAAGGAGCTGGGGAATTCCTGGCTCCTTTTTTTTATAGCTGGCTTTTTAGAACGTGTCAGGCTGTCCCAAAATGCTCAGATGCAAGGCGCGCGAGGCTCGATCAGCGCAGCGTACTCAAGGGTACGTGAGCATGCGAGAGCCGAAGCGCAACGCCGCAGATGGGCGTTTGTAAAGCCTTCGGCTTTTTCCGGTAAGGTAGATATTTAAACAAGATGCGCTCCCCTACGGTACGCGCCCCTGGAACCCCACCCCCCAAATGTCCTTATAGTCGCAGGCTTAGCCTGCGCATGTAGCAGCTCAATATTCAATGATCGTCCTCGCTGATTTCCCAAGGGTTTTAACTCAGGACCCGGAACTCCAAACCGAACTCCTTTTTTGTGCGTGGTACTTTAGGTGGTACTCATCAAAAAAATTTGATATGGAGGTTTATAGTTCCTCGAAATTAGACATTTTCTCGTTATTATCCAGGGGTGTAAAAATGAGAATTAATTATATCGCCCAACCGGATTTTCAGTTAGGTATAATTATTTCTGATCTCTTGGAATCCGATCCACTCCCAAGCCGAATTATATTTGTTTCCGCATTCGTGAGCCTGCAAACAGTTATGCGCCTGAAAACACAGGTTTTGAATCTAAGCTCTGCTGGATCTGACGTTAGGTTCGTAATCGGAATTGATATGGGAGGAACGAGTCAAGAAGTTTTAAGGGAACTCCTGACATGGAACATTTCGGTATTTATAGTGAAGCATAGAGTTTCGGGACATACCTTTCATCCCAAGCTATATGTACTTGAATGGGCGAATCGAGCTGAAGTTATTATTGGATCACACAACCTTACTGAAGGCGGATTTTTCTCGAATTACGAAGGAAGCGCAAGAATAACATACGATTTACCGGCCGATTCAGCTATCTTCTATAGTGCGCAGGAGGAACTGGCTAGATTTGTAAATCCGTCGGGAGCGGTTGTTTACGAGCTAAATAATTCTTTTCTAAATGAACTGATTTCCCGGAGAGAAATACCTACAGAAGCTGAAGCCAGAAGAAACAGCGGCGATCGAAGGAGATCAGATATTCCCAAAGTGTCAGGTAGAAATGCTCCTCTGTTTGGAATTGAATACTTTGGGCCACCACCGCCTTTGCCAGCAGAATTACTGGAAAGATTAATACGCGATGTCCGCCGCAGACATAAAGACAATCAACGTTCCATAACACCACGTGCAAGAAAAGGAAGGCCAGCTCTTCCTATTCAACCGGTGCCCGAGGATATTATCGTTCCCGGTGCTTTCTACATGACTTTGCCCAAGCTTCAAGGCAAAAACATTCCGGGAGAAGCACGTATTCCGCTGGAAGCCATTGAGCTTGCCCAGGAGTTTTGGGGATGGCCTAATGAGTATGCCAGAGATGTAAGTCCGCGGTCTGGCCGCGAACGAGAATATTTCAATTGGAGGCCACCTTGGAAAGTATCCAGCGCTGAGCATCCCGAACGAGTTAGCATACAGCCAGTGCGAATGTATATGTACACAAATAGTTCGGACTTTAGATTTTATGCAAGACCAATAGTGAATGCTGGTGGTAATCTTGGTGATGTTGTTAGGATTCGAAGAATTGCTGAGGAAGATGTAGAATATGAGTGCACCTTAGCTCGGAAGGGAACACCCGAGTATGAGGAATGGATAAGGTATTGCAGACAACCTGTTCGTAATAGTTCGAGATTTTTTGGATATGCTTAAATTGGTTTTTGCATTCGTAGTACTACGTTTTGCTTTATTGCATTTTTTATATGAACGAGATTTTCAGTTGTTACAGATACGTCTATACGCTCTAAAAGATTCAAGCCACATTCAGACGCAATATCCTGGATGAAATCAGTTGTTGCTATTCGTTCGTCATCTCCGTTCAACTTCATTCGATTATCACCGATCACAATCATTGCTTGCCCGCGAGGCCTGAGGGCGCGATAGCAGTTTTCCATAATCGCTTTCATATCTGAAAAGAAACGCATTAGAAGGGCAGGCATGTTTCTTCTTCTAAATCCCACGTCAGCTTTATTTACCTTCAGATTCAAGTCACTCAGAAAAGTACGTAAAGATTGAGGGAGATTTAATTCATCCTTCTCGATAAACTTTTCTAGATGTTTCTTTTCACCCGTGGTTATCTCTCTGCTACCCACTAATTTTTGTTCTAATGGCCGACGTGAGGAAGAATCCATCCCGAAAAGAACAAGTAACGACAACCGATCTGTATCGATGTATGGTAAGGCAGTTGCATACGGAGGACTTGTCAAAATCAGATCCGTTGTCGATTCATCAGCCCCTATAGATTTAAAAACTTGCCATTCTCTTGAATCTCCCGCAGATACATTAAATCTTAAGAACCTGTTAGGTGCATAACCCCGAACAGACCAGAATCGCTCAATACGATCATACTGTGTATCTAAGACGTCCATATACATTGATAAGACATCAGCATCATCATTTTGAATTTTTCGCTTTCTTATTCTCAAGTCATTTGGGTCTTGATGCGATATATCGCGTATAATACTACTCAACAAAATTTCCAAGAATTCACGAATTATACCATCGCTTGTTCCACGTATTAAGCGCAATATCCAATTGAGCTTATTGATAATATTATGTGAGAACCATCGCTCTATTTCATCAATGCATTCTTTACTAAACTGATCTCGTTCATTCCCAAAAACACTGGGTGCTCGTTCAATTCTGTTTATTACAATTCCAAGGGTCTCGCGTATGATGTCCGGACTGACTTCAAGAATTCCGATTTTCGTTCTCGCTATTTTTGCTGCCAAAGGATGCATATCGCATCCACAAACATTATACCCATTAAGATATCCCTCAAGTAATGTCGTTCCACTCCCGCAAAACGGATCCAGAATATTAGATCCTGGTTTTAATCCGCTTAAGTTTATGAGCCCTTTTGCCAGTTGCGGATAAAATTTTCCTTTATAGGAATGAATCCCGTGCGTAACGTATTTTGGATCTTTTCGGGTTGCTGGTTGGAGAGCAAAGCCATTTTCAAGTATGGATTGCCAAGTAGGCAGTCCAAGATTGCGCCCATATTTATGCGTGAAAACTAATTTTCTGGCATTCGTGGCATTGTATGGATCTATACCCGAGGACTGCTTGGGTTCCTTATCACCCCAAGAGTCCGAGCCCAAAATAACCTCCAGCTCTCGTTGCCTTAATATCTCCTCATAAGGCCAGAGTTTATAAGGCGGAGCCTGAAACCATATTTTGAGCTTCTTAACAGGTTTTCTTAAAATTAAAATCTTTTCATTGGTGGCGCGTCGTGCTGCTGATATGAAAGCACGTTTATTTGCGTGTAAAGGCCGTTCTATTATGCAGAGGGTCTCAAATCCCAGTCCATCGGCAATGTTGCGTAGCGACTCAGCCCCTTGATAGAGTACTTTGTCGTATATTGCATCCCCTATTATCATAGCGGCATAACGGCCAGATTTAAGCACACGATGCATAGTGGCCATGCACGCCTTCATTTCAGATAAGTAATTTTCAAAACCTGTAGCTTCTTTTTGATGTCGTAAATGTGACCCTATCTCAATTTTCGCAAGTAGCCTTGGATCATGCCCAAGCCAAAGCAATCTAAACCTGTGGTACAGGTGATAATCGGTCACGTTTGCGTAAGGTGGAGATGTTACGATTAGATCAATCGATTCTGAATTGCACTGTTCCTCTTTGAGTTCTCTTGCATCAGCAGTTAGAAAATCGCAAACCCCATATCTAATCACAGCTTGGGTTCTTATTATGCTCTGTGTTATTTCATCGAGAGCCTTTATGAACCTTTTTATGGTTTCACCAGGCGGTATTACTCTCGGCTTACTGGAGTATCTTGTTTCTGAATCTTGGAAAGAAACAGGTAAGATGATTCGAGATAAAGCTAGCTGAGAAATATTCTTGGCCTTCTCGCTCTCCATTTCTGCAATTTTCGATTTTATAAAAGCTAGTTCTCCCCTAGATGTTAGAGGAAACCACTTATCAATATTTGCTATTTCAGGAATGAATCGAGCGTATTCCTCGCATAGGATACTTGGTTCTTTCTGAATATCGGTTAGGCGGGAAGCTAAAGAACATTGGATGGCGTGAATATCAGTTGCTGTGACCTGATCCAGATTACCTGTTTTTACTTTTCCGATCAGTGTTCCAATAGCATTTGCGTCAATGCTAAATGCTCTTCGGCCAAGTCGCACAGCCTCCAAAGCAGTAGTGCCGCTTCCGCCAAATGGATCAAATATCAATTCGCCTCGAAGGGATAAACGAGAGATTAAATGACCTGGAATTTGGGGAATGAACTTGGCAGGATAAGGATGAAGATCATGGGTCAGAAAGCCTGTTTTATCTTTGGTGAATGACCAATCAATACTAAACAGATCATTTATAATATCGGCTTCGTTTCGAAGGAGATCAGGCGAATTTATCTCTTTGTAAATCGGCGCACCCTTTTCATCGCCGACGTAAATTTCCTGGCTCTCGAAAAGGGAAGCGCTTAACCCAAATCCAAAATCGTAAGAATACTTTTCTGATCTAGACAAGCTCACCCCCTAATCTGGGGAAGCTTTTAACATCCCAGATTAGGTATTACAAGGAATTTTTAGGTTGGATTTTCTTTTTCCGAAAATACTTACCATGGGGGCCTATCAGGCCAGCACCCCCCCCTAAAAGCGTTCAAATAAATTCGTCAATTCAGCTATTTGTAATCCCACCCGAATCTTCCCTCTCTTCTGTGGTACTTTGAGTGGTATTGTTTCCAAAATTCAGCTCCAAAAGACCCATTACACCCGAAAGATCCCGGTTCAGGTTCTGAATATATCGTTCAGTCGTGCTGACGCTCTTGTGCCTCAAAATCCTCTGGATTGTTTTGGCAGATATTTTATGTGTGTCAGCCAGCACGGAAGCAACATATCTCCTCAAAGAATGAAATCCGAACGGTTTGATACCAGCACGTTTGCAAAGCCCTCTTAAGTATCTATTCCGGTGTGTGAAAGGCTTACCAGAGTGTGGACCTTCTCCGCAGAGCCACACGAATGGCGAGTCCTTGTATTTCCGATTCTCCCAAATCCATTTCAGGGAATTAAACAGCTGATCATTTATGGGAAGCTGTTCTCCTTCCATGCTTCCGTCCTTTGTCTTGCGAGTCAAAAGGCGAATCTCACGCTTTTCAAAATTCACATCTTCCCATTTGAGGCGGAATATTTCAGAGCGCCTTGCGCCAGTGCACAAATAACAATCCAGGAACGCCCTCTCTTTGCGATTGGCTACTGCCATGAGCCTCAATACGTCTTGCTCAGGAGGAACGTACTGGGGCTTTCTATCGTGAGGCAGCTTGAAAGTCCTGCTGACAGGATTGGAAGGCAGATCCAGGATCTTTATTCCCCAATTCCACATGGCAAGGAGATTCTTTCTGTCTCGATTTGAGGCGTATGCGCTTCGCGTCTTTGCCTGTTTCAGAAGGTAATCTTGAATGTGCCGAGGGGTAATCTGATCCAGCGGCAGGTTCGACCCGATGAACTGGAGAAAGTCTTTCTTCAGTTTGATTTTTTCTTCAAAGACACTCTTAGCAAACCGAGCTCTCGCGAATTCAAGATACTTGGTTGCAAAGGTCTCGTAATCAAAGGTGGTGAGTTTTGAATTGAGGAGCTTATCTTTAAAATCTTTCTCCCATGCAATTGATTCACGCTTGGTAAGGAATGAATCGGAATAGCGCTTTCCATTTACCTTCACCACACCTCGCCATTTGCCCCGGTCCTTGTACGGCATCCAAGCCACTCCCATGCAGTCAGAAACTGATCCATATTGTTCCAGAGCACAAACAAGAGTGCAAAGACCCGAAAAGGAATGCAAAGACCCGGTGCGGAGCGGGGGAAAGGCCTTCTTCGCATGTGCGGAAGGAGGTGCCATAGTGCTTATGAGTTATTTAAATTCCACAATTTCCCACATTCGAAATGAGACAACATATTAATATCTTTGGTGAAATTTTCAACGAAGAGGAAATCACAGATGCTTATTTTCAAATCAGCTTACATTAAGAATAAGTAATTATATGCGTAAGTGCATGTATTTCCACAACATAATTGGTTTGACACCTGCCGGTTTTTTGTGATTAATGTGATTATGATAATTATTTCAATTGGAGTTGCCCCCGTCAGACCGGACACTCCTCTAACTTAGATGTGAGTTTCCTAT
>ERZ795058.1301-NODE-1301-length-33936-cov-8.307488_pt1 | contig 33936 bp, 28 predicted proteins | sample MGYA00375142_ERZ795058 | MGnify/ENA primary metagenome ERZ795058 (study PRJEB30187, sample SAMN05720210) | activated sludge metagenome | isolation source: anaerobic digester from wastewater treatment plant | place: Japan | collected 2015-04-20 ... | reverse complement strand
TGGCCTCGGTGGCGCTGCCCGAAATGAAGAAATACCAGTACGATCCTGCCATGGCCACGGGTGTGGTGGCGGTGGGCGGCAGCCTGGGAATCCTGATTCCTCCGAGCACGATCTTCATCATCTATGGAATCATGACCGAGCAGTCTGTCGGAAAACTCTTCATGGCCGGAATTCTGCCGGGAATCCTGCTCACGCTGCTCTTCATCGCCTCCATCGTCCTTTGGACGAAGATTCAGCCGGACGTCTGCGGGCGGGCGCCGAAGGCGACATGGAGCGAGCGGTTTTCCTCGCTCACCGGGGTCATCGAAACCTTCATCCTCTTCGCCGTCGTCATGGGCGGTCTCTTCATCGGCTTCTTCACGCCGACGGAATCGGCGGCCATCGGCGCCCTGGGAACGATCGTCATCGCGTTCGTGGGGGGACACCTCACCTGGAGCCATGTGCGCAACGCCTTTCAGGAAACAACGCGCATCTCCTGCATGATCATGGTCATCGTCGCAGGCGCGACCGTATTCGGACACTTCCTCGCCGTGACGACCATCCCCTCCCAGATCGGCGGCTGGGCCGCGGCGCTTCCCCTGCCCCCGGCAGCGGTCATCGGCGTCATCATCATGGTCTACCTGTTTCTGGGCTGCCTGATGGATTCCCTGGCGATGATCATGCTCACGATTCCCCTTTTCTTTCCGGTCGTGGTCACGCTCGGCTATGACCCGATCTGGTTCGGCGTCATCATCGTGCTTGTCGCGGAGATGGGCGTCGTCACGCCGCCGATCGGGATCAATGTGTATGTCGTCGCCGGCGTCGCACGGGATGTCCCGCTGCAGACGATCTTCAAGGGAGCCTCCCGCCTGCTTCTGGCCCTTCTGGTTGCAGCGGTGCTTCTTGTGATCTTCCCCAAGATCGCCCTGTACCTTCCCCGGCTCATGTGACGCGGCAATCCCCCAGGCACCTGCAACGCCTGCCCGCGGTCTTTCTTTGCACCGGTACGGGCCGGCCTCCGAGGAACGCCTCTTTCAACCCTTGCATCGCCGATCGCGGCCGTGCTACGGTGCGCGGCATGATGCGGCCTGCACATGACCGCCGATCGCGGTTTCCCTTTGCGTTTCTTGCTTCCGCGCTGTCCGTCGCCGTCCTGCTGTCCCTGGCGGGATGCGGCGGGCCCCCTCGTGCCAAGGGAGAGAAGAGAATCGTCAGAAAAATGCTCGTGACCGCATACGACGCCGGGCAGAAGTCAACCGGCTGGAAACACAAATACGGCTGCATCCTGATGCCTGCCGTCTACGCTTATGGACCCCGCGAAGGAGAAAGAAAGGAAGTGGGGATAACCGCCGACGGCACGCGTGCCCGCAAGGGCACCATCGCCGCCGACATATCCAGATACCCCTACGGGACCAAGATGTACGTCCCTGGATACGGCTGGGGAGAGGTGCACGACCGGGGCAGCGCCATCAAGGGGGACCACATCGACGTTTTCTTTCCGGACCTCAAGGATGCAAAGGCATGGGGACGCCAATATCTGGAAGTCATCATTCTGATGAAGTAAGGACACATCGAAGCTCTCCGGAGCAAGCTCCGGAGAATCTTCGATCCCCAAGGAAGGGATCTTGAACATCATTCGCTCGCTTACCCCGCGGCAAGCCACGGGGAATGCGCTCGCTGCCGGATTCAAGGAATCTCAAACAATCGCCGCGGCGTAACCGATAGGAACTCGCTCGCGACCTCCCCGATCAGGAGCATGTCTTCCATCTTCAGAACGACATCGCCCTCCAGGAGGTGCATCTCCAGCGCGATCACGGTGCCCGGGAGCACGGGCTCCGAATTCCGTGCCGTGATCATCGGAGGCTCATTCAGTTCGAAGCCGACTCCATGACCGATGTAGGGCAATGTGCTGCCGTCCGGCATCCGCTGAAAGCACGGGTCCGCGCCGAGGCGGTCGGCAAGGGCCGAGACCCGTCGAAAGGCGTCGGACCAGGTTCGCTCCGGGCGCAGGGCCGTGCAGGCGTAATCGAACAATTCCTCGAGGGCCCGCTGCATTTCGCGAATGCGGTACGTTGCGGCGCCGATCCGGTACGTCCTCGCCTGGTCCACATGGTAACCGTCGTGCAGGACGGGGATATCGATCAGAACCAGATCACCGCGGCGGATCACCCGCCCCGACGGGCCGGCCGGAACCGACGGCCCCTGTCCGATTCCGGTAAGGGAAGAAGCAACGCCGCTGATCCGGAGAAGATTCGGGCCGGATGCAAAGAGCCCGCGGGACATGAAGAAGTCCGGCTGCCGCATGAAGAAGATCCCCTCATGGCCGGCCCGCCGGTGGGCATCCTCCACCGCAGCCGCCACATCGAGTTCCGAGACCCCTTCGGCGAGAACCCCCAGGGCCCGGCGGTGCCCCTCGTCCTCGATCCGGCACGCCTTCCGTATCGACGCAATCTCGTCAGGGTCCTTGATCTGGCGCTGACGAAGAACAAGCGGCGAGGCGTCGCGGTACTCCCAGTCAGGCGTCTCCGCTTTCCATCCGTTCCACAGACCGGCGGGCAGGACATCCAATTCCGTACCGATGACGGCGCGCCTCGGAAGCCCCAGGTTTCTCAGAAAGGAAAAGACCTCATTCTGCTTGCGCTGGGGCTCGACGCAGGAGGGATCCAGGCGGCATTCAGAGAGGGCGCGATCGAAGCCGCGCCTGACGAACAATCGATAGATTCCGGGCAGGACGACGAGCCACGACGGCTGGGCTGTTCCTGTGTAATAGAGGATGTCTCTTGATTGGATCAGGAGCAGGGCATCGAAACCATTCCCTGCCATCGCCGCCTGCAGTCGCTCGATTCGCTGCCTCATCATTCCCTCCGTGCGCCGGGAGAAGCGGTCCCCGAAACGACATGCCGCCGCGTTCCGGGACCGTCTTCGGGAAGCGGCGTTCGCATCCGGGACCGGACTACTTTTCGGAGATCAGTCGCAGGAAATGATCCTGGGCATAATTGAGATGGTCCAGGATTGCCTGGGTGGCTTTCTCGGGGTTTCGGTCGCGAATCGTCTCGAAAATCGTGTAGTGCTGCTGCAGAAGGCGCTGCTTGTGGATGGTTCCCTCGAACATGACCTCCCTCGTCACCCGCTGGGTCTTGTGATAGAGCGAAAGAAGCGTGAAGGCAATGTGGGACAGGACCATGTTGTGGGTCGCCTGATAGATGGTCAAGTGGAACCGGACGTCATTTTCCACTCCCAATTCGTTTTTTTCCACATCCTTTTCCAATTCCCGGTAAAGGGCCCCCAACTGCTCGATTTCCTTATCGGTCACAAGCTGGGAGGCTTGGCTCGCAGCCCAAGACTCCAGGGTCTTTCTCACTTCCAGAAACTGAACCACCATCGCCACATCGTCCCCAATGGCGCGGGCGAGAGGATCACGGAGGGATGAGTCCGCGAGGGATTTTACAACACTCCGGCGCCGGTGCTGCACTTCGATGAAGCCCATTGTCTCCAGCGTCTTGAGGGCCTCACGTAAGGGGGGGCGGCTTACCGAAAGCTGGTTGGCCATCTCCCTCTCCGAGGGGAGGATGTCACCGGGGTTCAGTTTGCCCTCCTTGATCAAATCGACGATCTGTTCGACGATCCCGTCGGAAAATCTCTTATACTGAAGCGGCGTGAACATTTTGCTTTTCCTCACTCCTGTTTTACGTAGATATAATGGAATGCAGAAGAGTTGTCAACAATGGTTTTGGTTATACCAAGTATACAGCCAAAATGAAACAAAAAGAATATAATTATTTGTATTTATTATTTTAATTCCGATAATTGAAAGGTCTTGACTTTCAAAAAGCGATCTTATATGGTCATACCAAATTTTGCATACTCAGAGTGATAGCCGATCGACTTTATTTCACACCATTACAGACAGTTGCCCCACGTCGGCTTGCAGTGCGTATTCTTCATTGGTAATACCAAATATTGACGCTTTTTATATGCAATGCCATGCTTCATTGCGAGAAAAAGCCTGGAATGACGCGAGACACAGGCCAACATACCGATCTGCCAATGAGGTGCGATGATGAATCCTTCCCCCTCGAACCCTCAGAGAACGACCAAGGAGATCCTCAAGGAACAGACTGGCGGTGAGAAAAGGACCCCCCTCTACAGTCCCCGGGCCATGGAAGAAATCCGGGCACGGTTCGACAAGTGGCTCCATAGGAGTGTAAAGCCGGCGGACCGGGAGCACTGGGAGAAGACACCGCGCACGGTCCTGGGCTCCGACATCCCCCGGGCGATGCTCTACACGCCTCTGTCCAATCCGGATTTCGACTACCTGGCGGACATCGGCAATTCCGGAGAAGCGCCCTTCGCCAGAGGGATCCACGCCAACATGTACCGCGGCCGGGAATTCACCATGAGGCAGCTTACGGGGTTCGGCTCGCCCGAGGACACGAACCGCCGGATCAAGTTCATGTTGGAGCACGGCGCAACGGGGCTGAACATTCTCTTCGACATCCCCACCATCCAGATGTACGACTCCGACGACCCCCTTTCCCAGGGTCAGGTGGGCATGTCAGGCGTCTGCATCGACTCCGTGGACGACATGGATCTGCTGTTCAAGGATATCCCCCTCGATCAGGTGACGGTCTCCATCGTCACCCACTACCCCTCCAACACGGCGATCCTTTTCCCCATGTACCTTGTACTCGCCGAAGAGCGGGGCATTCCGTGGGACAAGCTGCGCGGCAGCGTCCAGAACGATACGACGCTCGAGGAGCTCATCCGCAGCGGCGCCGAATACACGCCGCCGTCCGACTGCTTCCGCGTCCAATGCGACAATATCGAGTTCATCCGCAACAACGTGCCCCAGTGGAACTTCATCACCCTCAATGGCTACAACCTGCGCGAATTCGGCACCTCCGGAGTCACCGAAATGGCCGTCGCCATCGCCAACGGCATCGCGACCCTGGAGGATTTGAAGCGGCGGGGGCACGACATCGACCTCGTCGCCGAGCGGCTGGCCTTCTTCTGGTCGCCGGCCAGCGATTTTTTCGAGGAAGTCGCCCGCCTTCGCGCCGTCCGCCGGCTCTGGTACAAGATCATGAAGCACCGCTTCGGCGCGAAAAATCCCCGCGCCATGTGGATGAGATGCCACGTCCAGACGTCGGGGGTTTCCCTTGTCCAGCAGGAACCCCTCAACAACGTGATCCGCGCCGCATACCATGCCCTGTCTTCCGTCCTCGGCGGCGCGCAATCGCTCCACGTCGACTCTTATGATGAAGCCTATTCCGTACCCACCGAGGAGGCCGCCCTTCTGTCACTGCGCACCCAGCAGATCATCCAGGAGGAAACGGGCGTCATCGATGTCGTGGATCCGCTCGGAGGCTCCTTCTACGTCGAGGCGCTGACCGATGAAATCGAACGGCGGATCCTGGACGAAGTCGACGAAATCGAACGGGCCGGCGGGTATGTCGCCTGCATTGAAAACGGTCTCCTGCACAAGAAGATCACCAACTACTTCACGACCCAGCAGCGGGAAATCGAGGACGGGCGGATCAAGGTCGTCGCCTACAACATCTACAAATCGGAAACGGAACCGCCGCCCATCAACGTGTTCCGCTATCCGGAAGGCGTCGAGCAGCGGCAGCGCGAGCGGCTCGGCAAACTCCGCCTCAGCCGCGACAACGACCGCGTCGCCGCGGCCCTCAATGCGCTTCGCGACGCCTGCCGGAAAAAAGTCAACATCATACCCTTCAGCGTGGACTGCGCCCGGGCGCGCTGCACGGAGGGAGAGCTCTACAGGGTCTTCAAGGAGGCCTTCGGTCTCTGGCGACCGCCCGCCCTCTGGTAAAAAGCACCTTATCATCAAAGGAGGCTCGGAGTTTTCCCATGAAAAGCAAGATCAAGGTTCTGCTTTCGAAATTGGGTCTGGATGTCCATAACCGCGGGATCATCACGGTGGCGAAGGAGCTGAGCAACGCCGGAATGGAAGTCGTTTACATCGGCAACGCCCTGCCGCGTCAGATCGTTTCCGCCGCGGTCCAGGAGAGCGTCGATGTCGTCGGCGTCAGTTCCCTCGGAGGCGCCCACCTGACCCTGGGCTCGCCGCTGATCGAAGAGGCCGAGCGGGAAGGACTCAAGGAGAAGGTAGTGTTCGTCATCGGAGGGGTCTTTGCGCCTCAGGATGCCGTCCGCCTCGGCGAAATCGGTTTCGACGGCGTCTTCACTCCGGGAGTGACCCGGGACGAGATCGTATCGTCGATTCACCGTCTCGTGGAGCAGAAGACGAAGCATTGACGGACGCTCGGCTTGACAAGAAACGGCATGACTTCGCGAAGGGTCCTGCAGGAAGGGCAGGCACACCGTGATGCCGGATCGGACCCGCCTCGGGCGTACCGAGAGGGATGATGAAACTCCGGGCAGCCCGGGGACTCCAGCGAAGCCCAAAAATCTGATGGAGGTGTTCGGATGATGTCCAAAGGTTGGCCCCCCAGGTACGACCGCTCCTATCTGCCGCGCAGCGGCCAGAAGTACTGGAGCGAGGCAATCGAAACGATGGATCCCGAAGAGCGCGACAGGAAGATCGTCCTCCCGAAACTGCAGTCCCAGCTCAAGTATGCGTACGAGAGGTCGCCCTTCTACAAGAAGAAGTGGGACAAGGCAGGCGTGAAGCCGGAAGACATCCGCTCGCTCGCCGATTTCGAGAACATCCCCTTCGTCACCAAGGAGGAGATCCGCCAGGATCAGGCGGAGAACCCTCCCTTCGGCAGTTACCTCTGTGTTCCCCGGAACGAAGTCGCGCGGGTCCAGGGCACTTCCGGGACGACCGGCAGGCCGACGGCCTTCGCGATCAGCCGCGGCGACATGGAGAGGATTGCAGAGGCCCACGCCCGGGCCATGTGGGGATTCGGCGTGCGGCCGGACGACACGGTATTCATCGGATCGTTCTTCAGCCTCTACTGGGGAAGCTGGGGCGCATTGATCGGAACAGAGCGTCTCGGCGCGACGGCCTTCCCGTTCGGCGCCGGCGTCGCCGGCCAGTCCGACCGGTCCATCGAATGGATGCGGGACGTCAAGCCGACCGTCTTTTACGGTACGCCTTCCTACGGTCTCTATCTGGCCGAGAAGGCAAAGGCCCGCGGGATCGATCCGAAGAAGGATTTCAACTTCCGCATCCTCTTCTTCTCCGGGGAGCCCGGCGCCGGTGTCCCGGCGACGCGGAAGCGGATCGAGGATACCTACGGCGGCATCTGCATCGATTCCGGCTCCACGGCGGAAATGGCCCCCTGGATGGCGAACTGCGAGTGTGAATACCGCCAGGGCATGCATTTCTGGCAGGACAGCGTTTACGCGGAACTGGTGGATCCGAAGACGAAAAAGCGCGTATCCTATGGAGAGGAAGGCGCCACGGTCTACACCCACCTGGAGAGGGATTCCCAGCCCATGATCCGCTTCTGGGCGGGCGACATCACCCGCTGGGTGGTCGATCCCCCCTGTCCCTGCGGCAGAACCTACCCGCGGCTTCCCAAAGGCATCTATGGGCGCGCCGACGATATGATCGTCGTCCGCGGCGAGAACGTTTACCCAAGCGCGATCGAGGACGTGATCCGCGCCATCAAGGGATTCGGCGACGAATTCCGGATCGTCGTGACGCGCGAGAAGGAACTGGACGAGATGACGGTCGTGACGGAGCGGGCTGCCGATGCCGACGCCGCGGTGGTCCCGCAGATCAAGAAGAAGCTCGAAGGCGACCTGAAGGCACGCGGCCTGAGGTCGGTCGTCGAAGTGAAGGAGCCGGGCACCCTGGAGAGAACCGAGTTCAAGGCGAAGCGGGTGATCGACAAGCGCAAGATCCATGGATAATTCCGATTTCAAATCTAAGATGATATCAAGGCGGCGAGGAAGAGGCGACGCAGGCGTACAGTGACGTACGTCGAGGAGCCGACAACGAAGTCAACGATGATAGCGCTTTGATTTGGAATCGGAATAAGGGATCTGCAGAAATCTGGTGACGACGGGAGGGGGCGCTCTGGCCGGAGCGCCCCCTTTCCATTGAAGACCCGAAGGGCTCAGCGGCGCGGGGGGATGGTGATGGTCACCGGCATTTCGCGGGGAGGCCTCTCCGGAGGATCTCACGACTGCGGGTCGGAGGACCTCTTTTCTCTGCGGATCAGTTGCAGGAGGATCAGGCAGGCCCCCACGGAAATCGAGGAATCCGCTACGTTGAAGGCGGGCCAGTGGAAGGACGAGACGTAGACGTCCAGAAAATCGATCACCTCACCGAAGCGGATGCGGTCGATCAGGTTCCCCAGCGCCCCGGCAAATACGAACGCCAGGGCGAGGCTCATGCCGAGCGAATCGGCCCTCTCCTTCTTCAGGTAGTAGAGGATGAGCAGGGCCACCGCCGCCGTGATGACGGCATAGAAGACGGAACGGAAGCCGAGAGAGGCCCCTGCCAGGAAACCAAAGGCAGATCCCGGATTCCGGACGTAGGTGATGTTGAACAGGCCGTCAATGACGGGGACCGACTGGTGCAGTTCGAGCCAGCCGAGCACCCAGGCCTTGCTGGCCTGATCGGCGGCGACGACCGCCGCCGTCGCAAGCAGGAAGATCCAATATTTCCTCGATGAAACCGCCGCTCCCATAGCTACGCCCTTCCTCGGGCTCCCGGCCCGCGCCGCCGTCAGGCGATCTGCTTCAGGCAGCGGGAACAGAGCGTCGGATGGGCGCTGTCGCCGCCGAGCGACTCATGGTAGATCCAGCAGCGGCCGCACTTGTTCCCTCGCGCCTTGCCGACGCCGACCTGCAGGCCCTTGATCTCGAGGCTCTCGTAGGCGCCCGTCAGACTGTCTTTCCCGACGACATCGAATTGCGAGACGATGAGCAAGGATCGCATGTCTTCCCTGTGGCTCGCGAGCAGTTCCCGAAGCGCTTCGGGGGGCGCGACCTCCACGCGGGCGTCGAGCGAATGCCCGATGACCTTGCCCTTGCGGGCAAGCTCCACGGCCTTCGCAATCTCCGCCTTCACGGCGATCATGGACCGCCAGCGCTCCCCCAGTTCGGGATTCCAGCATTCGGGATCGAGCTTCGGGAAGGGCACCAGGTGAACGCTTGCGGCCTTCCCCACCCCACCCGGCATCGCCGACCAGATCTCTTCCGCCGTGAAGGTCAGAATGGGCGCCAGCAGCCGCGTCATGGCGTCGAGGACGGCATGCATGGCCGTCTGCGCCGAGCGCCGCTGCACCGACGCCGGGGCGGAGGTGTACAGGCGGTCCTTGAGGACGTCCAGGTACAGCGAGCTCAGATCGACGGTGCAGAAGTTGTACAGCGTCATATAGACGACATGGAACTGGAACTGTTCGTAGGCCTCCGTGACCTTCTTCACGACCTCTTGGAGCCGGTGCAGGATCCAGCGGTCGAACTCCTCCGTCTGCCCGTACGGGACGGCGGCGGCGGGATCGAAATCGTAAAGGTTTCCCAGGAGGAACCGGGCCGTGTTGCGGATCCGGCGATAGGCCTCCACCAGCCGCTGGAGGATCTCCTCGGAGATGCGGACGTCGTCCGTATAGTCTTCCGCGGCGACCCACAGGCGAAGGATTTCCGCCCCGTACCGTTCGATGATTTCTTCCGGTTCGATGACGTTCCCCACGGACTTGGACATCTTCTTCCCTTCGCCGTCCACGACGAAGCCGTGGGTCAGCACCGCCCTGTAGGGCGCGCGGTTCCGGGTCCCCACCGATTCCAGGAGCGATGAATGAAACCAGCCGCGGTGCTGGTCGCTGCCCTCCAGATAGAGGTCCGAGGGAGATCGGAGCGACGACCTCTGCTCCAGGACGGCGGCATGGCTGACACCGGAGTCGAACCAGACGTCGAGGATGTTCGTTTCCTTCTTGAATTCCTTTCCGCCGCAGTGCGGGCAGGACGTCCCCGGAGGCATCAGGGCCTTCGGCTCCCGTTCGAACCAGACGTCGGCGCCGTAACGGCCGACGAGATCGACGATGAAATCCATCATCTCCTTCGTCATGTGCTCCCGGCCGCACTCGGCACAGTAGAACATCGTGATCGGAACCCCCCAAAGCCTCTGCCGCGAGATGCACCAGTCCGGCCGGTTTTCCACCATGCCGTAGATCCGGTCGCGGCCCCATGAAGGGATCCAGCGGACACCCGCGATCGCCGCAAGGGCTTTCTTCCGGAGGTCGTTCTTTTCCATGGAGATGAACCACTGCTCCGTGGAGCGGAAGATGATGGGGCTCTTGCAGCGCCAGCAGTGCGGATAGGAATGGACGATGTCGACCAGCCCCAGAAGCGCCCCCTTTTCCTTCAGGCTCCTGCTGACCGGGCCATTGGCATCGAAGACGAACTGGCCGGCGAATTCCGGGACGTCCTTCGTGAATTTCCCGTCATCGTCGACGGGGGCGTAATTCTCCAGACCGTACCTCATCCCGATCTCGTAGTCCTCCTGGCCATGGCCCGGTGCGATGTGGACGCACCCCGTCCCGGCCTCCAGGGTAACGAAGGGTGCCAGAATCAGCAAGATTTCCCTGTCGACGAGGGGGTGACGGCACTTGAGCCCTTCCATGACGGAGCCCGGAAACTCGTCCAGGATCTCGTAAGGCTTCCCGCGCCAGCCGAAGGCGTCGAGACAGTAGTCCAGCATCTCCTTTGCGAAGATCAGGACCTCGCCTTCCACCTTGACGGCGGCGTAGATGAAATCTTTGTGAAAGGCGATCGCCAGGTTCGCGGGGATCGTCCAGGGGGTCGTCGTCCAGATCACGACGCTCACCTTCGGCTCGCCTGCCAGCTTCGGACGCACCTTGGCGATGTCGGAGAGCAGCGGGAACTTGACATAGATCGAGGGCGTCGTATGTTCGGCATACTCCACCTCGGCCTCGGCCAGGGCCGTATGGCAGGTGGCGCACCAGTAGACGGGCTTCTTTCCCTTGTAGACACTGCCGTTCAGGAGGAGTTTCCCGAACTCCGCGACCGTCGTCGCCTCGTAGGCATAGGCCATCGTGAGATAGGGGTCTTCCCATTCCCCGAAGACGCCGAGACGCTTGAACTGGCCGCGCTGGATGTCGACGTATTTCTCCGCATACCGGCGGCAGAAGCGGCGTTTCTCCGCCTGGGACATCGACGCCTTCCCCTCGCCCAGCTCCTTGTCGACCTGGTGCTCGATGGGAAGGCCGTGGCAGTCCCAGCCCGGAACGTAAACGCTGTCGAATCCGGCCATGTTCCTGGACTTGATCACCATGTCCTTGATGATCTTGTTGAGGGCGTGCCCCAGGTGGATGTTGCCGTTGGCATAGGGTGGACCGTCGTGCAGGATATAGAGGGGGTTCCCCTTGAGGGTCTGACGGGTAAGTTCATAGATCTTCATCTCGTCCCAGCGCCGGAGGACCTCGGGCTCCCGCTGCGCGAGGTTGGCTTTCATCGGAAAATCCGTTTTCGGCAGATTCAAGGTGTCTTTGTAATCCATGCGATGCCCTTTCAATTATCGGAAATAGCTGCGTTACGTACCACAGAAGACGGCCGCTTTCAAGAGGAACCGGGAAAAACGAAAAACCCCCCGGCCTGTGAAGGCCGGGGGGTCGGTGCATGAGATCCGCGATCGGGATCGAATGGGAACGCGATTACATCCCCATGCCGGGATATCCGCCGCCTCCGGGAGGCATGGCCGGCGCCGTCTCTTCCTTGGGTTTCTCGGCCACCATGCATTGGGTCGTCAGCATCATGGAAGCGACGCTCGCCGCATTCTGCAAGGCGAACCGCGTGACCTTCGTCGGGTCGATGACACCCGCCTCGATGACGTCCTCGAACGTCTCGTTCGCCGCGTTGAATCCGAAGGCGCCTTTCTTCTCTTTCACCTTCTCGACCACGACGCTGCCTTCCCAGCCTGCGTTGGCAGCGATCATGCGGAGAGGCTCTTCCAAGGACTTCTTGATGATATTCACGCCGATGGCCTGGTCGCCTTCGAGCTTCAGTTTGTCCAGGGCGCCGAGCGTCCGGATATAAGCGACGCCGCCGCCGGGGACGATCCCTTCCTCAACGGCCGCGCGGGTTGCGTTGAGGGCGTCCTCGACGCGCGCCTTCTTTTCCTTCATCTCGACTTCCGTCGCCGCACCGACCTTGATCACGGCCACGCCGCCGACCAGTTTCGCCATGCGCTCCTGGAGCTTCTCACGGTCGTAATCGGAGGTCGTTTCCTCGATCTGGGCGCGGATCTGCTTCACCCGCCCCTCGAGGGCCGCGCGCGAACCGGCGCCGTCGATGATCGTCGTATTGTCCTTGTCGATCGAAACGCGCTTGGCGCGTCCCAGATCCTCGATACGCGTGTTCTCGAGCTTGGCGCCCATCTCCTCGGAGATGACCTTGCCGCCCGTCAGGATCGCGATGTCTTCCAGCATGGCCTTGCGGCGGTCGCCGAAACCCGGGGCCTTCACCGCTGCGACATGCAAGGTGCCGCGGATCTTGTTGACGACCAGCGTCGCGAGGGCTTCGCCTTCGATGTCCTCGGCGATGATCAGCATCGGCCGGCCGATCTTGGCGATCTGCTCGAGAACCGGCAGGAGGTCCTTCATGCCGCTGATCTTCTTGTCATGGATGAGGATGTAGCAGTCTTCCAGTTCCGTCACCATCTTCTCGGCGTTGGTGACGAAATAGGGGGAGATGTAACCGCGGTCGAACTGCATGCCTTCCACGATGTCCAATTCCGTCTCCAGACTCTTCGCCTCTTCGACGGTAATGACGCCTTCCTTGCCGACTTTGCCCATCGCCTCGGCGATGATGTTGCCGATCGATTCGTCGTTGTTGGCCGAAATCGTCCCGACCTGGGCCACTTCTTTCTGATCCTTCGTCGGTTTGCTGAGCTTGCTCAGTTCCTTGACGACCGTTTCAACGGCCTTGTCGATGCCGCGCTTGATGTCCATGGGATTGCTGCCCGCTGCAACGGCCTTCACGCCTTCGCGATAGATCGCCTGCGCGAGGATCGTCGCCGTCGTCGTACCGTCGCCGGCCACGTCGCTCGTTTTGCTGGCAACTTCCCGGACCATCTGGGCGCCCATGTTTTCGAACTTGTCCGCCAGTTCAATCTCTTTGGCAACCGTCACACCGTCCTTGGTGACGGTCGGCGAACCGAAGCTCTTGTCGATGATCACGTTGCGGCCTTTTGGGCCCAGGGTGACCTTCACGGCATCCGCAAGGGCGTTCACACCTTTGAGGATCGACTTTCTCGCATCTTCATCGTACTGAAGTATTTTCGCTGACATGGATATTCTCCTCCTTGTTGTCCGATATTCCTTATTTCTCGATCACACCGAGAATGTCGTCTTCCCTCATGATCAGGTGCTCGACGCCGTCGATCTTGACTTCCGTGCCGGCGTATTTCCCGAAGAGGATCCTGTCGCCCACTTTCACGTCCGGCTTCACCAGTTTCCCATCTTCTCCCATCTTGCCCTTCCCCACTGCGACAACCTGGCCCTCGATGGGTTTTTCCTTCGCGGTATCGGGGATGATGATGCCTCCCTTTGTCTTTTGTTCCTCTTCCAGACGCTTCACGATCACTCTGTCCTGCAACGGCCGAATCTTCATACTCACATCTCTCCTTTCTCGATGTTGTCTGCAAAGATACAATGAAAATCATGGCTTTTGAAAAACTTGGTTATATATAAGCACGAATACCTGCCTGTCAAGCGTTTCCGGAAAAAAAGCATTCCGGAAGGAAAACATCGCGAAAAGACGGAAGAAAATTCCCTAGAAAAGCTGCTCCACGAGATCCTTCAGCCGGCCGATCGGGATCTTCTTCATGGTCCCGCCGCCTTCGTCCTTCCGGCGTCCCGTGCGGGGCAGAATGCACCGCCGGAAGCCCATGCGGGCCGCCTCGCGGATGCGCAGGTCGGCGTGCGCGGTGGCGCGGATCTCTCCGGCGAGTCCGACTTCTCCGAAGACAACGGTCCCGGCTTCGATCGGCCGGTCCAGGAAGCTGGAGGCCATGGCGGAAACGATCCCCAAGTCCACGGCGGGTTCGCTCACCCGGATGCCTCCGGCCACATTGAGGAAGATGTCGTGGTTCGAAAGGTGCAACCCGCAGACCTTGTCCATGACGGCGACCAGCAGGGATACGCGGTTCGGATCGACGCCGATCGCCGTCCGCCGGGGCATCCCGAAGTTCGTCGGGTGGACCAGCGCCTGGATTTCGACGAGGATCGGCCTCGTCCCTTCCATGCTGGGCACAACGACGGACCCGCAGACATCCTCCGGCCGCTCGGCCAGGAAGAACGCCGAGGGATTGCCGACCTCGCGGAGGCCGCTGTCCCCCATCTCGAAGACGGCGATTTCGTTGGCGGGACCGAACCGGTTCTTGATGCTCCGCAGGACGCGGTAGGCATGGGAGGAATCCCCCTCGAAGTAGAGCACCGTATCCACCATGTGCTCCAGGACCTTGGGACCGGCGATCGCGCCCTCCTTGGTCACGTGACCGACGAAGAATACCGGGATGCCCGTCTTCTTCGCCAGCATGATCAGGCGGGCAGCGGTCTCACGGACCTGGCCGACGCTTCCCGGTGCGGAGCCCAGAGCGGAAGAATAGGCCGTCTGGATGGAATCGATCACGACGGCGGCGGGACCGATTTCCTGGATGCGGCGGATCATGGTATCGAGATCGATCTCCACCAGGACGTAGAGATCCTTCGCCAGGGCTCCGATCCGGCCGGCCCGGATCTTGATCTGGCGCGCCGATTCCTCGCCGGAGATGTAAAGAGTCTTCCGTCCCGCCGTGGAGAGGGCGTTCATCACCTGCATGAGGAGGGTGGACTTTCCGATGCCCGGATCCCCCCCGACCAGGACGGCCGCGCCCCCGACGATCCCGCCGCCCAAGACGCGGTCGATCTCCACCATCCCCGTTGCGAGACGCTCCTTCTCCTGCGCCGGGATGTCGTTCACCGGCAGCGGCTGCTCGCTGAAGCGCAGTTCCGCTGCCAGGGAGGGGGCGCCCTCGTCACGCACCTCCTCCTCGACGAAGCGGTTCCACTCGCCGCAGGAGGGGCAGCGGCCCAGCCACTTGGGCGATGCGTACCCGCAGTTCTGGCAGAAGAACTCGGTCTTTCCCTTCTTCATCGCGAATCCCCCACCCGGCGACTATTATGCACTTTGCGCCCGGAGTCAATCGAAAGAAAGGCATCCTCTGCCGTCCAAAACCCGGTCTTGTCTTGGAAGGGCAATATTGGTATAGGGAGCCTTCATTATGATCTCATCTTTTGAAAGGACGATTGATATGCATAATCCCAATTTCGGATCGGGCCCCTGCAGCAAGAGGCCGAACTGGAGTCTCGACGCCCTGAAGGATGCCCCCGTCGGCCGGTCCCACCGCTCGGCCCTCGGCAAAGAGCGTCTCAAACGAGCCATCGGTGAAACCCGGAAGATCCTCCAGATACCCGATAACTACCTCGTCGCCATCATGCCGGCCTCCGATACGGGCGCCTTCGAAGCGGCCATGTGGACCCTTCTCGGACCCCGCCCCGTGACGGTCCTGGTCTGGGAGAGCTTCTCCGACGGCTGGGCGACGGACGCCGCCAAGCAGTTGAAGCTCAATCCCACGGTCCTCAAAGCCGACTACGGCAAGATCCCCGACCTCTCCAAGGTCGACTGGTCCAACGATGTGGTCTTCGTCGCCAACGGGACCACGAGCGGCGTGAAGGTTCCCCACTGGAACTGGATCCCCGCCGACCGCCAGGGCCTCTCCCTCTGCGATGCGACCAGCGCGGCCTTCGCGATGGAGATCGAATGGTCCAAGGTCGACGTCGTCACCTTCTCTTGGCAGAAATGCCTCGGCGGCGAAGCGGCGCACGGGATGCTGGTGTTCAGCCCCCGCGCCGTCGCGAGGATCGAATCCTACGATCCCGCCTGGCCGCTCCCCAAGATCTTCCGCTTGAAGAAAAGCGGCAAGGTCAACCTTTCGATCTTCGAGGGAGACACGATCAACACCCCCTCCATGCTGTGCGTCGAGGATTATCTGGACGCCCTGAAGTGGGCGGGCGGGATCGGCCTTTCGGGTCTGATCGCGAGGAGCAAAGCCAATCTCAAGGTCGTCGAAGACTGGGTCGCCCAGCGGGACTGGGTGGATTTTCTCGCCGCATCCCCTGAGATCCGCTCCAACACCTCCGTCTGTCTCATCATTACGAGCGACAAGGTCAAGGCCCTGTCGAAAGATGACCAGGCAAAGTTCACCAAGGGAATCGCTTCGGAGCTGAGCAAGAAGAATGTCGCCCACGACGTCGCCGCCTACCGCGACGCCCCTCCAGGCTTGCGTTTCTGGTGCGGCCCCACGCTCGAGACGTCCGACGTGCGCACCGTCCTTGGCGAATTGGACAAGGTTTACGCCGCAAAATTGCAGACGATCTAGCGGGTCATGCGTGCGGCGCACGCTTCCCGCAAGACAGGCATACTAAGGAGGCTGAGAAATGAAGAAGATACTCGTCAGCGATTCCGTGGCCGCTGAATGCATAGAAATCCTGAAGAAGGCGCCGGACATCGAAGTCGATGTCCAGACCAAGCTCAAACCGGAGGAACTCAAGGCGATCATCAAGAATTACGACGGCCTCGTCGTGCGCAGCGCGACGAAGGTCACCGCGGAGATCATCGCAGCCGCCGACAGGCTTGCCGTCATCGGGCGCGCCGGCGCCGGCGTCGACACGATCGACGCGAACGCCGCCAGCAAGCGCGGCATCGTGGTGATGAACACGCCGGGCGGCAACAGCGTCACGACTGGCGAACACGCCATCGCGATGATGCTGGCCCTCGCCCGCAAGATCCCCCAGGCGACGGCCTCCGTGAAGGCCGGCAAGTGGGAGAAGAGCAAGTTCATGGGCCATGAGGTCTGCAACAAGACCCTCGGCATCGTCGGAATCGGCCGTGTCGGCAGCATTGTGGCGACCCGCGCCCAGGGCCTGCGGATGAACGTCCTCGCCTACGACCCCTTCATCTCGCCCGAGGCGGCAGAGCAGTTGGGCGTGAAAATCGCGTCCCTCGACGAGATCTACCGCAATGCCGATTTCATCACCATTCACACCCCGATGACGAAGGAAACCAAGGGCATCATCAACGCCGAAGCCTTTGCCAAGATGAAGAAAGGCGTCTTCATCGTCAATTGCGCCCGCGGCGGGCTCGTCGTGGAAAAGGATCTTTACGATGCGCTCGTCTCCGGCAAGGTCGCCGGTGCGGCGCTCGACGTCTTCGAAGAGGAGCCTACCAAGAACATGGCGCTCGTCGGGCTGGACAACGTGATCTGCACGCCGCACCTGGGCGCCGCCACCGACGAGGCGCAGACCAACGTCGCGATCGCCATCGCCGAACAGATGGTCGCCTACTTCACCCGCGGCGAGATTCAGAATGCCGTCAATTTCCCGTCTGTGAGCGCGGAAGTCTTGGGCATCCTTCAGCCTTACCTGACCTTGGGGGAGAAGCTGGGAAAGTTCCAGACCCAGCTTGTCAAGGGCGCCATCCAGGAAGTCACCATCGAGTACAGCGGAGAGATCCTGAAATACAACATCGCGCCCGTTACCCTGTCCGTGCTGAAAGGCATGCTGGAACCGATCCTCAAGGACGACGTCAACTACATCAACGCCCCCTTCATTGCCAAGGAGCGCGGCATCCGGGTCGTCGAATCCAGGAGCACCGAGGTGAAGGACTACACCAGCCTCATCAAGTTGTGCGTCAAGACGCCCCAGGAGCAGAGCTGTACGGCCGGAACCATCTACGGACGGCAGGAACCGAGGATCGTGCGGATCAACGAATTCATCCTCGACGTGGTCCCCGAGGGACACATGCTTGTCCTCTACAACGTCGACAAACCGGGCGTCATCGGCAATATCGGAACGACCCTGGGGGCGAACGGCGTGAATATCGCGCGACTGCACCTGAGCCGGGACAAGGTCGATGGCAAGGCCATGGTCGCGATCAGCACCGACGGCGTCGTCTCCGCAGAGGTGCTGAAAAAGCTGCAGGCTTTGCCGAACATGATCTCGGTGACCGATTTGGAGATGTAGCGCCGCGAAGAAGAACGGCCCCTGTCGCGGGGTTTGGCCAATGGCACGGATCCGACCCGCGGAGATTCTGTTCGGTCCCCGGGTCGGATTTGTGTGCGTAGGCGCAGGTTCCTGTGATGCTTTCGCAGGCGGCCGCGCCTGATCCTTGAAGCCGATAGGAGCAGCATTATGTCCAGCGTCGTTATCGTCGGCACCCAATGGGGTGACGAAGGCAAGGGGAAGGTCGTCGACCTGTACGCGGAGGACGCGGACGTCGTCGTCCGCTACCAGGGGGGCAACAACGCCGGCCATACCGTCGTCGTGAAGGGTGAGCAGACCATCCTCCACCTCATTCCCTCGGGCATCCTGCACGATCACAAGATCTGCGTGATCGGCAACGGCGTGGTCGTCGATCCGGGAGTCCTTCTGCAGGAGATCGACGGACTCAAGGAACGGGGCGTTTTTCCCCCTCACACGAAACTCTACGTGAGCGAATGCGCCCACCTCATCATGCCCTATCACCGCCGGATCGATGTGGCGAGGGAAGCCAGGCAGGACGGCAGAAAGATCGGGACGACGGGACGCGGAATCGGACCGGCTTATGAAGACAAAGCGGCCCGGATCGGCATCCGTTTCGGCGATCTCTTCGATCCGGAGACTTTTCGGGAAAAGCTCTCCCGCAACCTCGAGGAAAAGAACTTCTATCTGACCAAGTTCTTCAAGGAGAAGAAGCCGATCCAGGCGGAGGCGGTTTTCGAGGAATACATGGGCTATGCGGCTCGCCTTCGCGAATTTGCGGCCGACACGTCCCTCATCGTCGCCGGTCAATCGCGCAAGGGAAAGAAGATCCTTTTCGAGGGCGCGCAGGGGAGTCATCTCGACATCGACCACGGCACCTATCCCTACGTCACCTCCTCGAACACCGTTGCCGGAAACGCGGCCTGCGGAAGCGGCATCGGCCCCGGAGAACTGAAGACCGTGATCGGCATCTGCAAGGCCTACACGACCCGCGTCGGCGAGGGCTCCTTCCCGACGGAGCTGAAGGATGAGATCGGCGAGCGCATTCAGCAGGTGGGGCGGGAATTCGGAGCCACGACAGGCAGGAAACGCCGCTGCGGCTGGCTGGACATGGTCCTCATCCGCCAGACCACGCGCATCAACGGCCTCTCCGGCCTGGCCCTCACAAAGCTGGACGTCCTGACGGGGTTGAAGACGCTCAAGATCTGCGTCGGCTACCGCACGCCTTCAGGCGAGGAATATCTGGAGTCCGTCCCTTCCAACCCGCGGGTTCTGGCCTCATGCCAACCGATCTATGAAGAAATGGAAGGCTGGACCGAGAACATCTGCCAGGCGCGCCAGATCGGCGACCTGCCCAAGAACGCCAAGCGGTACGTGCAGCGCATCGAGAACCTTTCGGGCACGAAGATGATGCTGGTCTCGGTGGGCGCGGGACGCGAGGAGACGATCAAGGTTAAGAACCTCTTCATCGGGAAGTAGGAAGAGCCGGGACGCGGCGGTGCCTGCGGGTGCTCCGCCGCCGCGGAAGCGGCGGGAAGCCAGTTCTTTCTTGACAATTTGGAGCCGTGCTGTTACAGACGGCACCTTTGAAAAATACGTGGGCCGTTAGCTCAGGCGGTAGAGCAGCGGACTTTTAATCCGTTGGTCGCGGGTTCGATTCCCGCACGGCCCACCAAGTAAAATCAAGGACTTCCGACAGTTATCCCTGCAAACACCGTTTTTCCAAACCTCGGCAAACCTCGGCTTTTTAGGGGGGGTAAGGGACCCACAAGGGGACCCACGACCGACAAAATCCAAACAGGGAAAATTCGATTCCGGCGTCATTTGCTGAACCTCATTTTCTGCATCTCGTTTTTCATCGTTTCACGGCTCGCATGAGCATAGATCATCGTTGTGGTAATCGTGGCATGCCCGAGTATCTTCTTGTGGCGATTAAGGTAAGCGGTGACAAGTGGGACTTACCGGGCTGAAGTGGTATATGCCAGGATAAACCGATCGGCTGCAGGAACGTCGGACGTATGTCGCGTTGACGGTCAAACTCCGCCGGCGGGCGGCAGGGTAAGGGGGGAGCGCCATCCCGCCGCCCGGTCCTGCAGCGGCGGGATGGCGCTTTGGGGAGCTACCTTGGTTCGCTGACTTCCTGTTCTCGGTTGCGGCCCCGGCCGCGCACTTCAATTCGCCTCCGATGCCGGAAAAGAGGGCAGCTTCTCGACCGCCTTCTGCAATTCGACGATGTTGAAGGGCTTCGAAACGTACAGATCCGCTCCGGCATTCCGAAAGGCCTTCTCGCCCCAGGCACCGCTCATGCCAATGACGCGGATGTTCGGGAATTGAGCCTTCATGAACCTGCAGAGTTTGAAGCCGTCCATTCCGGGCATGTCGGCGTCGGTGATGACGGCGTCATACCCGTTGTTCAGCTGCAGATCGATGGCGTCGAGACCGTCGCCGGCCGTGTCGACCGCATGGCCGCAGAGCCTCATGGCAGCAGAGAGAATAGACAAGACAGCCGGGTCATCATCGACCACCAGCAGTTTCATATCGGGCCTCCTCGTTGTGTCCGTGTCGCCGTCATCCGGCCCGCGCGGGGAGCGATGACAAATTCCCCCCACCGCCGCGGGAGAGATCGGACGGTTCTTTTCTAGCCTTGATTCGATGCTTCGGGTTCCATGAAGATCAGTTCCCAGATGTGTCCATCAGAGTCCTCGAACCCGTGCTGGTACATGAATCCGTAGTCCTTGGGCTCGCTGTAGGTCCTTCCGCCGGCTGCCACCGCCTTGCGAACCGTCTCATCGACTTCCTCCCGGCCTTCGCAGGTCAGGCATACGAGCACTTCCGTGCACTTCCCCGCGTTGCAGATTTCCTTCGGGGTGAAGGTCTTGAATTTCTCTTCCGTCAGCAGCATGACGAATATGTCGTCCGAGACGATCATGCAGGCAGCGGTCTTGTCCGTGAACCGGGGATCGAATTCGAAGCCGAGCTCCGCAAAGAACTTCATGGACCGCTCCAGGTGCTTCACGGGAAGATTCACGAAGATCTTGACAGCCATGTTCCCTCCTTCCGCGTCCGCCGTGCAGTTCGGGATCCGCCGCAAAACTGGAACGATCATAGACTCCACGGCGCCGGGAAAACCATCGGGCAGAGGATGAAAGACGGACGGAAGATGGTTGATTCGCGCTTGACCTATGGCGAATTGGATCCCGAGGCCGGGATCGCCTCCGTCGGAGAGATGCGGTCCTTTGGGGCATGCGGGTATCGCCCAGAAAAGCGGGAGGATCTCGCCCCTTCCCGTGAAAACCTCAACGCCCGGTAACATTTATTGTGAGGCAATTCGCCTTGAGAGATCCGTATTGAATGCTGCCGGGCATTTTATTAAAATGGTCCGGCATCCAGCCGCCTGAAGGAGGTCGCCATGAAGACCGCTGCCGCAATTCTTGCATTGCTTCTGTTTTCCGCCGGAGCTCCAGTAGCTTCTGCCGCAGGCTTCGAGGGCGTGGAACTGCCCGCCCCGTTCCTGGAAAGAGACAAACCGCTCATGCAGACGCTGAAGGAGCGCAGGAGCAGCAGGACCTTTTCCGAGAAGCAGCTCAGCCTGCAGGATCTGTCCAACCTTCTGTGGTGCGCCAACGGCGTGAACAGGCCGGACACGGGGAATCGCACGAGCCCTTCGGCCAGGAACAGGCAGGACGTGGACATCTACGCGGTGCTGAAAGAAGGCGTCTACCTGTACGCGCCGAAGACGCACGAGCTTCTTCCCGTGGTCCGGGGCGACTACCGCAGCGAGGCCGGTGCGCAGCCTTTCGTGGGGACTGCGCCCCTGAACCTGATCTATGTCTCCGACACCTCCAGATTGGATTTCGTGAAAGACCCGAAAGACCGGGCCGTCACGGCGGCGCTCGATGCCGGGCACTGCTCCCAGAACGTATATCTGTACGGCGCCGCGGCCGGCCTGTCCGTCGTGGCGCGGACGTCCGTCGACGGGGTCAGGATGGCCGCCATACTCCGGCTTCGGCCCGGGCAATTGGTTCTCATGGGTCAGACCGTCGGTTACCCCGGATAGGGGAAACGGGATCGGCTGGGAAGGAGACACGGCTATGCCGGAATTTTCGCGGGCCACCATCGTCGCTGCGCTGTTAACCGTCCTCGCGCTCGCCGGATGTGCGGACTTCAGGATGCGCGGATCCTTTCAGGCGGACCGGGAGATTTCCCGCTCCTTCGAGCGCTTCGAGTTCCGGCCGGAGTTGAACTACTACTCCAGCGGCTCGGACGCCCATCCCAATGCGATGCTGGGGCTGAACAAGGAATATACCCTGGAGTCCGATCTCTGGAAGCAGATCGAAAAGGCGGAGGCGCTCAAGGAGATGGTTCGGGGAATGCAGAAGAAGGCGGCGGAGTTGCACCTCACGCTGCATGGATTCCGCGTTCTCGACAACGAAGGCAGGGCGATCGGGATCTGGTACGCCATACCCGAGGCCAGAGCCGCTTTGGTCATGAAAGGGGAAAAGCGCGTTCTCGTCTACACGCCGGACACCGGGACCTATATGCGTTACGAGCAGGAACCGTCGTCGGACAGCCAGTAGGGCGGACCTGCATCACCATTTCAATGCACTTCCGCTGTCGCGTCATCCGGACTTGAAGGCTTCGATCAGTGCGTCCATGTGCTCGCCGGGCTTGAGGAGCCGCACCCTTGAAAATCCGGCTTCTTCTAGCCACCCCTTGATCTCGTCGAAGGTGTAGGTGGAGCCTCCCGGCGTATTCACAAGCATGTTGACGGCGAAGATCGCGCCGTCTCTGGGCGTGGTGCGGCCGGGTTCCATGACGTGGTCGCGGATGACGATCCGGCCTCCCGGGACCATGGCGCGCCGCACCTTCCGGAACAGCTCGACGTTCTGGCCGGGGCTGTTCTGGTGGATGATGGCGGAAAGAAGCGCCAGGTCATGACCGCCCGGGAGTTCATCTTCGTCGAAATTACCGGCCTCAAGGCGGACACGGTCGAGCATCCCCGCCTTTGCGAGGCGATCGCGGGCGATTTCGACGACCGCGGGTCTGTCGAAAAGCGTCGCCTTCATCTCGGGAGCGGCCCGGAGGAAGGCGACGGTGTAGGTTCCGGAAGCACCGCCCACGTCGATCAGGTTCCGTGCCGGACCAGGCTGCACCGCCGCCGCGATCTTCTCCGCAAGGGACATCCCGACGACGTGCATGGCTCCGATGAAGGCACGGAGTTCATCTGCGGTGCGGGCGGAAGATGCCGCGGCTTCGGCTGAACCCGTTCCCGCCACGATCCCGGTGAGGCCGGACCAGCGCTCCCACAAGTGGGCCGCATGGAGGATCATGGGAAGGACGGACCGGGAGCTCTTGTCGGTCAGGAACGGGGCCGCATCGGGGGCGCATCGGTACGCGCCGTCCTTCTTGGCCAGCAGGCCCATGGCCGTCAGCGCGTCGAGGAGAACGGCCAGAGCCCGCCGGTCTGCATTGACCCGTGCCGCAAGATCTTCGGCGGTGGAAGGCCGTTCTTCCAGAAGGGAAAAGAGGTTCATCTCAGCCGCGGACAGGAGGATCCGGCTTTCCATGAACTGCCGGGCGAGCTTCAGGATGGATTCGGGGGATTGGACGGGGTCCATGGGCATTCTCCGACGGGTTCAGTCTCCTGCTTTCGGGTACGGCGAGCCGCTTCCGGCGGACCTCGATGAACCGGACAGTCCGACCTCCGACGATCAGTCGGTTTCATAGCAGGCCAGGATCTCGCCAAAATACAGGGTATGGTAATCCTTTTCGGGATACAAGGTCGCATCGTATTCCTTGTCGAGGTTCGCCGGATCCATGGCGGACTTGCAGACAATCCGGCACTCGTAATGGCGCCCCGCAATCTTCAGGACAGGCGAAGCGACGTGCCGGCCTGCAGCCGTTTTCAGGCCGCACATCTTGAACTTGTCCACGGTCCGGCCCGACGGCGCCTTCCCTCCCCCTCTGGTTCATCGCACGATTTTCATTATAAGGGACCCCGTGCCGGGACATCAAGCCATATCCTTCAATTTCCGCCAAAGCGTGGTTCTGCTGATGCCCAGCTCTCTTGCGGCCTTCGTCTTGCAGAATTTCGTTCGCTCCAATATCTTCTGGATAATGAGCGACTCCTGGTCCTGCCTGGCCGTCCTCATCTGCTGCCGCAATGACGCGGCTTCGGGGAAAGCCTGCACAGAATTGACAGCCGCAGGATATTGAATCAATTCCTCGTAAATCTCGTCCAGGATGTCGCTGTGCGGGCTCAGGCTACTGCACAGGATCAGACGTTCCACAAAATTCTGAAGCTGCCGGACATTCCCGGGCCAAGAATACATCGTCAGTTTCTGGATATAGGAAGCGGGCAAAACGATGGGGCTGATTCTGTATTTGTTCGAGAATACATTCGTGTAGTGGTCGAGAAGGACGGGAATGTCGTCTCTTCTTTCCGCCAGCGGCGGCATATCCAGGCGCAGCACGTTCAGCCGGAAGAAGAGGTCCTCCCTGAAACGCCCTTCCTGAACCGATATGCCCAGATCCCGGTTGGCCGCGGCAATGATCCGGATATCGACGGGGATCTTCTGATCCGCCCCCACCCTCATCACCTCTCTTTCCTGAATCACCCGCAGCAGGCGCGTTTGCACATTCGTCGGCGTGCTGTCGATTTCATCCAGGAAGAAAGTTCCCTTGTGGGCAAGTTCGATAAGACCGGGTTTCCCTCCTTTCCGCGAACCGGTGAAAGCGCCTTCTTCATATCCGAACAGCTCGCTTTCCAGCAGCTGTTCCGGAAACGCACCGCAGTTTACGGAGACAAAAGGGGCCTTTGCCCTCCTGCTGAGATTGTGGATGGATTGCGCCAAGACCTCCTTCCCGGTGCCCGTAGCGCCTGTGATCAGTACTGTCGAGTCGATTTGCGAGAATTTCCTCGCCCTGCGCACAATCTCCTGAATGGCGACGCTCTTATGGACGAGATCCTTGATGTGATACTTCGCAACCAGCCCCCTTGCGAGGTTCCGCCGAACCTCATTTTCCACCTTGATGACGTTCGAGATGGTCTTGATCGTCAATACCTTCCCCATGCGCTCGTTGTACATCTGCATCGGCGCAAGATTGAACACGAACAGATCGCCGTGGATCTTTTCGATCAGATTCTGGGTCGGCTCCTTCGCATTCAGAACCGTCTGCAGAAGCGCTTCCCCCAGATAGTTGGAGATCGGAGAACCGACGATTTCCGGTGAATCGATTTTCAGGATATCCTTCGCCGCCTGATTGATGGCATTGATCCTCCCCTGATCGTCCAACGCAATGATCCCTTCCGTTGCCGCATCGATGATGCACTGATACCGGTACCCTTTCTTCTGTTCCTCCCGGTTGGTCCAGGCGACCGATTTCGCATCTTCGAAGACCGCGGCGACGATTTCCTCGTTGGTTTCGAATTCCACGTATTTCAGACCGTGCTTCTGGCAGATCCGCATGGTCAAGCCGCCCCCGACCGCCACATCGTATCCCTGGTTCTTGGCGGCGAGCATGGCGCTTTCCATGGATGCGATGTCCGTGTATATGGCCTGGTGGATCTTGATGCCGAGGAGTTCCTCCACCACGTCGATCCCCCCTATTTCATTCATGAAGGTCGCCAGAATGATCTTCTTTCCTTTCTTGGAAGCCACGACGAAGCTCTTGAAAATATCGATGGACGCCTGGGGTATGGACAACACGGGTATGTGAAGGTTGTCGCGAAGCATCTTCACCGTCCCGAGGCGGCTGATGATGACATCCACCCCCTCCGCCTCCATTTTTTTCCCGGCATCGATGGCCTCTTCCAGTCCCTTGAATGCGCAGTGCAGATTCAATCCCTGTTCCTGCGCAATCTTCTTCATCTGTTCGAGCAGCGACAAGGTTGAAACGATGACGCCGATCTTCAGTTCTGCACCCTGCATGACCGCCTCCTGATCACAGGTACGAAAAGTGAAACGTTCCGTCTCAATATTTGTACGATTTGTCAAGCACTTCGTTCCGCCCGCAGCCCGCCGCGAAAAATCGGATCTTATCGGCATCGGCCCCGCGCCGCGAATCGGAATTTCCGTTCCCTACTTGGCTGGATTTTGAATCGCCGAAAAACAGCGGGACGACGCCTGTCCCGTCAAAGCGGTTGCGGCGCGTCAGGTTGGAAAAGGCAAGAAGAAGGTGGCGCGGTCCAGAGCGAGCGGATTGCAGTTGCCCGGGCATCGCTGCCACCCATTGCCCCGATGCGCAGTCATCGACCCGGACGCACCATGAAGGGTTTTGTTGGCTTTTGTGAAACAGGGAGATCTACCTGACCGGCAAGGGACGCCAGCTCCTACAGGTACCCGGCGGAAAAGTATGCCGGGTCAGCCGATATTTCGGATCATGGTGCGAAGCGGCGGCCGTTGAAACGTGAAATGTCCTCAGCAGTTCTCCAGGCTTTTCAGAAGCTCTTGGAACTCCCGCACGGAATCGGGGTTCCCCTGTATCGCCGCAGGATCCTTTTCCAGGTATTCGATTGCCTTGGTCTCGCAGAACTCGGCACACTTCGGGTCGCCGCCGCAGAGATCGCAGGCAATGATTTTCTGGTCCGTCTCGTCGAGATGGATCCCCCCGAACGGACATGCCGCGACGCATTCTTCGCACAGGACGCATGCCTCACCGTCGATTTCGATGGCCCTCGTCTCCGCGTTTCGATGGATAGCGGAAACCGGGCAGGCGGCGATGCAGGCCGCATCTTCACATTGCCGGCAAACCGTCTGAAGAAAGAAGCCCTGCTCCTCTCTTTTCAGGATTCGGATCCTTGACCTCGCGGGATCGGAGCTTTCCGTATGAGCCATGGAACACATCAATTCGCACAATCCACAACCGGTGCAACAATCCGGATGAGGGACCAGGATCTTACTCATTTCCAGTGCACCTCCGCGACCTAAAAACCAATGCCCGAAAATATCCGTTTCTGCAGGCACCCTGCCGATGGGGCAGGGCGAACGTCTTTCCGGCCTGTCCGATGCAGGCCGATCTATTCCTCGACAACCTGGCCGTGCCGGGCCAACTCATCGGCGACGTCATCCAGATCCAGCGCCTTCAGTTTGCTCCGCTTCGGTCTCCCCGTTTTCCGGTCCCATCCCCGGATGACGTAATACGAATCCAGCATTTCGTTGAACTTGTCGATGTGAATCCGCTCGCCGTCGAGGGGCCCGCCTTTCAGCGTTTCGTTCTGAAGTCTTTCGCAGGGCGTATCGCTTTCGCGCCCGAACCCCCGCCGGAGATTGAAGGCCCTCTCCACGTTCCAGATTCTCTCCCCGATCGTTGCCAGTTCTTCGGGGCTGAAGATTTCGCCCGTGGCAAAACGAAGCATGTCGCTGAATTCCTTATGCTCCACCGGGAAGCGGGACCAATAGGTGCCGAACCGGCAGAGCTCCATGGCATCGATAAGGGCCGCAAAGTCCTGGTACCACTTCACCATGCGGGGCTTGCCGATCGTATCGTAGACCCGGGGGTTTCCTACATCCGGAGAACCGAAGCGCTCCGCCATGATCTTCGGATCCACGCCCCTGAAGCCCCCGATTTCCGCCGGCGGTTGACCCCGGAGATGATCGCCGCCCCTCGTCGACGTATGAAAGGCCAGCGCGATCGCCTTGTGGCCTCTGACCTCTTCCGTGGAAGGATCGAGCCCCTTCATATGGTACACGTGCTTCTCAGCGCCCCGGCCGATCTTCTGCGCCATCAGGAAGGCCCCCTCCGCAAGGAGGTTCCCGAAACCTTCCCGGTGCGCGATCTTGTGAACGAGATCCACCAGGAGGTCCGGGTCGCCCCAGCGCAATTCCATACCGTCCGTATCGGCCTTCGTGAGAATCCCCTTTTCGAACAGATCGATGGCCAGGCTGATGCTCCCTCCGGTCGAGATCGTATCCATCCCGTACTGGTTGGCGAGATTGTTCATGACCAGGATGTTGGCAAGGTCGAGGCTGCCCAGTCTCGGCCCGAAGGCTACGATGGTTTCCCATTCGACCTTCTGTCCCTCCGTTCCCTTGTGCCTGCCCTCGGGAATCCGATAGGTATGGTCGCAGTGCAGGAAGCAGCCATGGCACGCCTTCTTCCCCGTCAGGAACTTGTCGACAAATGTCTGCCCGCCGATTTTCTCGACGGTTCCCTCCATCTGCGTCTGACGGAAGTTGAAGAAAGGCATCAGGCCCAATGGATAGAGACCCTCCGTCAAGATGGATGTTCCATATTGCGGATAGAAACCGAACTTATAGTCGGAGGTGACGGCCTGATAGATCTTTCGGAAGTTGTCCACAATACCTTGCGGGTCTGCAAGCCTGACCTTCTTGGAACCTTTTACGGCGATGGCCTTCAGATTCTTCGAACCCATGACGGCGCCGCCGCCGCATCTTGCCGCGGCCCTCGACATAGAGGACATGATTGCAGCGAAGCGCACGAGCTTTTCGCCCGCCTGCCCGATGGCCAGCACCTGCACCTTCGGATTGTTCATCCGCTTTCGAATCACTGCGGTTGCTTCCCATACATTCAGACCCCAGAGGCCGGCCGCGTCGCGGATATTGACTTCATCGTCTACTATTTCAAGGTAAACCGGCCGCTCCGCCTTGCCGCGCACGATGATGACATCATACCCGGCGTATTTCAGCTCAGCGCCCCAATGGCCGCCCGAGTTTGCATCTCCGAACAGTCCCGTCAACGGAGAAAGAAACGTCGCATTGAATCGCCCGGTGGCTCCGGGAGTTGCCGTCAGGGGGCCGGTCCCGAAAATGAGCAGATTTTCCGCTCCAAGAGGATCCGTGTCGGCGCGGAGGGAATCGAACAATATCTTCCCGTTGATGCCGCGCCCCCCGAGAAATTTTCTCAGAGCCCCCCGATCGAGGGGGGAAGTCTCCACGCTACGGCGGGAGAGGTCGACATCCAGAACCTTTCCCATCCATCCGAACCACTCACTCATGATCCCTTCCCCGAATTCTTCATTTTTTGGACGACCAACCGGACATCAGCCCCCCGGGATCGGATCCAGGATTTCGATCCGGTCGCCTTCCTTCACCTCGCGGTCCAGACAGTCGGACAGACCGTTCAGGAGCACGACGAACGATTTGAGAAGTTCCTGCGTTCCCTGCAAGCCGTACCGCTGCTCGATCCTCCCGCGGAACGGGCCGATGGCCCGGTCGAGCACCTGGCGGACCGTCGCCCCGCCAGGAACTGAAACGTCCATTGTCTGCCGGCCGAAAACTTCTCTGAGGGCGGCATGCGGCTTCAGCGTAACCAAGATCATTTTTGCTTCCTGCTGGGACATCACGCCTCCGCTACTGAATCAGCTTGTTCGGAAGCCACAGGACGATCTCCGGAAACACGACCATCAGAATCAGCACGATGATCATCACGGCGACGTAGGGAACAATCGACCAGTAGATATCCTCCATGCTGATTGCGGACGAAACGATCCCCTTCGTGTAGAACAGGTTCATCCCGAAAGGCGGCGTGATGTAGCCCATGCAGATATTGATGGTGAACAGGACGCTGAACCACAGCGGGTCGAGCCCCGCACTGACGACGACTGGGAAGAAGATGGGCATGGACAGAACGGTGATCGCCGCCCCGTCGATGAACATCCCCATGACGAACACGATGAACATGATGATGATCAGCACGGCCATGGAACCGTACCCCCGCTCGATTCCCTTCAGAATCTGGGAAAGGGCGTCCTGCACGCCGATCGCATTGAGCAGGGTGGCGAACAGGCTGCCGCCGATCAGGAGCCACATCACCATGCACGTGACCTTCACCGAGGAAAGGCCCGCGAGATAGAGGTTATGGAATGTGAGCTTGCGGTTCACGGCCGCGCAGCACAGCGCCCCGAACGCCCCGACCGCCGCCCCCTCCGTGGGCGTCGCGATGCCCGTGTAGATGCTGCCCATGACGAAGACGATCAGGACGACGGGCAGGAAGACGGAGCCCAGCGATTTGATCCGGTCTTCCCAAGTGATCTTGACATCTTCAGAAATGGGGGGGGGCCATTTCCGGCTTTCGGAGACACTGGATCACGATGTAGACGATGAACCCCGTGGAACACAGGAGACCCGGGACGAGGCCGCCCGCGAAGAGCTTGCCGACCGAGAGATTCGTGAATCCCGCAATGATGATCATGATCACGCTGGGCGGGATGAGGGGACCCAACGCCGAACCGGCGGTGATGCATCCCAGCGCCATATGTTTGTTGTAGCCGCGCCTGAACATCTCCGTCAGGGCGATCGGTCCGATCGTCACGATCCCGCTCGCCCCGAGTCCCGAAATCGCATCGATGATGGTGCAGATCAGGACGGCGCCGATGGCCAGTCCTCCGCCGAGGCGACCGACCCATTTGTAGAACATGTCATAGAGGTCCTCGGCGATACCGGAGCGCTCCAGCACGGCCGCCAGAAAGACGAAGAAAGGAATCGCCAGAAAGACCTCCTTGGAGCTGACGGAGTAGATGGTCGTTCCGATGACGTAGAGCGAATTGGCGTTCCAGAAGAACAGCCCGAAGATGATCGAGGAAGAGATCAGGCAGAAGGCGATCGGCAGACCCAAGGCCATCAGCAGCAGAAATCCAAATACGACAATCAGAGTGATCAGTGTGAGACTCACGGGTTCTTCCTTTCGTTTGAAAGAATTCTCAAGGCCATACAATCCCGGATGAACAGACTGATTGCCTGCAGGAAGAGGAGGACCACGCCGATCAGAATGATGAACTTGATCGGATAAATCGGCGGCTCGAAGATCGTCGAGGCCTTTTCAAGAATGGCGAAGGAGTTCCAGGCGAACATGGATACCTGCCAGATGGCGAAGGACATGACGCCGAAGAAAATGATATAAACGCAGAGATTGATGATGAGCCTCGTTTTTCGCGGCAGTTTGTTGACCAGGATATCCATGATGACATGCCCGCCCTGCTGCAGGGTATAGGCGCCGCCCAAGACGACAAGGGCGCTGAAGCACTGGACGTTGATGTCCCAGACCCAGATGGTGGGTTTGTTGAAGAAATAGCGCATCACAACTTCGTACATGGCCATCAGCGTCATGGGAAGGAACAGGAAGCTGACGCCCTTGTAGATGTACCCATTGACCAGATCAATGAGCTCGATCACCCGTTTCACGAGACTCTCCTCCACGCCGATTCGAAATTTGGTTTTTGTTTCCAGGCCTGACCGTTGAGCGGCGGAAGCGCCATGGCTCCCGCCGCCGACGGTCTCGTGATCGTTGGTATATCGCCCGATATGCGGATTTATAACTTGCCCAGATACCGGTTCGTTTCCTTGATGATATCGACTGCCTGCTTGCACTCGGGGCTCTTTGCGGCAGCGGCATCCCAGAGGGGAATGGCCATCTTGATCGCCTTGGCCTGGTCGGCATCGGACAGCGTATGGAACTGCACCTTATACTTCTTGATCGCCTCCGCTTTCGAATTCTCCACGTAGCCGGAATAGGTTGCCGCAATCTGAACGGCCACTCTCGGGGCGGCGTTGTCCAGCAGATCGCGGATGTCCTTCGGCAGGGCATTCCAGGAGTTCATGTTCACCGCCCAGATGCAGTTGATGCTGTTCGTCGTCGGAAGCAGATAGTGTTTGACGACCTCCGCCAGCTTCCCGGAGATCAGGGCCGAAGCGGAAGCCAGGTACCCGTCGATGGTCCCCAGCTTGAGGGCCATATACATCTCGTCGTAGGGCAGCGAAGTCGGGGTCGCCCCGAGTTCCTTCAGGTAATTGGCGTAGATCCCGACCGCACGGATCTTCTTCCCCTTCAGATCCTCAAGCTTGGTCACCGGCTTGGTCGTCCCGATGCCGTATATGTCGCCCATCGGGAAGCTGACAAGGTACACAAGGTTATGCTTGGCATACACTTTTCTCATGAGGTCGTAGAAGCCGAACTGGAACAGGGACATGGTCTGCGACCGCGCATCGGTCCATCCCCAGGGAACGCCCTGGTCGATATTGGCTTCCGGCATGGCGCCGCCGTAAAAACCGGGATAGAGGAAGGAAAGGTCGAAGGCTCCGCGCTTGAGGGCGTCAAAGGTATCCGCAACCGACGCCAGCGCACCCGGTTCATAGCGGGTGATCTGCAGCCGCCCGTTCGTCGCCTTGTGGATCCATTCGATCATGGGATTCGACAACAGACCCGCCTGGGGGCCGCTGCCCGCGTACTGGTCCTGCAGCTTCCACTTGATTACCTTGTCTTGGGCCGTCGCGGTCCCCGCAATCAGCAGGAGGGAAACTGCAACAGCCACCACCCATGCACATTTCTTCATTGTCTTCATCGGAACCTCCTTTGGTCTATATTTTCGGAATCCCGGTGAAATCCCGGCCGACAATCTCCTGTCGATCCCGGACGGCATTTCACCCAATGCGATTCTCCAGTCCGTGACGCCCGCTTCCCGGAAAAAGCAATCCCGGCCCGGCGCGGCTATGGATATCGTTCTTTCTTCAGGACCAGCGGTTCGTGTCCGGGGATCACCTTCCGGATGTCTCCCCGGACGATCTCATCGACGAGTTCGAAGCTCTTCCACATCTCCAGCATGTCCGTATAGACGCCGGACATGATATACGGCTGATTGCTGGCGGGATCGCCTTTCAGGTTGTCATAGGTCGGAACGGCGTCGCCTGCAAGAACATAAGGCCCCTCGTCGGTTTCGACGACGACACCGATCCCGCCTGGGCTGTGGCCGGGCAGAGGGATGATCCTCACGCCTTCCAGGATTTCCTTTTCCACCATGTCCACGGTCTTGATCCGGTTGATGACCTTCAGGAACATCGGCTGGATCCCCAGTTGCAGCGCTTCGTAAGAGGCGTACAGGCAAGGGGTCGGGTTCAGGGCGAACTTCAGTTCCCTGTCCGAAACGATGAACTGGGCATTGGGAAACTGATCGACGGTGCCGACGTGGTCCCAATGGAGATGCGTCAGGATGACGATATCGATCTCCTCCGGTTTGACGCCCGCCTTGGCGAGGGCACCCAGCATCTCCTGCTCCGGGGCACGCGGCTCCGCCCTGAAGTAGGGGTGGTATTTCAGCGACCGCTCCATATCGGGAAGGCCCGCATCGACCAGGATCTTCTTCTTGGCACCCCCGATGTACGCGGCCACGGTCTTCCCCATGGCCTTCTGTCCGATATACTTCCTCAAAAAAAACAAACTCTTGTCGTAACTCGAATCTCCCAAATCCAGTGGAACGATGAATCTGCTCATGAGGATCCTCCTTGCCTCCGACCGTCGGCCGCCGTTTTGGTCCCGCCCGGCATTCCTTGCCTCCAACGGGACCTTTCACAATTTTCACATGAAAGATTTCACCTTGCCCAGGATATCTTTCATTTTCACGAAGATCGTCGAAAGATCGTCCTTCTCCGCATTTCGATCCATGCAGTACTTCATGTACTTGTAGACCCAGCTGTTGATGGGAAAGTGCACCCCCGTCGTCCTTCTGAGATTCCGCGCCAGGGTGATGTCCTTGTAGGCCGTCGGGAAGGGAACGCCCATATTGAATTTTTCGTTGAGAATGAATTTCGGAAACCGGACTTCCGTGGCGAAACAGCGCGCCGTACCGTTGTTGAACACGTCGATCACGTCATTTGCGGACAGACCGAGCTTTTCGCCGAGGATCACCGCCTCGCAGACGGCAAGAAACGTTGTGTACGACAGCTGATTGTGGATCAGCTTGACGGTCTGGCCGCTGCCGATCGGCCCCATATAGACGACCTTCTTGCCGATCGGCTTCAGCACGGGAAGGCATTTGTCGTAAGCCTCTTTCTTGCCGCCGACCATGACGACGAGTTGCGCGTTCTGCGCGCCCAAGGCGCCGCCCGATATGGGCGCATCGAGGAAATCGATTCCCTTGGCGGACAGCCGCCCGGCCATGTCCCTGGGGAACTGCGGATCGGTGGTCGTCATGTCGACGATGATCGTT
>ERZ795058.1294-NODE-1294-length-34047-cov-5.222229_pt1 | contig 34047 bp, 27 predicted proteins | sample MGYA00375142_ERZ795058 | MGnify/ENA primary metagenome ERZ795058 (study PRJEB30187, sample SAMN05720210) | activated sludge metagenome | isolation source: anaerobic digester from wastewater treatment plant | place: Japan | collected 2015-04-20 ... | reverse complement strand
GATGATTATGACTTTTTAAATATTTCTAAGCCATATGCGCGAAAGTTTAAAAAGGATGATGACCTAAGCGGCAAGCTAAGTGCAGTAATTTCTGACTTTCAAATACAAGATTTTTTAAAGACAGTACTTTCGGAAGCTAAGAATATGGATGGCAATTCGCAAATAGATGAAATATTCGGGAGAGATGAATTTGACTATGCAAAGCCCGAAAATTTAATAAAAGCAATTTTAGAGGTTTCAACAGGTGATGATGACTTAATCTTAGATTTCTTTTTAGGTTCCGGGACAACCTGTGCAGTGGCTCACAAGATGAATCGCCGATATATTGGTGTTGACCAAATGGATTATATTGAAAGACTTGCGGTTACACGGCTAAAAAAAGTAATTGAAGGGGAACAAGGCGGCGTATCTGAGAAAGTAGATTGGCAAGGCGGAGGTTCTTTCGTATATTGTGAGCATGCAATTTATTCTTTTGACGGCGGAGAACGGTTTGAACCGGACTATGTGCTGTTCTTGCACTCTCCTGATATGCAGAGGCTATAATGGTAAATGTATAATTATCCGAGTACATTCTGAGTACGAAACTGGTAAAAGAATAATATAGCAAGCAAAAGCAAAATTAACAATCTTAATGTACGAGAAATCAACAGAAAAAGCTAACCTAAAGTTCCGTGAGAAGAGTGGGAGTAGAATGCTTATGACTCCTCCAATAGCTCCACAAACTTTGACGCTGCCCGGGGCAGAGGAATATTTGAGTGTATGAGGAATCCCAGGTTTCGTTCTGGGATTCTTTCTTTTATGTCCAGTACAAATATATCGTCCCCGAGAAGTTCCCGGTTTACGCAATCATCCGGCACAAAGGCAATCCCAAGCCCTATTTTAGCCATTTCAATGAGTATGTCCACACTGCCCAGCTCAATCTCAGGTTTAATTGATATATTATGCTTTGCCATCAAATTGTCAAAGAACTCTCTTGTTGTGGTATTCCTTTCCAATACGATAAGAGGATAGTTTTCCAACTCCTTCAGGGATATCTTTCGGTCTTTCAGTTCATTGAAGTTATTGCCGGCGATAAATACGTCCTTAATCGTTTTGGTATTTTTCGCTGTAATATTTTTATAGTCACACTTTTCGGGGATATTGATAACACTGAGGTCCACGCTTCCTTTCCTCAGAAGCTCAATGCATACCGGAGACGTTCTGTTTGTAAGGTGTATTTTAATACCGGGATAAGTATGGTTAAAGCTTTTTATATATGGCATAAGGTAATACTTGCAGATAGTATCGCTGACCCCTACCCTGATTTCGCCCTGACCAAGGGAGTTCATTTCCTCTAAGGCTCTTTCACCCGACTTTATGTAGTTAAAAGCCTGCTCAATATGCCTGTACATAATCTCTCCTTCTTTTGTCAGCTTGACTTTCTTGGTATTTCTAAAAAAAAGCTGGCATTTCAGTTTCTCTTCCAGGAGCTTGATCGATTGGCTTACTGCGGACTGGGTTATGAAAAGCTCTTCGGATGCCTCGGAAAAGCTGAGGAATTTCGATACGTAATAAAAAACCTTATAAAGCTCAAAGTTTATATCCATATATAAGTTCTCCTTATTAATAGTATTAAAAATATTAATTATTTTTATTAATTTTACTATGTTAAAATTTAATTGTAAAGTAATATATGGAATAATAAAAGGAAGGCAAAGGGATATTAGTATAAATGAGGTGAATATATGTCTGATGTTAAAAGAATATATGTTGAAAAAAAAGATGAATATGCCGTTTCGGCCAAGGACCTATATTGCGATATAAGAGAAAACCTTGGGGTAAAAGGCCTTACTAAGCTCAGGATAATAAACCGGTACGATATATCGGGAATCACAGACAGCGAATACGATTCAGCAAAAAATACAATATTTTCAGAACCTGCGGTAGACAATTCCTTTGATGAAAATATTGAAATTGATAAAAATGACAGATTCTTTGCAATAGAATACCTTCCCGGGCAATATGACCAGAGAGCGGATTCTGCGGCACAGTGTCTGCAGATATTGACTCAAAAGGAAAGACCGAAAATCATGACCGCAAAATTAATCATACTTTCGGGGAAAATTTCCGACAGTGAATTCAATAAAATCAAGAACTATTGCATAAATCCCCTGGAGATAATGGAAGCATCTCTGGCAAAACCGGAAAGTCTTGAATTTCCACAGGAGACTCCGGATGATGTAAAGGTAATCGAAGCCTTTACGCAAATGAAAGATGGGGAATTGGCGGACCTTATTGAAGACATGGGCCTGGCAATGAATTTTGAAGATCTTAAGTTTTGCCGGAAATACTTTAAAGAGACAGAAAAAAGAGACCCTACTGTTACCGAATTGAGAGTAATTGACACGTATTGGTCGGACCATTGCCGCCATACTACCTTCCATACCACTATAGAAAACATTGAAATAGAAAAGGGCAAGTATAAGGATGCAATTGAAAAGTCTCTGTTAAAGTACCTGAAATCCAGGGACTATGTTTACGGGGATGAAAAAAGGGATATTAACCTGATGGATTTGGCAGTAATAGCCATGAAAGAGATGAGGGGAAAAGGCCTTCTCAAGGATCTGGAGGTTTCCGACGAGGTCAATGCCAGCAGCATTATTGTCAATGCGGATATAGACGGGAAACAGGAAGAATGGCTATTATTGTTCAAAAACGAAACACACAATCATCCGACTGAGATAGAACCTTTTGGCGGGGCGGCAACCTGCCTCGGCGGCGCAATAAGGGATCCCCTTTCAGGAAGATCTTATGTGTATGGTGCTATGAGGGTGACGGGGAGTGCAGACCCCAGAACAAGGATAGAAGACACATTGACCGGAAAGCTCCCCCAGAGGAAGATTACTACAGGCGCAGCGGCGGGATATAGCTCTTACGGCAATCAGATAGGTCTTGCAGCGGGACAGGTTGCAGAAATCTATGACGAAAATTTTGTTGCAAAAAGAATGGAAGTGGGCGCTGTGATAGGCGCGGCGCCGAGAAGCAATGTGGTAAGGAAAGCCCCTGCAGAAGGAGATGTAATAATCCTCCTGGGAGGAAGAACCGGAAGGGACGGCTGCGGCGGGGCCATAGGCTCATCAAAGGAGCACACTGAAGAATCGATACATAGCTGCAGCGCGGAAGTACAAAAGGGTGATGCGACCACCGAAAGGAAAATGCAGAGGTTATTCAGGAAGCCTGAGGCCAGCCGGCTCATTAAGAAATGCAATGATTTCGGCGCAGGGGGCGTATCGGTGGCAATAGGGGAACTGGCTGACGGACTTTTCATAGATTTGGATGCTGTACCCAAAAAGTATGAAGGGCTTGACGGCACTGAGCTTGCCATATCCGAATCTCAGGAAAGAATGGCTGTTTTGGTTGACAGAGCCGATGGAGAAAAATTCATTAACCATGCAGCGGCTGAGAACCTTGAGGCAACGATTGTCGCAAAAGTCACCGGGGACAATAGGCTAAGGATGCAGTGGAGGGGCAATACTATAGTTGACATAAGCCGGGAATTCTTAAATACCAACGGTATAACGCAGAGTACGCAGGTTTTTATTAAATCCCCCGACTCAGAGAGCTTCTTTGAAAGATTTAAGCATTGGGAAAAGCAGCGGGATAACCTGAAGGAAAAATGGCTGGAGAATATGAGGGACCTAAATGTATGCAGCCAGAAGGGGCTTGTGGAGAGATTCGACAGTACGGTCGGCGCCGGGACGATACTGATGCCCTTTGGAGGCAAATACCAGGAAACTCCGGCTGAGGGGCTGGCAATGAAGCTGCCTTTATTGACAGGGGAAACAAATACTGCGACCCTTATGGCATATGGATATAACCCGGAGCTTGCGAAATGGAGCCCTTTCCATGGAGCGTTATATGCAGTGGTAGAGGCGGTTGCCAGAATTGCAGCTCTGGGAGGGGACTACAGCCGGATAAGACTTACGCTTCAGGAATATTTTGAGAAGTTGGGCAAGGACCCGGAGAAGTGGGGAAAGCCAATGAGCGCGCTCCTGGGAGCTTTTTATGCCCAGAATATGCTGGGGATTCCTGCTATAGGCGGTAAAGACAGTATGTCGGGCACCTTCAAGGATTTAAACGTGCCTCCCACCCTGATTGCTTTTGCAGTCTGTATGGCAGAGGCTGACAAAATAGTATCCCAGGAGTTCAAAAAGGTCGGAAGCAATGTGGTACTTCTGAAGGCGGACAGGGATGCGGACGACTTGCCTGACTTTAATAAGCTTAATAAAATGTATTCCAGGGTATATGAGTTAATAAATAAGAAATTGGTTCTTTCTTCGGGGGCTGTGAGGTTTGGAGGCTGTGCCGGAACGATAAGCAAAATGTGTTTTGGAAACAGGCTGGGCTTTTCTTTTAAAGAAGGCTTCAATGAAAAAACCCTTTTCACTCCTGATTACGGTTCAATGATTTTAGAGATTGATTCCAAAAATAATTTAGATGAGCTTTTTGACGGTGTTTCTTATGAAATTGTCGGCAGAACCCGAAGCGAAGAGACAATAAGCATAAATGGGACGGAAATAGAGCTGAAAGAGGTTCTGCAGGCATGGAGAGCTCCTTTGAGCGGTGTATTTTCTGCCGGTATGAAGGAGATAACCGGCAAACCACAGAATATATATTATGATAATGCAAAAATTGTCAAACCTGCTGTGAAAATTGCGCAACCAAGAGTATTCATCCCTGTATTTCCGGGAACCAACTGTGAATACGATATGGCAAGAGCCTTTGAAAGGGCCGGGGGCAGACCTGAGCTTTTCATATTCAAAAATTTGAAACCTTCGGACATCAGGGACTCTATTAAGGAAATGGAAAAGGCGATAGAGAGAGCACAGATAATAGCATTACCCGGGGGCTTCAGCGGCGGAGACGAACCGGAAGGCTCGGGAAAGTTCATAGCGACAGCATTCAGAAATCCTATTGTAAAGGAAGCGGTCATGAAGCTCCTGAAGGAAAGAGACGGGTTAATCCTGGGAATTTGCAACGGTTTTCAGGCCCTTATCAAGCTTGGCCTTCTGCCTTACGGAGAAATAAGGGATATGGGCGAAAGCTCGCCGACTCTTACATTCAATGAAATAGGACATCATATATCCTGCATGGTAAGAACAAAGGTAGCATCGACATTGTCTCCCTGGTTGGGGAGGTCAAAGGCGGGGGATATACATACCGTAGCAGTATCCCATGGGGAAGGGAGATTCGTGGCAAGCGGCGCTATGATAGCCGAACTTATAAATAACGGACAGATTGCCACGCAATATGTGAACTTAAACGGCAGCCCAACTTATGATTTGGAATTTAATCCAAACGGTTCGGCAGAGGCTATAGAAGGAATAACGAGTCCGGATGGAAGAGTTTTCGGCAAGATGGGACACTCTGAAAGGACCGGGGATAATATAGGCAAAAATGTACCCGGAAATAAGGAACAGAGGATATTTGAAGCGGGAGTGGAGTACTTCGGCTAAAAACGATGAAGGAGAGAGATACCGATGTCTTTTGAAAAACCAAAGGTTGCAGTGATAATGGGCAGTGATTCGGATCTGCCGGTAGTGAAAAAAGCAGTGGAGATTCTTAAGGCCTTTGAGGTCGATTTTGAGGTTAATGTACTGTCTGCACACAGGACGCCGGATCAAGCGGCAGAGTATGCAAAAAATGCGGAAAAAAACGGATTTGAAGTTATTATTGCCGCAGCAGGCAAGGCGGCCCATCTTCCAGGAGTGCTGGCGGCATTTACAACCCTTCCTGTCATAGGGATACCGATAAAGTCTTCGACTCTTGACGGATTGGATTCTCTTCTGTCAATTGTGCAGATGCCTTCGGGAATACCTGTGGCAACCGTTGCGGTAGACGGCGCAGAAAACGCAGGCCTTCTTGCGGTTCAGATTTTATCGGTTAAATACGGCATTTTAAAAGATAGGCTTAAGGCCCACAAAGAAAAGATGAGACTGGACGTAATGAAAAAGGATGAAAGAATTAAACAGGAGATTAAAAATGTATAACGATATATTCGTAAAAGAGGATAAACTCAGGGAAGAGTGCGGAATTATAGGCATATACGACAAAGGCAACATGGAAATTGAAAATCTCACCTATTACGGGCTTATTGCATTGCAGCACAGGGGTCAGCAAAGTGCCGGAATAGCAGTGAACAGGGACGGGATTATTACCTGCTACAAGGAAATGGGTCTGGTATCTGAGGTTTTTGACGATAAAATCCTTAATTTGCTTAAGGGAGATATAAGTATAGGACACGTAAGGTATTCTGCCTCGGGTGAAAATTTCGCAGCAAACGCACAGCCTCTTCTGGTCAAATACAAGAATGGCAATATAGCGGTAGCCCACAACGGGAATCTGATAAACGCAGGAATCGTAAGAGAGCATCTGGAGGACCAGGGAATGATTTTTGCCACTACAACGGACAGCGAGGTTATCGCAAGCCTTATAGCAAGGAACTACAAAGTCGGTGTCGAGGATGCAATCCTGAATATGATGGGTGTGATAAAGGGTTCCTATGCTTTGGTGATAATGACCAACGACAAGCTTATAGGAGTAAGGGACAATTATGGATTAAGACCTCTGGTCATAGGCAGGAGGGGAAACGGCTATGTGCTGGCTTCTGAAACCTGTGCTCTTGATACCATAGGAGCCGCCTTTGTCAGGGATGTTGAACCCGGAGAAATTGTTGTCATAGGAGAGGACGGCATAAGGTCCATACACTGCAGCTCAATTATACCGCAATCAAAGTGCATATTTGAGTACATTTATTTTGCCAGGCCGGACAGCATAATGGACGGAATAAGCGTAAACCAGGCCAGGGAAAATGCCGGTATGATACTGGCAAAAGAGCAGCCTGCAGAAGCGGACGTAGTAATATGTGTGCCTGATTCGGGGACCCCCGCTGCAATAGGCTATGCTCGGCAGTCGGGGATTCCATATGCAGTAGGTTTAATAAAGAACCGATATATAGGAAGGACCTTCATACAGCCGTCACAGGTGAGCAGGGAAATCGGAGTAGCATTGAAACTGAATGCCTTGAAAGCAAATATTGAGGGAAAACGTGTGGTAATGGTAGATGACAGCATAGTGAGAGGCACTACCAGCAAGAAAATAGTCCAGGCGCTAAAAGATGCAGGGGCAAAGGAAGTGCACGTAAGGGTAAGTTCACCGGTGGTTACACACTCCTGTTATTTTGGAATATACACACCAAACAGGAAGGAGCTTGTCGGTGCGTCAAGACTGACAGAGGCTATTAAGAAAAAGATAAATGCGGACAGCCTGGGATACCTGAGCATAGAGGGCCTGCTGGAATCGGTGGGAAGTAACGGGGAAGGCTTTTGTACAGCATGCTTCTGTGGCAAATATCCGATGGAAATTTTAGAAGGGTGTATAAACGATGCTTAAAGAAAGGAGTAATCCCATGAACGAAAAACTGACTTACAAAGCGTCAGGAGTGGATGTGGAGGCAGGCTATGAGTCTGTCAGGCTCATTAAGCAGCATACCAGACGTACCATGATACCCGGAGTGCTTGGGGAACTGGGCAGCTTCGGCGGTTTCTTCGAACTTTCCGAGTACGGCTGCAAGGAGCCGGTGCTGGTTTCGGGCACCGACGGAGTGGGGACCAAACTGCAAATTGCCTTTATGACCGGGAAGCATGATACCATAGGTATTGACTGTGTGGCAATGTGCGTCAACGATATAGCCTGTCACGGGGCAAAACCCTTATTCTTTCTGGACTACATCGGGACGGGAAAGTTAGAGCCAAAAATTGCTGCAGACATAGTGAAAGGTATATGCGACGGGTGCATTGAAGCGGGCTGTGCTCTGATAGGAGGGGAAACGGCGGAAATGCCGGGTTTTTATAAGCCGGGTGAATATGATCTGGCGGGGTTTGCAGTAGGGATAGCGGATAAGAACAATATAATAAACGGTTCCGGAGTCAGTGAAGGAGATGCAATTATCGGCATAGCCTCCGGCGGTATTCACAGCAATGGCTTTTCATTGGTGAGGAAGCTGTTTTTTGAGATCGGCGGATATAATGTCTCAATGAAATTTGATGAGTTGGATTGTACCCTGGGGGAAGAACTCCTGAAGCCTACCAGGATATATGTCAAAACAGTACAAGCATTGATAAAAAAGCACCATATTGAAGGAATAGCTCATATTACCGGAGGAGGCTTTATTGAAAACATCCCAAGGACAATTCCCGCCGGCCTGAAAGCAGAGATAAGGCTGGGAAGCTGGGATATGCCCTCGGTGTTTGAGCTTATGCAAAGACTTGGCAATATCGAGGAAAAGGAAATGTATAATACATTCAATATGGGAATAGGGTTGGTTTTGATTGTTAAAAAGAAAGATGCGGAAGGTATCCTTAGCACCCTCAGGGATTTGGGGGAGAAGGCATATGTTATTGGCAGCGTTATAAAAGGTGAAGGGGGAATAGAATTTTGCGGAAAATAGGGATAGCTGTCCTTGTGTCCGGAGGGGGAACCAATCTGCAGGCTCTTATAGATTCTATACAAAAAGGTGAGATAAACGGTGAAATAGTAATAGTAATTTCTGACCGTGAAAATGCCTATGCTCTGGAAAGAGCAAGGAAACACGGCATCAAGTCAGTATATATCCATAGGAATAACTGCACGGAAAACCTTATATCGGAGCTTAAGGAAGCAAATGCAGGATTGGTTGTGCTTGCAGGGTTCCTTTCCATACTTGACAGGGAGCTGATAAAAGCCTATGAGGGGAGGATAATAAATATACATCCTTCATTGATACCGGCTTTTTGCGGCAAGGGGTTTTACGGGGAAAGGGTACACAAAGCAGCTGTAGAATACGGCGTAAAGATTTCGGGAGCTACCGCTCATTTTGTAGATGAGGGCACCGACAGCGGACCGGTCATACTTCAGGAGACCGTGCCGGTATATGCTGATGATACTGCCGAGACTTTAGCCGCCAGAGTGCTTAAAGTGGAACACAGATTGCTTCCCGAGGCAGTAGGGCTGTTTTGCGAAGGCAGGCTGAGGATAGAAGGACGAAAGGTAATAATAGCAGAGAAAGAGGTGTGATGCTGATATGATTAAGAGGGCGTTAATAAGCGTATCCGACAAAAAAGGCATCGTAGAGTTTGCCGGAGAACTGACAAAGCTGGGAGTGGAGATAATATCCACAGGAGGCACCGCAAAGGCTTTAGGCGAGGCAGGAATAAATGTAGTCGGGATTTCAGAAGTAACAGGCTACCCCGAATGCCTGGACGGGAGGGTGAAAACTTTGCACCCAAGTATTCACGGGGGGCTTCTTGCCATAAGGGAAAACCAGGGGCATATGGATACTCTCCGAAAGCTTGATATTAATACTATAGATATGGTAGTCGTCAATCTTTATCCTTTCAGGAAAACAATACAGAAAGAAGAGGTTGAGCTTTCGGAAGCCATTGAAAATATAGACATAGGCGGCCCCTCAATGCTGAGATCCGCAGCAAAGAACAACAAATATGTAACAGTAGTCGTAAATCCATCTGATTATCAGAAAGTATTAAATGAAATAAGGATCAATGGAGATACATCCGAAGCCACGAGGCTTGAACTGGCAGCAAAGGCTTTTTCCCATACTGCAAGCTATGACACACTTATTGGCAGCTATCTATGGGAAAAGGCGGGATTGCCCAAATACCCTGAAACGGTGACTATGACCTTTGAAAAGGTGCAGGATCTTAGATATGGGGAAAACCCGCATCAGGCTGCGGCATATTATAGGGAAATGCGGGAAGTAAAGGGCAGTATTGCAGCGGCAGTGCAGCTTCATGGGAAGGAGCTTTCCTTCAACAATATAAATGATGCAAATGCAGCTCTTGAGACCCTGAAGGAATTTGACGAGCCTGCCGTTGTGGCTGTAAAGCATGCAAATCCGTGCGGTGTAGGTGTGGGGCAGGATATATACGAGGCATATGTCAAGGCTTATGAAGCGGACCCGGTATCTATTTTCGGCGGAATAGCGGCGGTAAACAGAGAAGTTGATGCAAGGACGGCTTCCGAGATAAGCAAGATATTCCTTGAAATTGTGATAGCGCCTTCCTATACTGAGGAAGCGCTGCAAATAATAATGGGCAAAAAGAATATAAGGATATTGGAGCTAAAGGATATTAACCGAAAGGCTCAGGAGGAGCCGGACCTGAAAAAGGTTTCCGGAGGGCTTCTTATACAGGATGCAGACTGGCAGGATTTTAACATGTCAGATATCAAGTATGTGACTGACAGGAAACCGACAGAAAAAGAAATGCAGGATTTGCTTTTTGCCTGGAAGGTAGTAAAGCATGTAAAGTCCAATGCCATAGTTGTCGGCAAGGATGGAATGACCTTAGGCATAGGGCCGGGCCAGACCAATAGGATCTGGTCGACAAACATGAGCCTGGAGCGTTCAGGAGATAAGGCAAAGGGTGCGGTTATCGCCTCAGACGCATTCTTCCCTTTCGGGGACGTGGCGGAAGCTGCTGCCAGGGCAGGTATAACTGCAATCATACAGCCTGGGGGATCGGTGAATGATCAGCTTTCTATAGATGAATGCAATAAAAATGGAATCGCAATGATATTTACAGGAATGCGTCACTTTAAGCATTAGGAGGTATTTTTATGAAAGTACTTGTAATCGGAAGCGGCGGACGCGAACATGCTATTGTAACCAAGATAGCTGAAAGCAGTATGGTTGATAAGATTTATTGTGCTCCTGGGAATGGAGGAATTGCAGAGCTTGCAGAATGTGTGGGCATAAAGGCTGAGGATGTAGGGGGTCTGCTGAATTTTGCCCTGAGCAAGGCAATCGACCTTACGGTTGTAGGCCCTGAGGTGCCTTTGAGCATGGGCGTGGTTGACCGCTTTGAAAGCCGGGGACTCAGGATATTCGGACCTTGCAAAAAGGGGGCTATGCTTGAGAGCAGCAAGGTTTTTTCAAAGGATTTCATGATAAGAAACAATATACCTACCGCTGCCTATAAGGTATACTATGATCCGGAAAAGGCAAAGAAGGAGATAGACAATTTCGGATATCCGGCAGTGATAAAGGCGGACGGACTTGCAGCCGGAAAGGGAGTTATAATAGCCCAGAATAAGGAGGAAGCCTGCACCGCAATAGATGAGATACTCAGTGAAGGGAAATTCGGTGAAGCAGGCAGCAGAATAGTTGTTGAAGAGTTTTTATCCGGATACGAAGCCTCAATCCTTGCTTTTGTGGACGGCAGGATTGCTATACCCATGGTAAGCGCACAGGACTACAAAAGAGCCCTGGACAATGACGGAGGTCTCAACACGGGAGGAATGGGAGCTGTTTCCCCTGCTTTTCATTATGACGCAAAAACCGCAGAGATTGTAGAAAAGGAGATAATCCAACGGACAGTAGACGCCCTGATTGATGAAGGCATCAGATACAAAGGAGTCCTGTATTTTGGCATAATGATAACACAAAAGGGCCCGAAGCTCCTGGAGTATAATGCCAGATTCGGAGATCCTGAAACAGAGGTGGTGCTGCCCAGGCTGGAGACCGACCTGGTTGAGATTATGAATGCTGTTATAGATGAAAAGCTGGACACTTTGAGCATCCGGTGGAAAGAGCAGCAGGCAGTGTGCGTGGTAATGGCTTCGGGAGGCTATCCCGGCGCATATGCTGTCGGCTTTGAGATAAATAGTATAGAAAAAGCGGCAAAGGAGGCAGGGGTCAAGGTTTTTCATGCGGGTACGAAAAAATCCGAAGGGAAAATTGTCACTGCAGGAGGCCGTGTATTGGTGGTAAGTGCCTTGGATCCGGATCTTGAACAGGCGAGAGAGAAGGTATACAGGGCTGTAAAGTCCATAGAATTTGAAAAAGTGCATTACAGAAGCGATATAGGTAAAAAATAAGGTTCCGAAGGGAACCTTATTTTTTGAAAAGACAGTAATCGGAGAAAACTGCAGTAGCCTTAGGGCTCTTATATGTGCCAAGCTTTGACACATGCTCCGAGAGTATGCTTCTCATAAGCCTCTGTCTGGTTTGCCAGGCCACCTTTATTAAAATAATTGTTGATCTTGTATTGTTCCATCCTTGCAAGTCCGGCAGGGTCATCGAGCCTTGCAGTGGAAACCCCCGCCTTCAGCTGACCTACGTTGCTGACACCGCTTTGGTTCTTCAGGGCGTTGAAATCCGCTGCCGCTTCGGCGGATCTTATGTCCGTAACCTCTTGGTTATGCTTTTTGGCAAAGGCATCCAACTGTTGTTCCTTGGTTGTCTGGTCTCAGTCTATGGTCTTGGTTTTTCCGTTGGCATCGGTGATTGTGATGCCCTCAGGCATTTCCGCTTTTGCCTTTTCCGCATTGAATTTGCCGTCCTTTCCGGTTATTGAGATTGTACCGGGAGAAGCGCTTTTTCCTCCGCTCATTTCCCGTATGCTCATGATGATGGGGCCTGTAGCCCAAAGCACTCCTGTTACCCCGAAGGCAATGGAGGTCCTGCAGCCCAAAAGCAGTGAGAAGGCCAGACCGCAGATGCCTTATATCAGTGCTCCGCTGTAGCTCAGGCAAAAGGAGGATATGGCAAAAACCAGGGGGTTCCGGATATGGCTGATTTCAGCGCTGAAGCCGGACTTATCATCATTGAAATTACAGTTCCTGCCGGGTTTGGTTTAGCGTTTTCCATTTTCTACACCTCTCTTTTGAAAATTGAAGCTGAACATAGGCTATTCCCCATTTACATTAAATCTGGCCATTATTGTATTTCTTACGGACATAAAGTTGTCGGCATTGCAGAATATGGCTATTTTGCAGGCAAAGCCGCCCTTTATAATAATGGTCATGGAATCCGGATGTATTTTTACCTTCCTTATCTCATTCCACCGTACAAAAACCGACTGTTTGGATTGCGCCAACAAGCCTGTTCCCGCAGCGGAGGGCTTGCCGGTGAGAAAGCCTATAATCACCAGCATCAGGTTGACTGAAGTGTTCTTCTTCCTCTGACTTTGTTGTGTGTAGTTCAGGATCCCCCTGTTATCTATGACATAGCCGGCAGCATAACGGCCCCCGTACAGAGCCATTATAAACAGAAAACTAAGGAGGAATAGAATGCCGATGGACATCAGCGGATACAAGACACCCTTTGAGGATATGTCACCCCCGGAGATGACAAGGAGCAGGATGATCAACAATCCGAAAGGTATACCCAGGGCAATGCCTAGGTCCTTCAGTATCACACCGGTTTTGAATAATGGGACGCTTATTTCCCAGCTAAGCTTGTCGGATTCCCCATTTTCCATATAAATGCTCCTTTCATTTCAATAATGGGCGTTTACACCTGACGCAAAAATCTTCATCTATGCTGTTAAAGGCCATACAAGCCGCGCACATTATCTGACTGTCCCCAGACTTGTCGTACTTCTCATAATACATGAAACCCTTGTGGTGACGGACTTTGTCTCCGATATTGTAGTAGTTGTACAGCCCAGGCTGATTCCTCCATTTATGCCTGTATTTTTTCCCGTTATCTCTTTGGATTACCAGTTTATATTCTAGATAGCTCCTGCGGGTGCCGACATCATTGACATCCTTTTTCCGGGTGCATTTCTTGTCAATTACCACACCATCCCAGGTGCTGTCATGGTTTCTTCTGAAGCTCTGGAAAAATGCGATGAGAATAAACATGCCTCCTATTCCGATGCCGTAATAAAGAGAATAGGGCATTTCCAATTCTCCGCTCATCCTGCTGTATATTGGAAAAGCAACTATTGCGACGGCGGCCAGTATGAAGGAAAAGAGATAGGACCAACTCTTGGACTGCTTCCTGTATTTTTCAAAGGAAGGATCATTGATTTTTGATGAGAAGCCTATAAGGGCGCTGCTTTTACTTTTAGGTTCCAATACAGCGGCGGCATTTTCCACTTTTACCCTAATACCGCAAGCGGTGCAGAAATTTGTGCCTTCAGTCAGTTCTTTGCCGCAATTTGTACAATACATGAATATATCCCCCTAAATAATCCGGATATGACCGGAATGATTTTTAAAACTTAGTCTTTAATCATTCGACTATATTTGGAATGACACCGGTCTCATGCCGGAAACGCTCTATAATATTCGCCAGTTCATTATCTTCTGTGATCCTGTTCTGCAGACGGATGTACTGCTCGTTTTCATTTTTGCCGAAGTAAATACTTACAAAGTCTTTGCCAATATCGATCTTTTTCAGATGTATGTCTTCAGTATTGAATTTGATTATTTTTGAACCGAGTAATATCCCGAAACAGGAAACATATATGTCGATGGTATCTGCGGTGATTATCACATTATTGCCTTTTAGGGACTTTTGCTCAGTTTGTGCTGCCTGAATGCTTATAATTCTGTTTTCTATAATCATCAGGGCAAAAGCCAATCTTTTATATTCTCTGGCAGATAAGGCGAAAATAAATATTGTAAGGAAAACTGAGACATAAGCATAAAGATTTCCGTTAAAACCGTGCGAATGTATATTCCCTGTAATAATGGACAAAGAAGCCAATAATCCAAGGCTGCATAAACCGGCAAGGATAAAAAGTCGTCTACGTATTTTTTTCAAAATCCTCCTCTCCTTAATGACAGGAATTTATATCAATACTATCGTACTCACAGTATAGTGTTTTCATCTAAATGGATGTTTTGCGGAAGAACCTCTCAGCCTGAGACAGTGAGAGGTTCTTCTGTTGTATTGGTTACTCTTCAAAAACTATAACCGCTTCTTTTGTACTGTTGATCCAGTCTACCTTGCAGTTCAGATTTTCTGCTGCAAATCTTACGGGTACAAAAGTACGGCTGTTTTTGGAGGCAGGAGCTACATCCATTTTTGCACCGGCGCCGTTTATTTTTATTTCAGTTTTACCCATCCACATTTCAACTGTATTTCCTCTGGCTGTCAGGGTTATTTTCTGTGTGGGGCCGTCCCAGCCCACTGTGCCTCCCATAGCCTCAACCACGGCGCGGATAGGCACCATTGTCCTGCCTGATATGGTCATTGGCGAAGTGCTCCGTCCCGGATCCACCTCCTGGGTTACACCGTCTACACTCATATTCGGGCTGTCCAGCTTAAGCATTATAAAGTGCTTGTAGCTTCCGGGCTTATATATCTTATTTCCTGTTGTTACAGTAAATGTGGCAATTGCCTCACCATGTTTTTCTTCTATTCCTTCAAAGGGTTTTGCCTCAGCAAGCACCGGTTTCACAGTGTAATAGTAAGTGGTATTTGGCTCAACATTTACATCCGCGTAAGAGGTACTGGTGATGTAGAAGTCTGTAACCGATATGCCGAGAATATTTTGGGAGGTCGATCTGAACAGCCTATAGCCCAGACCGGCTGTCGGCTGCCACATTATTCGCGAGCCTGATTCGAATACTTCCGCATTGCTGCCGGCAGATACTGCAGGAGCAGTCGGTGCAACCGGTGCTGTTGGCGCAGCAGGTGCAGCCGTCACTGCAGGCGCGGGAAGTACCTCGGTAATACGCTTGCCGCCATCCCAGTTGCCCCAGCTTCCTTCGGAACCATATCGCCATTTGCCGGTAAAGCTCTTTCCATCGGCGGACATAGTCAATTCCATATCACCTGCGTCTCCCGGAGGTGAATAAGAAGGCGATTCTGACCAAGTGCCTTTGATGACATTCCCATAAACAGTTCCGTTGATTTTTCCCTTATCATGAGTATATGTGCCTGTGACAGTTGAACCATTTTGGGTTAACACCGTATTGCCCCAATTGGTGTCCCATTCCCCTGCCCAGGAATATTTCCCCAGGTCCTGACTCCCCGCAGTCTGCTGAACTGCCGACGATGCAGAGGCTATCTGCTTCCACTCATAAGTATATCGTACACCCAATAAACCGGGGGAACCCGCAGAAACCCCTATATATAAGGCACATTTACTTCCCGCCGAACCTTTATCTCTGAATTGCAGGCCGGCATCTGCCGTAAAGGACTGCTGTGCCTGCGGGTCCTGATTGTATCCGATTCCGGGATACTTTGCCCTGGTACCGTCGGCATAGGTTATTATGCCGTCTACTTTGCCGCCGGTGGTGCTGACTAAGTCCAGTTCGGCAGAATCCAGCTTAAAAAACGGGTTGAAGCCTATGCTGTAATTCCCGTTCTTATTGCTGATTGCGGTTTGTTCGAGCTTCAAGGTAACAGTCTCATTTGCTCTTATGGTGCTTGGAGGAGTGCTCCAGGTATATACTGCATGCATATCGGTGGGGTTGTCATAATCCTTGGAAGCGTAAGCTCCTAAACCATAAGGCCATGCATACTGCAGTTCGGCAGTGCTGCCTTTGAGGCTGCCGGTAAAGCTATCCGCCTCCGGCACCGGGAATTGATAGGTATCTACCAGCACCCATGCGAAATCTTCCCCTTCGGCTGATGCAGCAATGGCAAACCCGGCAGATGCACTGAGCACAATTGTTAATGTCAAAATGAACAATAACAGCTTTTTCATTACATATCCCCTTTCAAATATTAAAATTGAATATTCTTCACTTTAAATATGTCTCTGATTTATATGAAAGTCACCACCCAAAAAAGGTGAATCAAACATAACCCCCTCACCCTTAATGGGTGAGGGGGTCTAAATTGCTCTCTCTTCAAAGGTTAGACTATTTATTTATATAAGGCTTTTTTTGCATCAGCAAACCTATAAGCTCTGACTTACTTTGTACATTGAATTTGGAATAGATGTTCTTAATATGCGTTTTGATTGTATTTTCACTCAGATAAAGCTCGACGGCAATCATTTTGTATGTTCTTCCCTTTAACAACAGTGCCGCAATTTCACTTTCCCGTTCAGTCAAAATACCTGTCGTTGTAAAACAATCAATTGTTTCTTCCTGCCTTATTGGCGTCATTTCATTAAGCGCAGTGAGGAAAGCATGATTTTTAAGAAGGTTTGAAAGGTGCCTGTGCAGCAATGGCAGTAAAACAAGTATTATAAAGACTATGACAAGGGCTAATACGGATGGGCTTAAGTTCTTGATGCCTGAAGCGGTGATTATACTTCCCAGCATTCCGCCTGTCAATACTCCCAACACATTTGCAGAAAGCCCGATACCAAGGATTTTTGCCGGATTATCATGAAAATCCAACATTTCTCCCAATATGCTCCACCAAAAAAGATCATATACACCACAGGCACCCAGCATCAAGGTATCAATGAAAAGATAGCTTGGAGCAGAACGGTCAAACATCATAAAGCCGATGAAAGAAAGGCCTATCATTGCAATACCTATATAGAGCATGTAGTTTCTGTTGGTTTTGGGAGGAAGATTCCTGACAATAAACAGGGCTATAATATACGGCACAGCCCAATACCAGCTTACAAGCCACTTATGATGGGCAAATGCAGGATTGACAACCTGGTACATTAGTCCGGAATTAATAGTTATTACAGCAATAAATAAGCATAAAAAACCTAAAGGTTTTGCCGGATTTATGTCCTTTTTTGTTTCCTGAATCCGGTTTTCCATATCCTTTTTCGAATTTCCCGGCAATCTTAACTGGAGAAAGAAAGCTGTTGCCAGCATAAGCATTGACAGTGTCAATCCCAGGTATGGGGATAGGAGTATTGCCGAGGCATTTATGACAATCATAAGTATATTCGAATAAATAAGCGCATCAGCTGCAGTCTTTATCCTTTCATTGGAAGGGGTAAATTTTTTAAAATAAAACCCCCAGGCTGCCACACAGGCACCAGATAAAAATGACATCAGCACCAGTGAAACATACCATAGCATGGAAGGGGGAAGAAAAAACAATAAACTGCCCCCTATGCAGAAGACAATTGAAAAGAGCATCAGACGCTTTGCCGCTCCAATTGTTTTTACAAGAAATCCTGAGATAAATAATCCGGCAAAATGGGCTGCTGTTGAGCCGAAGGCCAGAGAATAGGAATCAATGCCATGTTTGGCGGCAAGAGCAAGTAAAATCTGCCCTTGAAAAGGAAAGGCCAGGAGCCATGAAAAAAACAATGAAAAAACTATAATGGATAAGCTGCGCATATTTCCTTCCATAGATGTTCCCCCGGTTATGATTAAATAATGTTATAACTAATTATACTTTCAAATATGCTATATGCCAATATGAAATATCGGTAATTTTTTATGTGTATCATGTTTTATTTTAGCCATAACAATTTTATAATCGGTGATGGGTTTTCCGCAGCTTTTTATTCTCATTGTGGCAAGTATGTCTTATAATATATACAGCAACCAATTTTGGAGGTACTGATGAATAATTTGGAGAATTTGAACAAAGAGCAGAAAGAAGCGGTGCTGTACACGGAAGGCCCCCTTTTGATATTTGCGGGTGCCGGAAGCGGTAAGACCAGGGTGCTTACGTACAGGGTGGCTTATTTAATTGAGGAAAAGGGTGTCTACCCCACAAACATTCTGGCAATAACCTTTACCAACAAGGCTGCAAATGAAATGAAGGAAAGAGTAGGAGGACTAATAGGCAATACGGAAGGCATGTGGATTTCCACCTTTCATTCAGCCTGTGTGAGAATACTGAGGCAGAATATAGAAAGCCTTAAGGATTTTAAAAAGAATTTTGTTATATTTGATACAAAGGATCAGGACACCCTGATAAAGGAATGTCTGAAAGAGCTGAACCTTAATGATAAGAACTTCCCCATAAGGGGGGTAGCTACGGAGATTTCCAGGGCAAAGGATATGCTTATTGGTCCCGACAAATACTATGACAGAAACATGCATGATATCAGGAAGCGGAAGCTTGCGGACATATACAGTCTTTATCAGAAAAAGCTGCAAAAAAATAATGCCCTGGATTTTGATGATATACTCAACAAGACCGTGGAGCTTCTGGAACAGAACCCCGACGTGCTTCAATACTACCGGAATAAGTTCAGGTATATACTGGTAGACGAGTATCAGGACACTAATTTCAGCCAATATACCCTTATAAGGCTTCTTGCCGGTGAGCACAAAAACCTTTGCGTTGTAGGGGACGATGATCAATCCATATATTCATGGCGCGGAGCCGATATCGGCAATATACTCAACTTTGAAAAAGATTTCCCCGGGGCCAAGGTTATCAAGTTAGAGCAGAACTACCGTTCAACCCAGGTTATATTGGATGCCGCAAATTCCGTCATTAAGAATAATTTTGCAAGGAAGAGCAAGAAGCTGTGGACCCAAAAGAGCACAGGACGGCTGATTATTTATCACTACGCAGTGGATGAGCGGGAGGAAGCCGATTTCATAATGAATGAGGTTGAAAGGGTCATTGCTGAGGAGAAAAGGGATTTGGGGGATTTTGCAATACTGTACCGCACCAATGCCCAATCCCGTGTACTTGAGGAAGCCTGCATGTCCCACGGACTGCCCTACAGGATTGTGGGAGGGTTCAAGTTTTATGAAAGAAAGGAAGTAAAGGATATTGTCTCTTACCTGAGGGTGATACAGAATCCGGATGATGATTTGAGCCTGAAAAGGATAATAAATATCCCCAAAAGAGGTATAGGGAATGCTGCCCTGGATGCTTTGACCCAATATGCGGCAAGTAAAGCAGATTCGCTGTTCAGCGCTCTTTTGGAGGTTGACAATATCAGCAGAGTGAGCCCGAAGGCAAAGAAGGGAATCAAGGAATTTGTAAGTATTATGAGCGAATTGATGGGAATAGCCGAAACCGAAAAGGTATCGAAGCTGGTGAAAGAAGTGCTGGAACGTACGGGTTATCTGGATGAGCTTGAAAAGGGCGAGGATGAGGAGTCCCGGACAAGGGCGGAAAATATTAAGGAGCTATTGTCCGCAACTTTTGAATTTGAAGCACTGAATGAAAATGCCCTGCTGCCGGATTTCCTGGAGCAAATAGCCTTGATGTCCGATATAGACACATTGGAAGAGGGAAAATCCGCTTTGGTGATGATGACGCTTCACAGTGCCAAAGGGCTTGAATACCCATTTGTATTTATATCCGGTATGGAAGAGGGAGTATTCCCAAGCCAGCGATCATACTTTGAAGCCAATCAAATGGAAGAGGAAAGACGGCTGATGTATGTCGGCATTACCCGGGCAATGGAAAGGCTTTATCTGACGGCTGCTTTTGAACGCACATTATATGGAAGCACTACCTATAATACGGTTTCACAATTTATAAGAGAAATCCCAAAGGAGCTATTGATTAAAGTATAGTTATTTGTTAGTTAGTGTAACTATTATACGGTCGCAGGAGCTACGAAACCAGATGCTTCTAAACTCATTTCGGGCAGCATAAAAACTCGCTTCGCTCAAACAGTTGATGCCGCTGTTCCTTCACTTCGTTAAGAAGCTCTAAGGTTTCTCCGCAATGCTCCCTTGATAATAGTTACACTAACCATATAAGTGTCGATAGTTAATGAATGCAAAAATATCAAAAGGAGGGATCCTGATGGATATTGATAAGGCGGGGAAAAGGGCAGATGACCTTATAAAGCTGATAAACAGGCATAATTACAGTTATTATGTGCTTGACAGGCCTGAAATAAGCGATTATGAATACGATATGCTCATGAAAGAGCTTATCGAACTGGAAAATGAGTTTCCGGCCATAAGGAGAGCCGACTCCCCCACAATGAGAGTCGGAGGGGAGGTGCTGAAGGGATTTTCCGAGGTGGTGCACAGCACCCCAAAGCTGAGTCTGGGGAATGTATTTGACGAGAACGATATAAGGGATTTTGATTCAAGGGTAAAAAAGACTGCAGGCAATGACGTGGAATATGTGATTGAGCTTAAGATAGACGGGCTGACAGTAGTGCTGAACTACGAAAAAGGCAGGTTTGTGCAGGGCGCAACTAGGGGCGACGGGATAAAAGGGGAGGACATAACTGCAAACCTAAGGACAATAAAATCCATACCCCTTACCCTCCGGGAGGAGGTTGACCTGGAGGTTAGAGGGGAGGTGTTTATATCCAAGAAGGCCTTTGAAAAGTTGAACGAAAGGCGGGAGGAGCAGGAGGAGCCTTTGTTTGCAAATCCGAGAAATGCGGCGGCAGGCTCTCTAAGGCAATTAGACACCAGAGTGACAGCGGGAAGACCTCTGGATATATTCGTATTCAGCCTTGAGGGCATCGAGGGCAAGACCTTTGATACCCACCTGAAAGCATTGGAATACCTGCAGACGCTGGGTTTCAAAATAAGTCCCTTTATAAGCATAAGAAACAGCAGCGAAGAAATAATCGAGAAATGCAGATACTGGGCAGATAAGAGAGGGGAACTGCCCTTTGAGATTGATGGTCTGGTTATTAAGGTAAACAGCCTGAGGCAAAGAGAAATATTAGGATATACGACAAAGACTCCCAGGTGGGCAACGGCATATAAATTTCCTCCCGAGACCAAGAAAACCAAAGTAAGAGATATAATTGTACAGGTAGGCAGAACGGGGGCGCTTACGCCTACTGCGGAGCTTTTGCCTGTAAGGGTCGCGGGATCGCTGATAAGCAGGGCTACGCTGCATAATGAGGATTATATAAGGGAGAAGGATATAAGGATCGGCGATACTGTAATAATTAAAAAAGCCGGGGATGTGATTCCGGAGGTGGTGGAAGTGGTGAGGGAGGACAGGGATGGTTCCGAGCAGATATTTGAGATGCCGAAGAAATGCCCTGTCTGCCAGGCCGATACCATAAGGGAGCAGGGAGAGGCAGTGACCAAATGTACCAATATATCATGCCCTGCTCAGCTTAAAAGAGCCTTGTTCCACTTCGTGTCAAGGGATGCAATGAACATAGAGGGCCTTGGGCCTCAGATTATGACACTTCTTATGGAAAACGGCTTCATAACGGACGCGGCCGATATATATCTGCTGAAAAATCATAAAGAGAAGCTTATAGAAATTGAAAGAATGGGTGAAAAATCTGTGCAGAACCTTCTGGATGCAATTGAAGCCTCCAAAGCCAATTCTCTCGGCAGGCTTATTTTTGCCCTTGGAATAAGAATGATAGGGCAAAGGGCATCACAGGTTCTGGCAAATGAATTTGAAGATATTGACTCAATGTTTGAAGCGGATTTCGAAAGGCTGATAAGTATACCTGAAATTGGCGGGAAGATGGCAGAAAGCATAATAACCTTTTTCAGGCAGGAGCAGAACCTTGAGCTTATCAGAAAGCTTCAGGAATACGGTGTTAATACCAGGGGTTCCAAAAAAGAAATAAAGGATAATGAACATTTTAACGGAAAGACCTTCGTGCTCACCGGTGCACTTCAGGGCTTTACAAGGGATAAGGCAAAGGAGATAATTGAGGGCTTCGGGGGAAAGGTGTCAGGAAGTGTAAGCAAGAAGACAGATTATGTGTTGGCTGGAGAGGATGCAGGCTCCAAGCTTACAAAGGCCAATGAGCTGAATGTGGCGGTAATAGATGAGGATACCTTTAACGAATGGATAAAACAGTAACGGTGGTGTAATAAATTATGATTACCGGCAAAGATTTTGAATATATTGCGGCTTTATCAAGGCTTGAGTTCCCGGAAGAGGAGAAAGAGAGCATTATAGAGCAGCTGAACATTATGTTGGAGCACATTAACCGTATTGGCGGGCTTGACACTGAGGGAATCAAGCCCGCATACCATATTGTGCCTGCTGTGAATGTGATGAGAAAAGATATGGTTATTCCATCAATGGACAGGGATAAGGTGCTTGCTAATGCGCCGGATATCAGAGAAGGCTGCTTCAGGGTACCGAAAATAATAAAATAGGTGCGGAGTTACGAGGTTGCAGGGTTCGGGGGAGTAGGAAGGAAGTGAAGGCATTGAAGCTGCATGAACTCACTGCCCATGAAATAAGGGATATGCTGAGAAAAAGGGAAATAAGCGCCATTGAGGTAATAGAGGACACATACTGCAGGATTGACAGTGTGGAGGATAGCATAAACTCCTTCATAACATTGACGAGGGAAAAGGCATACGAGGATGCAAAAAAGGTTGAAAAAACCATAAAGGAAGGGCAGGAACCTCCCGATCTTGCCGGAATCCCAATGGCGGTAAAGGACAATATATGCACTGAAGGTATCAGGACAACATGTGCATCCGGGATGCTGGCGGATTTTGTGCCCCCATACAGCGCCGAGGTATACGAAAGGCTTGTTAATGACAGTTGTATAACGATAGGAAAAACAAACATGGATGAATTTGCAATGGGAGATTTGGGAAACCCCTGCGACGGATCTGCGGCTGCCGTAGCTTCCGGGGAAGTTTGTTTTTCACTGGGCTCTGATATGGGAGGCTCCATAAGACAGTTTGCTGCGTTATGCGGTGTTGTGGGCATGAAGCCAACCTATGGATTAGTATCCAGATATGGGCTGATTACTTCTGCGCCTTCTTTGGACCAGATAGGGCCTATAACCCGTGACGTCCACGATTGCGCACTGGTTATGAATTGTATTGCAGGCCATGATTCAAAGGACTCTGCTTCTGTGAGAATTCAGGCAGAGGACTACAGGAGCGCCTTGATAAGCGATGTAAAGGGCTTCAGAATCGGAATACCGAAAGAATATTTTGGGGAAGGGACCGACAACGGGATAAAGAAACTTATACTTGAACAAATTAAAGTGCTGGAGGATCTTGGGGCCCATGGGGAGGAAATGTCGCTTCCCCATTCGGAATATGCAATGCAGGCTTATCATATTATTGCATCTGCAGAGGCAAGCTCCAACCTGGCAAGGTATGACGGGGTAAGATACGGTTTTCGTGCCGGACAGTATGACAATTTAGAAGATCTGTATGTAAAAACAAGGAGCAGAGGCTTCGGGGCAGGGGTAAAAAGAAGTATAATGCTTGGGGCTTACGTACTGAGCTCGGATCGTTATGACTTTTACTATAAAAAAGCTTTGCAGATAAGAACGCTTATTAGAGAAGATTTTAACAGAGCATTTGAAAAATATGACGTGATTATTACCCCTGTCACACCCGGAGTTGGCTTGGATTCATGGAAAAAGATCGAGGATACCATTTCTGTATATATGACTGATGTCTATACAGCCCCGGTCAATATTGCGGGAATTGCCGCTATGTCCGTACCATGCGGTGTAAAAGACGGATTACCTGTAAGTATGCAGATAATAGGAAGGCCCTTTGATGAAAAAAGAATTCTTCAGGCTGCATTTGCCTGTGAGCAAAACTCCCGGATTGGGGGGTATCAGCATGAAATATGAAACTGTAATAGGTCTCGAAGTTCATGTGGAGCTTCTGACAGATACAAAAATGTTTTGCGGGTGCAAAAATGAATTCGGAGGCGATGCAAATACCCGCTGCTGTCCTGTCTGCCTAGGCTTTCCAGGGGCACTTCCGACCCTTAATGAAAATGCAGTAGAGTTTGCGGTAAAGGCTGGACTTGCAACCAATTGCCGGATTGCAGAATATAGTGAAATGGCCAGGAAGAACTACTTTTATCCCGACCTTCCCAAGGCATTTCAGATATCACAGCACAATCTTCCCCTATGCAGTAATGGATATGTAGATATTGAAGTTGGCGGAATAACAAATAGAATAGGAATAAGCAGAATACATATTGAGGAAGATGCGGGAAAGCTTATTCATGCGGATGAGGCCGATGATTATTCACTTGTAGATTATAACAGGGCGGGGGTGCCTCTCATTGAGATAGTATCCGAGCCGGATATCCATACTCCCGAAGAGGGCAGGCAGTATATGGAAAAACTTAGAAAAATTTTAGAATATCTGGAGGTTTCCGATTGCAGGATGCAGGAGGGATCCTTAAGATGCGATGCAAATATCTCCCTTAGATCGCCGGGAGAAAGTAAGCTTGGAGCAAAGGTCGAAATAAAGAATATGAACTCAATGAAAGCTTTGGAGAAAGCCCTTGCATATGAAGAAGCCAGACAGGCGGAAGTCTTGGATAAAGACGGAAAGTTGATTCAGGAAACAAGAAGATGGGATGAAATGAGCGGCACAACCATATCAATGAGGGGTAAAGAGCATGCCCAGGATTACAGGTATTTTCCGGAGCCGGATTTGGTGCCTATAGCAATAGATGCAAAGAGAATACGGAATATAAAGTCAGGTATACCTGAATTGCCTTATGAAAGGGAGAAAAGATTCATCAGGGAATTCGGCCTTCCGGCTTATGATTCCATAGTACTTACAAGCTCAAAAGCCATAGCGGATTTTTATGAAAAGTGCCTTATAGAATATGACAATCCGAAGGCCGTCAGCAATTGGGTGATGGGTGATTTCCTGAGGATCATGAACGACAGGGGGCTTTCCATTAAGGATATCATTTTTCCCCCTTCTTACCTGATCAAACTCTTAAGGCTGATTGATAGCTCCGCAATCAGCGGTACAGCGGCAAAACAAATATTTGAGGCAATGTTTGAAAGCGGGAAAAAACCTGAGGTGCTGGTTAAAGAGCTTGGATTGGAGCAGATAAGCGACGAAGCTGATATATTGGAGTTAGTCAGAAAGGTAATAAAGGACAACCCAAAATCGGTAAAGGATTATAAGGAGGGAAATAATAAAGCAATGGATTTTATAATAGGCCAGGCAATGAAAGCTTCGAAAGGGAGAGGAAATCCGAAGGTTATCAGTGAAACTATCAAGAGTATATTGGATAATATGTAATATTTTAACAAATATTCAGAATACTAAAATAATTCATAAAAAAGACAACAACAGTTCACAAAAAATACATAAACCTTTGTTATACTGTAGGTTAGAATATATGATGCTATGCCATCAAGTGTTTGAGGACAGGTGTATCCAGGTATAGTATATGACTTGTTCTTTTTCCTTTATGCCTGTAATAATCAGAAATTGCATCTTGCTGCATATTTAGATTCATATTGGGTACCAATTTTAATGGGCGCAAATTTTTTATATGCGCCTGAAATTTAAAATAAGGGGATGAATTAATGAAAAAGTCTTTAGTACTTGCACTTACAATGCTAATGGTTCTAAGCATTGCGCTGTCGGCATGTGCACCAAAGGCACCTGCTGAGACACCGGGAGGAGCTGCCACACCGGCAGGGGAACCAAAGATACTTAGAAGCAACAACTCAAGTGAGCCCGGATCCTTAGACCCGGCACTGGCACAAGGAACTCATGACTCCTGGGTATTGGACCATACCTTTGAAGGCCTTTATAAGAGGTTAGCGGATGGCACCTTTGCACCAGGAATGGCTAAGGATTATAAGTTAGCCGATGACAATGTTACCTATACCTTCACTCTTCGTGACGACATCAAATGGTCCAACGGAGATCCCGTAACAGCCTATGACTTTGAATTTGCATGGAAACGTGTATTAGACCCGGAGCTTGCATCGGATTATGCATTCCAGCTCTATTATCTTAAAGGCGGAGAAGCATATAATACCGGTACCGGCAAAGTCGAGGATATAGGCGTAAAAGCCATTGACGACAAGACATTGGAAGTTGTGCTTGCATCACCTACTGCTTATTTCATAGAGTTAACAGGTTTCTATACTTACTATCCTATAAATAAGAAGGTAGTTGAAAGCAATCCTGACTGGGCAAAGAATGCTGCTACTCATGTATCCAACGGTCCTTTCAAATTGGCTGAGTGGGAACATGACGTGAGAATTCTTATGGTCAAGAATGATACTTACTATGATGCAAACCTTGTTAAGCTGGATGGAATAGAATTGGCTATGCTGACAGATGAAAACACAGCCTGGCAGAAATATGAAGGCGGAGAATTCGATTTTCTGATTCCCCTACCCCAAGCAGTCGTAGCACAGCTTAAAGCCAACGGCAATCCGGAGCTGGTAATCGGCGGCGAACTTGCCACATATTATTACAATCTCAACACAAAGCTTAAACCCTTTGATAATGTCAAAATAAGAAAAGCTCTTGCTCTGACCATAGACAGACAGACCATTGTAGATAAAATAGCCCAGGGGGGCCAGCTGCCTTGTGAAGGCGTCGTACCTTTCGGCATGCTTGATGAAAACAACAAGGAATACAGGAACGGAGTCGGCAAATTGGTCGAGTACAATGTAGAAGAAGGTAAGAGACTTTTTGCGGAAGGCCTAAAGGAAACAGGCTTTAAAGCCTCTGATTTCAGTAAATTCTCTATTCTGTACAATACTTTGGAAGCCCACAGAATAATAGCTCAGGCGATTCAGGAAATGTGGAGAACAAATCTCGGCATAGAGCTGCCCCTTGAAAATGTTGATTTCCAGGTTAAACTGGACAGGGAAAAGGCAGGAGACTACAGTGTTTCCAGAGCAGGATGGATAGGAGACTATATTGATCCAATGACCTTTATCGATCTTTGGGTAACCGACGGTGCATTCAACGATGCGGATTACAGTAATCCGGAATATGACAAACTTGTAATTGAATCAAAAAATACTGCGGATCAGACCATCCGTATGAATAACATGCGTAAAGCGGAAAAGATGCTGATGAATGATATGCCGGTAATTCCGATTTATTTCTATACTAATCCTTATGCTCAGAAACCCTATGTGACCGGCGTATTTAAGCCCCTTAACAGGTATCCGTATCTTATATATGCTGATATGAACAAATAATCTATTCAGCTTTGTAAAAGAAGATCGGCGGGCTATATTAACTATAGCCCTCGGTTTTCTTTTCAGTTAACAGCAAAGGAGGTATAAAATGAGAAAATACCTATTAAAGAGGTTTTTGTTATCTTTATTGACAATTTGGATAATTATTACTACTACATTTATATTGATGCACTCTGTACCGGGAAACCCCTTCAGGACTGAGTCAAAAATGCCGAAAGTTGTATATCAGAATCTTCTAAGGAAATATGGTCTGGATAAACCTTTAGGCGAACAATATATTATCTATCTTGGGAAAATAGTAAGAGGCGATTTTGGAGATTCCATGAAATCCAGGGTCGAAACGGTAAATGACATGATAAAGAGAGGCTTTCCGGTATCTGCTTTTATAGGCCTCCAGGCGCTGATAATAGCAATTACTTTTGGACCTGCCCTGGGCGCAATCGCCGCTTTGAATCAAAATAAATGGCCGGATTATTTTTCAATGGTAATTGCAATTCTTGGTATTTCTGTACCAAGCTTTATTATGGGAACGGCATTTATACAATTTCTGGCCAAGAATATCAGCTGGCTTCCCATCGGGGGGTGGGGCACTTACAGCCATTCGATTCTGCCTTCTGTTGCATTGGCATTCATGCCCCTGGCACAGCTTGCAAGGTTTATGCGCTCAAGCATGCTGGAGGTTCTGGGACAGGATTATATAAAAACCGCGACATCCAAAGGAATAACCAGGGCAGCGGTTGTTCTGAAACACGCCGTAAGAAATGCAATACTGCCTGTTGTTTCCATGTTGGGTACTATCGCAACCAACCTTTTGGTAGGCAGCTTCGTTATTGAAAAAATATTCGGTATCCCGGGCCTTGGAATGTTTTTTATTTTATCCATAGGAAACAGGGATTATCCTTTAATAATGGGGACTACGATTTTTTATTCCATTGTTTTAATATCAATGCTTCTCTTTGTTGATATTGCATATATGCTTATCGATCCGCGAATCAAACTTGTAAAGGAGGGACGATAGTGAAAACAGAACTTGATTATTCCCCGGAATTATTTCAAATTGCATCAAGGGAAGATAGAAATGCAGAAAAAATACGTCGTCCCAGTATAAAGTATTGGCCGGATGTATGGCGTAGGCTGAAAATGAACAAATTGGCAATGACAGGATTGACACTAATATGCATTTTTGCAGTAATGGCCTTTGCAGGTGTCCATATCAGCGGGTTCAAGTATTTTGAACAGGACTACAGTATGATAAATTTACACCCGGACAGTGTGCACTGGTTTGGAACCGATGAATTGGGCAGAGATTTATTTACAAGGGTTTGGTTTGGTGTAAGGTATTCGTTGTTTATAGGGGTTATGGCGGCCTTCATTGATTTCTCAATAGGGGTTTTGTATGGAGGTATTGCAGGTATTACCAGCAGAAGAATAGATGCTGTAATGATGCGTATAGCGGAGGTAGTATACAGTATTCCTTATATGCTGGTTGTTATTCTTATTTCAGTTGTGTTTACCCAGGCAGGTCAGGGAAGTTCAATGTTTGTTCTGATTTTTTCCCTGTCCTTGACAGACTGGGTTCCAATGGCCATTTTGGTCCGCGGACAAGTACTCCAGCTGAAAGAAAGTGAATATGCTTTAGCATCGGAATCCCTGGGAGCCGATAAAAGCTGGATACTGCGAAAGCATATTATACCCAATTCTCTTGGACCGATATTGGTTAACATTACTTTGACAATCCCCAGGGCTATTTTTGCAGAAGCAACCTTAGGATTCCTGGGTCTTGGACTTCAGGCACCGAAATCCAGTCTTGGAACCTTGGCGAATGATGGGTTGAGGGGCCTTCCGGTAGGACTCACATATCAGATATTTATTCCGGCATTATTCATTTCTCTTATTATGTTTGCTTTTAATGTATTGGGAGATGGATTTCGAGATGCTTTAGACCCAAGGCTGCGAAAATAGAGAGAGGTGGAAATATGGAAAAAGTATTAGAAGTTAAAGATTTAAGAATATCCTTCCAAACATTTTTTGGTGAAGTCGAAGCTGTCCGCGGCATTACTTTTGATGTAGGAAAGAAAGAAACAGTAGCTATAGTAGGGGAATCAGGCTGTGGAAAGTCTGTAACAGCCAGCGGGATCATGCAGCTTCTCCCTATGCCTCCGGCTTTTTTTAAGGGCGGAGAGATATTTTTTAACGGTGAGAATCTTTTAAATAAAACGGAAAAGCAAATGCAGGGGATAAGAGGAAATAAAATATCTATGGTCTTTCAGGACCCTATGACATCTTTGAATCCTACAATGAAAATAGGCAAGCAAATAGTTGAGGGTCTGGTGAAGCACAGAAATATGAGCAGGGGAGAGGCTACAGCAAAAGCAATTGAAATGTTGGACCTGGTTGCCGTGCCGCAGCCGGAAAGAAGAATAAATCAATACCCCCATGAGTTTTCAGGCGGTATGCGTCAAAGGGTAATGATAGCCCTGGCAATGGTCTGCAACCCACAGCTGCTTATTGCCGACGAGCCTACAACCGCTCTGGACGTAACGGTTCAGGCCCAGATTCTGGAGCTGATGAATAAGCTGCAGGACCAGCTGGGTATGTCTATAATATTGATTACTCATGATCTGGGTATAGTGGCTGACGTAAGTGACAGGGTTGTGGTGATGTATGCCGGACAAATATTGGAAGTAGGTTTGACGGAGGAGATTTATGCATCGCCTAAGCATCCCTACACAAGAAAACTTCTGGCTTCCGTACCCCGCTTGGATATGAGCAGGGAAGAACCTCTTTATTCAATAGATGGTACGCCGCCTGATCTTTATGTTCCGCCGAAGGGTTGCTCATTCTATGACCGATGTACTGAGGCTATGAAGATCTGTAAGGATCAGATGCCGGAACTATATGGGCACAGTATCACTCATCAAAGCCGTTGCTGGTTGAATCACCCGATGGCGCAAAGGATAAATTCAGCGAATAGGAGTGAAGGACGATGACGGAACCTTTAATCTCTGCAAGGAATATTAAGAAATATTTTGATGTTAAGGGCGGAAAGCTTAAGGCAGTAGACGGCATCAGCTTTGATATATATCCCCAGGAGACTTTTGGATTGGTTGGAGAGTCCGGCTGCGGCAAGTCAACGGCAGGGAGGACTATTGTCAGATTATATGAGCCCACGGATGGGGAGCTTATATTCAACGGTCAGAATATATATAATCTTCCCAGGAAGGAAATGCAGGAAGTCAGAAGGGATTTCCAGATGATATTCCAGGATCCTTATGCTTCCCTTAACCCGAGAATGACGGTGGAAGATATTGTGGCGGAGCCCCTTGATATATATCAGGCCTGGAAGACCAGAGCGGAACGTTCCGACAGAGTTATTGAGCTTCTAAGATTGGTAGGACTGAATGACGAGCATGTTTTGCGCTTTCCTCACGAGTTTTCAGGAGGGCAGCGGCAAAGAATCGGTATAGCAAGGGCCTTGGCTTTACATCCAAAATTTATTGTCTGCGATGAACCGATTTCCGCATTGGACGTGTCTATACAGGCGCAGGTTGTCAATCTCCTGAAAAAACTGCAGAATGAGCTGGGTCTTACTTATATGTTTATTGCGCACGACTTGTCAATGGTAAGGTATATCTCCGACAGGGTCGGGGTTATGTATTTGGGGCATATGATGGAACTTGCAAAATCAGACGAGCTATATTCGAATCCTCTTCACCCTTATACCAAGGCTTTGCTTTCTGCCATTCCTATACCGGATCCGGAAATCCAAAAAAACAGGAAAAGGATTATGCTTGAAGGGGACGTGCCAAGTCCTATTAACCCGAAGGAAGGATGCAGATTTGTTGACAGATGTCAGTATGCCAAAGATATATGCCGTAAGGAAACACCTAAGTTCGAGGAGAAGAAAGAAAACCATTTTGCAGCATGTCATATAGTATAATTCAATCAAATCATAGTAAACGGTATTGAATTGCAGGATATCCGGTAAGTATACACAGCTCAATACCGTTATTATTTTTCTGACTGCTCATAGTTTTTCCATATAAGCGAAGACTAATTACAATGAATCGCCGGGGAGTAAAGTCATGACATTTAAGAATCATATGGAAAAGGGTTATGCTTATCATGTAATAAGTATAATCGATTTAAAGAAGACCCTGCGGGAAGGTATCAGATACAATGATAAAAACACCTATGCCAGCAAATATACTGATTTTCATACCTATTTTGATATGCATAAGCCCGAGGGCATACCTGAATGGGTAGAAAGAAAAAAAGCCATATTTGCAAGTATTGGATTTGGGAAAGGCCACAGGTGGCACTCCCACAGCGCAATTCTCAAGGTAAGGGTATTGCGGGACAGATGTTGGGTATGCAACGAGAACCTGGCAAATTTCATATACGAACCTTTTATTTTGCAGGAAATAGAGGGATTTGAACGTACAGAGGAGTATATGGAGATAAAAGGGAAAGAATTTGTCAGCGAATATTGGAATAATTCATTAAGCTATAATGCCAACCTGCGCAAAAGGTATGACAAAAGAAAGGGATATGATGCGGAAGTACTTATAATGCACTCTATCCCTCCTGAAAATATTGAATGCCTTTATATAGTTTCAGACCACCAGATAATGAGTTATAGGGAATGGAAAGAATACTTCGTTTGCGGGAGTTCTTATCCGGAAGCTCAATACAATAAATATTTGCAGCCAAGCAGCGTTTCTTCGGCCGCGAAAACACCGGGTTCGCAATAATACTTCTTTTTCTCTGTTTTAAACTCGAAATACTCCCAAAATACAGGAGCCATGTTTTTTTCAGAGGAGCCCAGATTGTGAAGCTCCATTTTATTCTCCTGCAATATGGGATAAAATTGATTGTTGAACAGCTTGCTGTTTATAAAGGCTGAACTGTAAAAGGAGGACAATTGCTTATCCACATACATAAAAAGATCGGGATCCGTAAGACAGCTTCGGAGCGCACGCAGTGCGGAAAGTAAAGCCGAAACATCCTTGAAGCTGCATTTTTGTTTGCTTTTGTCCGAAGTTGAAAATAACCCGCTGTTTTTATCCCAATAGGAGTCAATACGGTCATATAGCTTTAAATATGAAACTTTATATTTATCCATGCTATTAAATTCATGGAGCCTGATTAAACAGTTCATGCAATTGCATAATGTGACAAAAGAGCTGAAATTGTCATCCGATATATTTCTGGAGATATCACCGGTATTTGTCAAGCGTTCGCAAAACTCGAAGCCTATTGTATTAACGGTATTATATATTGTCTGTCTATGCAGACCGGTATGCTTCAGCATGGCAAGCAGACTCAGGCATATGGCTGACAAATCTCTGGAGCTGATATCATTAATGTTTTCAATAACATTCTCACATATTATCGGCAGCACCTCCAAACACTTCTCAAACTTGTCGATAAGCCCCCCTGGATAAAGCTTGCTTTGCCCGGGCAGCTCCAATATTGAGGCCAGGGCCTCGGAAGCATAGAATTGAGTTTTTAAATCCGGGTTTTTATTGGAGAGAGTTATTTTACATTCGGCATAGACATTATCTCCTATATCCTTTCCGGTGTAATAGAAATCACCCAGCCTAAGGAAATCAACAAGAAAACAGGCCTGTTTAATAGAGTTTATTCCAAGGCAATAAGCAATGAATTCTTTATTGTCAGATAGGATTTCCCCATTGAGTAAAATAGGAATAAGAGCAGTCGTGGAGCTGATGGAATGGGCAAGCACATTCGGCTCGACAGACCTTTTCATTTTTTTGCTTACCCAGCGGAAGCCTTTGAAATCATAGGCAGATTCGGGAATAGCTGCATATCCCGGAACACATTTCTTGTAAAGAGAGGACATAAAGGTTATATTTTTTGGCATATTCTTAATGCCTGTTCCTTTTAAAAGCTTGTAAATCCGGTCTAATTCTTGCTCATCGGGCATTTCTATATTTCCGCAGCCCGAAAGCAGGCAGAAAGATATTACGTTGAGGTAAGCCATTGTATTACAGTGCTTTACTATGTCAGGATATGAAAATTCAAAATTCATTAAAACACCTCCCAAAATAAATGGAAGTAATATGGATATCTATATATATCTATGCATTAATTGAGTTGGATAAAACCAGTTGCGTATACTTAAATAATGGGTACGAGGTTCGGGGTGCGGGGGGACAGTTGGAAAGCCGGAAAGGGGGGCAGGGGGATGAGTCATGCTGAACGAAGTGAAGCGTCTTAAAAATTTTGCAGGGTGCAATATAAAAAACTGTGCTATAATATTCATTGTAATATTCAACATGGGAATGAGGTGTTGCGCATGAAGGAAGGAAAGATTCCTCCGGAGCTTTTGAAAAGCCTGATATTTGATAGTATTAAAGTGCGAAGAGAGGAAGTCATACTGCGGCCCGAAATCGGCGAAGACTGTGCAGCTATAGATTGCGGCCGCCAAACCTGTGTATTGTCCACCGACCCGATTACTGCGGCGTCAAAGGGCGCA
>ERZ795058.1293-NODE-1293-length-34078-cov-8.545925_pt1 | contig 34078 bp, 32 predicted proteins | sample MGYA00375142_ERZ795058 | MGnify/ENA primary metagenome ERZ795058 (study PRJEB30187, sample SAMN05720210) | activated sludge metagenome | isolation source: anaerobic digester from wastewater treatment plant | place: Japan | collected 2015-04-20 ... | reverse complement strand
TTTTCTCGTCGAGGGAAATCGCCTGCTGGATATTCCGCTCCGCTGCGGGATAATCCTCCTGCCAGATCGACAGCAGGCCCTTGAAGAAATAGGGCCGGGAGTTGGACGGCTCCTTAGCCGACGCCCGGTTGAAATACTGCATCGCCGAGTCGTAGTCCTTTTTCATGCCGTAGAGGTAGCCGATATGGAGCATCAGGTCAAGGTCGGGCTGCAGGCTGTTCGCCTTGATGAAGTTGTAGAGCGCCAGCGAATACTGCCGCGTCTCCTCATATGCCTTGCCCAGGTAGTAATAGACGCCGGGCACCCCGGGGTTGATCCTGCCGGCTTCCATGAAACAGCGCTTCGATTCCTCGTACAGCCTGCTGTTATACATGAGGACGCCGGTGGTCACGTATTCGTTGAAGGCGGCGCTCCGGTCGCCCTTCCGGGCGTTGATCCGCGCCATGGCCAGGTGGACCGATATGGTGCGGGGGGAAAGTTTGAGCACGCTGGCCAGGAGCTTTTCAGCCATGTCGTCCTTGCGGATCAGCTCGCAGTAAAGCCCCCAGGCGAGGATCCCGCTCAGTGACCCGGTGTTCTTCGCCTGTCCCAGCAGGTTAACGGCCCTGATGTCATCGCGCAGGTAATAGATCCTGCCGAGAATCGACAGGATGACCCGGTCGCCGGGACGCTTTTCATTGAACAGCAGCGCGTACCGCTCGGCGCCGGGAAGGTCATGCATGTCCATGCAGGTGAGGGCCAGGTAGTAAAGGGCGTCGATGTTTTCCTTATTGATGTTCAGGACGTTTTGGTACATCGCGACGGCCTGCAGCAGGTCGCCTTTCCGGTAGGCGATGTTCGCGAGACTGAGATACGACTGCTCCTTGTAATAGTCCTCGATGGGGAGCTGGTCGGAAAGGGCGATGACTTTCCCGTAGACGGCAGTGGCCCGTTCCGCGTCGTTCATGTTCTTGAAATAGTGCTCGCCGAGAATGAACATGATCTGGACCGATTCGGGCCGCTCCTTCAGGTAGTCTTCGAGGATGGCTGCGGCCTCCTCGTATTTTTTCTGCTTGAGGTATATGTTGTAAATCCTGTTGTAAACGCGCATGTCCGATTTGTTCACGGCAAGGGCTTTCCGGCCATAATCAAGGGAAAGGGCATAATCGTTCCGGAAGAAATAGCATTCTGAAAGCTGAAAATATATTTTATCCATTGCCGCGCCCTGGGCGCCGGCGTCCCTGAAGCACTGGATCGCCTTTTTCAGATAGGCTTCCCGTTCCGATGAGTTGCGGTCCCGCAGGGCAATGTTCTTGTAATAAAGGCCCCAGCTGTACCGCGACCAGTCAGTCGCAATCGAGGGTATGTCCGACCCGGCATCGGACCGGTCGTGCTTTTTCTTCTCGGCGGCCATGCCCGGCTGCATGTCGGAAAAAACAGCAATGATGAAGGAGGTACAGCACAGAAGTACGGCAAAATTTTTTTTCACAACCACTATCCATCACAGATTTTGATAATACAAAGATAGTACCGCAGGTCATTATTGTCAATCATATTGGGACGTAAAAGGCGTCTCGCCGGACGGAATTGGTGAATCATGTAAATCACCACCCTTCGTTCATCAAACAGCGGATCACCGCCCTTCGTTACGGGCGGTACAATATCCGGAATATCATGAAAGTTTTTTCAGGATTACAGAGGCATAAAAAATGGCTATTGAGCTTACGTCAGGTTATCATCCATATACTATCCGAACGATATTAAAAAATTGACAAATATCCCTGTAACAATGTATATATTAATAGTGTCCGATCACCATGTGAATTAGATTTACAGGAGGATTACCATGTTCTATGGCATAGATCCGCTCTACTGGATGATGATGGCGCCGGTCCTGATACTGTCGCTGGTGGCCACCGTCAAGGTGAAGAGCACTTTCAATAAATATTCCAAGGTCATGTCCGCATCCGGCATGACCGGGGCCGACGCCGCCAGGGAACTCCTCAGGAGGAACGGCCTCACCTCGATTACCGTTACCGAGACCGGGGGCTTCCTTTCTGACCATTACGATCCTTCAAAGAAAGTGATCCGCCTCTCCCCCAACGTGTTCCGGAGCAATTCCGTGGCCGCCATCGGCGTCGCCGCCCATGAGACGGGGCACGCCATCCAGCACGCGAAGGCGTATTCGCCCCTGGCCCTCCGCAACACCATGGTGCCGGTGGCCAACATCGGATCATCGCTTTCATGGATCATAATATTCGCCGGCTTCATCCTCGGCTTCATGGGCCTGGTTAAGATCGGCATCGTGCTCTTCAGCGCGGTCGTCGTCTTCCAGGTGATCACGCTGCCGGTCGAATTCAACGCCTCATCGCGCGCCAAGGAAATGCTCGCTTCATACGGCCTGATCTCGCAGGGCGAACTCCAGGGGGTCCGCAAGGTCCTTTCCGCCGCGGCCATGACCTACGTGGCGGCGGCCGCGTCCTCCATCATGACCCTTCTCTACTTCCTCATCAGGGCGGGTCTGCTGGGCGGCAGGGACGATTAATTTTTTTCTTGAAATTCCCGGCGCTACCGATCAGACTGCGGCAGGGAAGGTGTATGCCCATCTCCCCTGCCGAATATCATCCATCGTACGGTAGAGGCCCGGACCGTGAGCACACAGGAGGGGCCTTTGCCGGACGGGCAATCTATGAACATCAGGAACATACTTCACACACTCACGAACACCCTGCTGAAGCCGGTCAGGACGGCCAGGGACTTTCTGCTGATCGATCTCCGCTCGGTCATTAAAAACTTCGGGGACCATGACGGGGAGCTCTCCACCTGCGCCCTGGCCTTCTTCCTTCTCATTTCCTTCATCCCCCTCTCCCTGGTGATAATCGCCCTCATGAGCTTTTTCTACAAGTCCGACGCCCTTGCCGCCTTTTACGCGGCTCAGCTCAAGAGCCAGCTCCCCGCGATCGACATTGACCGCTTCGTGTCCGTCATCGACACGATCATATACAAGAAGCGCTACCTCGCCTTTATCTGGCTTCCCTTCCTGTTCTGGTGGGGGAGCTTCATCTTCGACATCATCGAGCGCGGCCTGGAAAAGGCCTTCCGCATCGGCGAGAGCAGGCGCTACTGGAAGGCAAAGGTCCGTCACTTCATCATCATAGTGCTGATGGCCTTTTCCATCCTGGCCATAACCCTGTTTTCCAACTTTATCGCCATACTCAAGAACACCGGCCTTGCCCTCCTGGTCGAGTCGAACTTAAACGAGGTCGGCATCGTGAACAGCGTCGTTTCCGCCATCGAGGACATCCCCCTGATCCTCTCCTCCATCACGACACTGCTCATGAACACGGCCCTGGTCTTCATCATCTACCGCTTCATTCCGCCGAAAAAACTGACCAACATGTCTCTCTTCAAGGGGGCCCTCTTCGCGTCCTTCAGCTACGAGGTCGTGAAATCGCTATTTTCTTATTATATAAGAGAGATCAATGATTACACCTCCATCTTCGGCTCCCTCAACACCATCGTCATCCTTATGATCTGGATATGGTACACCTGCTTCCTCTTCATCATAGGAGCCGAAATGGCATGGGTCTTCTATGAGAAAAGCGAGGAGGGACGCGAACTCGATTTCGAGAAGTGACGTCTTCGAATCTATCTGAAGGAGGCCGCATCATGGCAACCGTGAAACGGGCATCGGGCAAGGAGATATTCGGGTGGGCCATGTTTGATTTCGCGAATTCGTCCTACACCACCGTCATCATCACCGTGGTCTTCTGCGTCATCTTTCCCAAGCTCATTGTCGGCGACGGCCCCGAATTCCGCCTCGGGAATCTGCTCTGGAGCGCCTCCCTTTCCATCAGCTACTTCATCGTTCTCCTGACGGCGCCCCTCTTCGGCGCCATCATGGATTACACGGCGGCCAAGAAAAAATTCCTCTTCGGGAGCTACATCCTGACGGTCCTGGCAACGGCCGCGCTGGTTTTCGTATCGCCGGGAAGCATCATCCTGGCCATGGTCCTGGTGGTACTGTCCAATATCGGCTTTTCCTACAGCGAATCCTTCGTGTCAAGCTTCCTCCCCGACCTCGGGCCCCCGGATGACCTGGGGAAAATCTCCGGCTACGCCTGGGGCCTCGGATACTTCGGGGGCCTCTCGTCAACGGCGATCATCCTTTTCGGCCTCGGGGCCCTCACCATGGAGAACTTCCCGAACCTCCGTCTGGTCGGCCCCATAACCGGCGCCTTTTTCCTCGTCGCCGCGATCCCCACGTTCCTCTGGGTGAAGGAGCGCGGCACGGCGCGGACCCTCCCGGCAGGGGAAAACTACTTCACCATGGGGTTCAAGCGCCTGAAGCAGACCTTCATCGACATAAGGGACTACCGCGACCTCATCATCCTGCTGTCGTCATTTTTCTTTGCCTATGCAGGCCTTTCCATCGTGATCAGCTTCGCCTTTATTTACGGCGACCAGGTCATCAAGTGGTCGGGGCTGGTGCAGATGATCATGTTCATCCTTACCCAGCTTACGGCCGCGGGGGGAGCCCTTCTCTTCGGCTTTTTACAGGACCGGTGGGGCGCCAAGGGCACACTGGTGTCGACACTCATACTCTGGGTCGTATCGGTCACCCTGATCTACGGCGTGGACCCGGCAACCGGCTTCCTGAACGGCATCTTCGGCACGTCCTGGGAGGTGCAGCACGTGTTCCTCGCGATCGGGTCACTGGCGGGGATGGGCCTCGGGGCGACCCAGTCGGCGTGCCGGGCCATGGTGGGCCTCTTTTCGCCGGACACCAAGTCGGGCGAGTTTTACGGCCTCTGGAACCTCACCGGCAAGCTCTCGGCGATTTTCGGCCTGATGGGCCTCGGCCTGCTGCAGCACAGCTTCGGCATGAAGAACGCGATCCTGGCCTGCTCGGTATTTTTCTTCATCGCCATCGTCATCGCCCTCTTCGTCAACGTTGACCGTGGCAAGGCTGCGGCGGCGGAACATTCCGGGGAATAGCGGTCCCGGAGAACATTACGCACCGTCCCCGGCGATGCCGGCGAGCTTCTTCGCCACCTTCTGCTTTTCCTTCATGTTCGCCAGACGCGCTATCATGACCCGCTGGGCCTGGGGAGACCCGGCGCCGTGCATAGACTCGGTCAGGTACCCGACGGCGGCGGAGCCCAGGGTCAGGTTTTCAATGAGGCGGAGGATGCGGATCCTGTTCTCGGTGGAAACACTGCTTCGTCCCTGCAGGTACTTCTTCACCCACTTCCCCGTTTCGGGGGATTTCAGATCGTCCTCCGACGGGCAGGTGACCATGAGGCCGCCGGCAATGTCCTGGGCCAGCCGCGCGATCTCGTAGGGGAAGCGGGTCACGTTCTGCTTGTGCACATTGGCCAGGAGGGAGTCCACGTAGTAAGTGCCGCTCGGCTCGCGGTGCCCCTCGGCGGCGCAGGCGATGCAGCCGCAGTAGAGGGTCTCGTTCAGGTGGTTCATTTCGATAATCTTGTCCCTCACGTGGGATGCGCTGTCCGCGCCGTTGTATTCGGCCGCTGTCTGGGCCGCGCCGATGAGGACGTCCCCCACCCCCACCTTGCAGGCGTAGCTCTGGCGGTGGTACGAGGCGAACTGCTCCACCAGCTGGCCGGAAAAATCATGCTCCTTGAACATGAACACGCGTTCCCACGGCACGAACACGTCGTCGAAGACGATGAGCGCCTCGTGGCCGCCGAAGGCGAAATTTCCCCGGTCGATGGCCCCCGCCTCGAGCTTCCGGGTGTCGCAGGACTGGCGCCCCATGATGTAGGAAATCCCCTTCGCGTCGCTCGGCAGGGCGAAGGCTACGGCGTAGTCCCGGTCTTCCGCCTTCATGGCGATCGTGGGCATCACGATCACCTCGTGGGAGTTCACCGCGCCGGTCTGGTGAGCCTTGGCGCCCCGCACCACGATGCCGTCCTTCCGCTCCTCCACGACCCGAAGGAACAGGTCCGGGTCCTTCTGCCGGTGCGGCGCCAGGGCCCGGTCACCCTTCGGGTCCGTCATGGCGCCGTCGCACACCAGGTCGTTCTCCTGCACGTATTCCAGGTATGCGAGGAAGCGCCGGTTGTATTCGGTCCCATGTTTCGCGTCAATGTCGAAGGTGGTCATCGACAGGGCGTTCAGGGCGTCCATGCCCACGCACCGCTGAAAGCAGCACCCGGTGAGGGACCCCAGGAGCCTCCCCATCTTGCTCTTCCTGACCAGGTCATCGACGCTCCGGTGGATGTGGGTGAAGCGGTTTATCTTCTTCCCGGTGATATGGGACGTCGCGGTCATGATCTCTTCGTATTCAGGCTTCATGGCCAGGGCGTAGGTCAGGGCGACGGCGTTCATGGAGGGGCGGATGATGGGGTCGTCCACCACGTTCTCCACCCTCTTGCCGAACATGTACACGACCAGTTCCAGTTTGCGAAGGCTATCGATGTATTCCTGCGGCGTTTTCATGACTGGGTCCTCCAATAAAAAACTCTTTTCCCTCACCAGCCCCTCCGGGGCACCCTCTCCCATTAAGCTCGGAACAAAGGAGAGGGTTTATCTGGGAAATTGATTATTCTCCCCCTCTCCTTTCTTCAATTTTTAATGGGAGAGGGGGCCGGCTGGTGAGGTCTATCCTTCCATCGCCCCGGTAAAAATCTCCTCTATCGCCTCAACAACGGTGCCGTCGTTCGAGAGAATCGAATCAAGGCAGCCGAAGTATTTTCTGAATTCGGTGCCGAGGTAGAACCTCGACGAAAGGACCTTGCCGTAATAGAATGCCGCTTCCGGATTTTCCCTGACGAGATTGCAAAGCCTGGCGCCTTCGGCATCGCCGGCCATCTCTTTCAGCTTCGGAAGGGAGATGGACAAAGACCAGAGGTGCATCCACGCGTGGGCGAGCATCCTGAAGGCCTGCTGGAGCGGCGTCGCGACGGCGAGTATGTGGGCCGTTTTCCCCGCGTCGCGGTATTCGGCCAGCCGCCGTATCACGTCATCCATCATGTCCAGGCCCCGTTCGACTTCCAGGGCAAGGGCCGCGTCTACTGAACCGCGGGCACGGTCTATCGTTTCATGTATCCTCTTTTTGAATATCCCGTAATTATACATGTCCGGGTTCATGAGGAGCTTGCGCATCGCCAGGTCAATGGACTGGATGCCGTTGGTCCCCTCGTAGATCGACAGGATCTTGGAGTCACGCGCCAGCTGCTCAACGGGATAGTCCGCACAGAAACCGTAGCCGCCGTAGACCTGGATCGCCTCCGCGGTCACCAGCCAGGCGAGGTCCGTGTTTCCCGCCTTGCATAGGGGGATGAGAAAATCGAGGAGCGCCTGGGATTCCCGCGCGGCGCCGGGATCGGCGTGGCAGAGGTCGGCGGAATACGCCGCCAGCAGGGTGATCATCCGCATCGCCTCCACGTGGGACTTCATCCAGAGGAGCATCCGCCTCACGTCAGGGTGCTTGACGATCGTCACCGGACCGCCCCCTTTTTTCGCGGCGTCCGCGCCCTGGACCCGGCTCCTGGCATAGGCCACGGCGTGGAGATAGGCGGAGCCCGCCGCGCCCAGCCCCTGGAGGGCCACGTCAAGGCGCGCCTCGTTCATCATCTGGAACATGATCTTCATTCCCTGGCGCTCCTCGCCCATCAGGTAGCCCACGCAGGCACCGTTGTCGCCGAAGCTCAGGGTGCAGGTGGGCGAGCCCTTGATCCCCATCTTGTGCTCGATGCCGGAGCAGACCACGTCGTTGCGCTTACCCGGGGTGCCGTCGGGATTGGCGAAGAATTTCGGCACCAGGAATATGGATATCCCCTTTGTCCCGGCCGGGTCTCCCTCGATCCGCGCCAGCACGGGGTGGATGATGTTTTCGTACAGGTCGTTCTCCCCGGCGGAGATGAATATCTTCTGGCCGGTAATGAGGTATGTCCCATCCTTCTGCTTCACCGCCTTTGTCTTGAGGGCGCCCACGTCACTTCCCGCGTCAGGCTCCGTGAGGCACATCGTGCCGCCCCACTCCCCGGATATCATTTTTCCGAGGTACAGCTTCTTAAGTTCTTCCGAAGCGAAGTTCTTCACCAGGTTGGTGGCCCCCACCAGGAGGGACACGTTCATGGTGAAGGATATGCTCGCGGCGAAGAAGTACTCCATCACTGCCCGGTACATCACCTCCGGCATGCCCGTGCCGCCCCATTCCGGGTCATTGGCCAGGCCGGTGAAGCCTGCCTCGTTGAAATAGGCCATGGCCGTCTTGAATTCCGTCGGGACCGTGACATTCTTCGTGGCCGGATCATAGCGCGCGCCGATTTTATCCGCCGCCGCGTTGGCCGGATACACCCGCTCCACGGCCATCTTTTCTGCGAGGTCCAAAGTCGACTCGTAGGTGTCCCGGTCGAACAGGGAAAAGGCGTCATACCGGGAAAGGCGGTCCACCTCCAGCATCTCGAAAAGGACAAAGCGCATGTCCCGGGAATCTACCAGCGGATTCAATGCCATGACGCGTCCCCCTATCTCCCGGTAAAGACCGGTTTTCTTTTTTCAAGAAAGGCCTTCATGCCTTCCTTCTGGTCGGCGGTCGTGAAGAGCTCAGCCCACGCCTCTTCCTCGCAGGCAAGCCCGGCGCCGATGTCCCTGCCCAGGCCGAAGTTGATCGCTTTTTTTGCCAGTCGCAGGGCCGCCGTTGGGCCGGCGGCAAGCCGCGATGCCAGGGAAAAGGCTTCCGCATGGGGGTCCTGCGCAATGCGGTCGCAGAGCCCCCATGACAGGGCGGTCTGGGCGTCGATGCTCTTCCCGAAATAGATCATTTCTTTCGCCCGGCCCGCGCCCACAAGGCGCGGGAGCCGCTGGGTCCCGCCGGCTCCGGGAAATATCCCGAGCTTGATCTCGGGCGAACCGAGGGACGCGTCGGCGGAACAGATACGGAGGTCGCACACCATTGCCAGTTCCAGCCCCCCGCCCAGGCAGTATCCGGTGATGGCGGCTATCACCGGCACGGGGAGGTTTTCCACCGCATTGAAGGCGTCGTTAAAGCAGAAATCCCGCGCGCCCTCCGGCGCGAGGCCCGCCATCGGCTCGATGTCGGCGCCGGCGGCAAAGTTCCCGCCGGCGCCGGCGATGACCAGCGCCCTTGCCTCGCCGGACCCCGCGATCCTGCCCGCCGCGTCCCGTATCTCGTTGACCATCTCGCGGTTGAGGGCATTCATCACGTCGGGCCGGTCGAGCACGATCCGCGCGACCCCCTTTTCACAGGCATAGGTTATGTAACGGTAATCCATGGCTCTTCCTCCCTGTCTTGCCGTGCGTCAGTGCCGCATATATTATTCTGCATGGCCGTTTCTCAATACCGACCGCCGGTGCCGTGAACCATCCCGGTGCGGCTTACCGTTTCCCAAAGACGGCACCGCCTCCCAGGCCGCGCAGGGCGAACCTGAACATGAATTCTATGATCTCGTCAACTGAATACTTCCCCTTCGGGGAATACCATATCCGCGACCGGGCTATGATCGACCCTATGCTGAAAACCGCTATTTTGTCGTCCACGTCCTTAGCGAAGATCCCGGCCTTCTTGCCGCGCCGCACGATGGCCACCCCGATCGCGTCATAATCGTCCCTCAGCCTTATTATTTTCTTCCGGTTGGCGGGGGACAGGTTGTTGAGGCCGACGTCAAAGAGAAGCTTGGACGATCTCTTTTCGCCCAGGGTGAGCTTCACATGGTTCTCGATCATAAGTCTGAGGGCCTCGACGGGATTGACGCTCTCGTCGTCCTTCAGGTGCGCGATGGGAACGACAATATCCACCATCTCCCGGTAGAGTATTTCGAACAGAATGGACTCCTTGCCCGTGAAAAAGTTATAGATGTTCGCCGGCCTGAAACCGCAGACCCCGGCGATGTCTTTCATGCTCGTTTCCGCGTATCCCTTTTCCCAGAAGAGCCGGCTCGATACAGCAAGGATCAGCTCCTGCTGGGTTGCGCGGTTCTTTCTCTCCGCCATGGTCCCCTCCGCGGCCTGCGGCAGCCGCCGCATTCGCAAATTAGTTAATGAACGACCATTCACTTATAATCGTCAATCTGTCAAGATAAAAATGCCGGTTCACTGAAAAGACGTTACTCCTCCCTGCCCCCCCCGATGGGGCACGTATATCATACCGTTTCAGTCACATGACCTCGTCTTCCTCAAATCGCACACTCAGGGGCTACAAGGTCTATAAATTCAGATATTTTAACACCTAAATATTTTCTACCGGCCGGAAAAGAAGTAATTGTGTGATTTGTGCCGCTTTTATACTATTATCTCGCCGGCGAGGCAGCGTCTGTCTTTGCCGGTTTATGCTGATCAAAGAAAAACGCACAATAAACACATCTCAGGAGCATCACCATGCATATACTGTCCGGGCTCAAGGTCGTGGATGTCACCCAGTTCATCTCGGGTTCCCGGTGCACGCAGATACTGGCAGACATGGGAGCCGAGGTGGTCAAAGTCGAGCCCCCCGGCGGGGACACCCTCCGCATGATCTTCAAGCTGATGCCCGGGGCGGAGCGCTGCTATTCCGTGTTCAACAGGAACAAGTACGGCATCGCGCTGGACTGGCGGGACAGCCGCGGCGGCGACATCGTCCGGAAGCTCGCCGCCCGGTCCGACATCTTCGTCCACAACCTGATACCGGGCTCCCTGGAAAAGAGCGGTCTCGGCTACGAGGACATCCGGAAGCTCAGGCCGGACATCATCTACACCGCCATCTCCGGCTTCGGCGCCACCGGCGTGCGGCCGGACCGCGCCGCCTTCGACATCATCGCCCAGGCGGTCGGGGGGCAGTACTGGAACGACCAGGAGACCTTTCTCCTCCCGAACAACTACTGGGGCGACCTCACCTCCGGCGCCTACGCGGCCATCGCCACCCTCCTGGCCCTGATCCACCGGATGAAGACCGGCGAGGGCCAGTACATCGACCTCTCCATGCAGGACGTCATGTATTTCTCCAACTACCGCGCCATGGTGGACAAGGCCCTGGAGCCGATCGTGGGGGACGTCGCGGAGCGCCTGGGGCGGAAGCCGAAGGACGTGCTCAACTCCTCTGACCGGATGCCCTTCTACGGCTTCTTCAGGTCAAGTGACGGCAAGGTGGCCATCGTCGCCCTCACCGCGCGCCAGTGGAAGGACCTCATGACACTAATCGGGCGGCCCGAAGCCGCCTCAGACCCGAAATTCAGCAACATCATCGTCCAGATCCAGCACCATGACGAGGCCGTGGCCATCATAGAAGAATGGACGACCCGGCACACCTCGCGGGAAATCATAGCTGTTCTGGAGGATAAAAAGATACCCTGCGGCATCGCTTATACCATTGACCAGGTGAACGGCGACGAGAACCTCCGGCAGCGCGACATGTTCATGAAGGTGTCCCACGGGGAATTCGGCGAGATCGATGTCCCCGGCTTTCCCTTCAAGTTCTCCGGCGCCGAGGGGTCCCTGCGGATGCCCGCCCCAGGCCTCGGTGAGCACAGCAGGATGGTCCTCGAAGAGTGGCTCGGGTACAGCGCCGGAGAGGTCGATGCGCTGTATAAAGAAAAGATAATCCTGTGATTGAGCTTCCATGCTGGTCCTGAGAAAATTCTGCAGGGAAGATTTCCCCTTCCTGAAGCGCTGGATAACCAGCCAGAGATTCTGCATCCAGTGGTCGGGGCCTCATTTCTCATATCCCCTCGACGATGATCAGCTGGAACACTACCTTTCTGTCGTGGAAGATGACCGGATTCCCGACATCGGATTCATGGCCGTATCAGAAGACAGCACCATGCCGGTGGGCCACATCAAGATAGGGAATGTTGATGCCGCGGCCGGCACGGGCACCCTGCAGTTCGTCATTATCGGCGACGAGGGGAACAGGAACAAGGGCATGGGACGGGAACTGGTGAGCAAAGCCGTCGCATACGGCTTTGACACCCTCGGCCTGCAGTCCATCAACCTGAAGGTGTTTGATTTCAATGCCGCGGCCCTGGCCTGTTACAGGAAAATCGGCTTTGAAGAAATACGCAGAATTGAGGCGTCGTACATTATTGACGGCGCCGCTGAAACGTGGAATGGATTGGAGATGGATCTCACCCGGCGGCGATGGGCACTGCGCCGGTCATAGCCTTTGCTCGAGGGTCTCATCGATCATGGCGTCAGTGCTGTCGTCGAACTGCGCTTCAGCGAAGACCGCGGTGCTGTTATCAGCCGCCGTTCTTCCGGCAAAGACCTGGTTATAGGTCCCCTGTATCTGGGCATTGACCAGGGCGTTGACCCCTTCGCCGTATCGTGTCGCATCAGGGGCCGCGGTGAGGAAGAGCGCCACCAGCACCGCCGCGGCCATGGACCCGAGGGACCCGGAAGCCCCGATGAGGTAATGCCTGTTCCTGCGGCGCCGGAACACGTCACGCGCCACGCCGAGGTCCCACTCCTCGCTCCGGAGCCGCGCGTTTATTCTATCGTTAAATAATTTCTCGTGATTGATCGTTTCCATCATACAACCTCCCCGGACAGTTTCTGGAGCATCTCTTTCCCCCGGGAAAACCGGGACTTGACCGTGCCGGTCGTGATGCCCAGGGTGTCAGCGATATCCCTTTCCGACAGGCCCTGCGCCTTCAGCGTCATCACTGCCCTGTATTTCTCCGGCAGCCTGCCGATGAGCAGCTCCAGGCTAATGGCATCTTCGGCCACCGGGCCGGTGTTCATGGCAAGCTGCCGCTCATCGGCCGCCTTCCGGGTCTTCTCCTCCTCGCGCATCAGCTTCTTGTTCATCCGTAAAGATTCGTTCCGCGCGATGGCATACAGCCATGACTCGATGGAGGATTCCTCCCTGAACCTGCCCCCGGCGAGGTGGCGGTAACCGCGCAGGTAGGTCTCCTGCACCACGTCGTCTATGGCAAAGGAAAATCGCACGGCGAGGTGCTTGCGCACCGCCGCCAGTACGATTCTCTTGGTCTTTCCCACAATGGCCGCAAACTCTGATTCTGTCATCTGGCGCGTTTACCGCTCCTCTGCCGGGATATCAGCCGGGCGCCTACATCATGTCAGGGCCGGGGCCGCCATGCCCCCGGTGACCTTCGCGCATCATCGGGTACCCGCGGTCCATCCCTTTCTTCATCATGTGCATGCGGTGCTGACGCATCTTGGCCTTCTGGTCGGGAGTGAGCACCTTTTCTATATCCAGACGGTGTTCAATCCGCAGCGCCTGCAGCTCGACCTTCAGGTCGCCGATCTCTTTTAAAAGCGACCGCACTCTGGCCATGTCAACGGTATCTTCAAGGAGCTGTTTTTTCAACTGGATTTCTTTAGGCGCCAGTTTTTCCTTGTAGTCCAGCATTTTTTTCCTGTGTTCCCTGTTGATATCCTCGATTTTCGTCACCTGCTCATCGGTAAGCTTGAGCTCTTTCTTCATGCGCTCGGGGTCACCGAAAAAATGCCCCCGGTGCTCCATCATCATCTGTTTCTTTTCGCCCTTTCCGGGTCCCTCACCCTTTTTTCCGCCGCCCTGGGCGAAAAGAAGCGGCTGGGCGCACAGCGCCATTATCGCCGCTGTCATTATGATTTTTCTGCCTTTCTGCATTGTTCCTCCTATTGAGCAATAATAATTTTTTTCAGGTTTTGCCCGTATGACCCCTGCGGGGTGGAAATGGTTCCATTTATATATTTTTTTCAGCCATTATAATTATGTTCAACAAAAAGGACCATCTGGCATAAAAATAGTGGGGAAACCGTGACAATTGATACTGTAAATGCTGGAAAAGACTTTTCGAAAATGGCGCAGCTTCACTCCCAGCGGGGGGCTTTTATGGCTGGTTCTGATCATACAAGCCCCTTTCCGGGGGAAAAAGGGACTTAAAAAATCTATAATCACCTGATCTTGAACCTTGTTTTTTCCCTGTGCCTGTCAAGGTGGAGATATTTCTTATGGGTTGAATCGGCAAAACGCTCAATGACGCTGGGAAGGTCCGATCCCTCCCAGAGCCCCTTGAAGGAGCCCGTCTGCCGCAATTTGCCGCTTATCGTGTAGTAATGCCTGGCCTCGGGATTGAAGGTTATATCGGAATCGTCAACGTCAACCGGTATATGCTCGTGTTCGAAGACCTTCTGGAGCAGCGTTTTCATGGTTCTCGAAAAATGGTTCCCCAGGTCTATTTTGTCCTCGGAGCTGTTAATGCCGTTTCTGAACACGTGGGCAAATTCCTTCTCCAGAACGGAAAACGATACTTTTCCCTCCATACGCAACCTCCTGAACATTGCTGTCAGGTATGACACCCGGCATTCATATAATAGCGAAAGCCCCATCCGGTTTCAAATTTAGGTGGCAAATCGCGGCAATTAATTTTGACTCCGGTATGCCCATAAAATACATTATAATTGAATCTATTCACGCCACAGAGGGAGGAATACCATGAGAGGAGATAAGCTGAAAGAATATCTCAGGAAGAACAACGTCCCGTTCGAGGTCATCCGTCATCCTGTCGCCTATTCATCGACCCAGACCGCGCACATGGCCCATATCCACGGTTACGAGATGGCAAAACCGGTGATGGTGAAAGTCAACGGGAAACTGATCATGGTGGTCATGACGGCCAACCAGAAGGTGAACTTGTCCCTTCTGAAGGCCCTGTATGAGACCCAGGATGTCGTGCTGGCATCAGAAACGGATTTTGTCGGCACGTTCGACGACTGCGAAATGGGCGCCGAGCCCCCCTTCGGGAACCTGTACGGCATGGAAGAGGTCATCTCCGATGACCTGACCAAGGACGAGGACATCTTTTTCAACGCCGGCACCCATACCGAGCTTATCAAGATGAAGTACAAGGACTTCGAGAGGCTTGTCCACCCGAGGATCATAAACTTCAAGTTCAAGCTCTGAAAGGCCGGGAAACGCCCCGCCTCTCAAATTCCGGTTATTTCAACCGCATCGCCTATCGCGATGCCCTGCAGTTCGTTTTTCGGATTATTGTTGAAATGCTCCAGCAATCCCTCCGCGTCCTTCATGTAGTATTGCGTCTTGTAGTAATGGACATCCACCTCTTCGGGATGCTCGCGCCTGAGACCTCCGGTCCATAGGGCGTACACGCACTCCTCGCTCGGAATCAGCGAAATGAGGATGTCTATGTCATGGGGGCTGTCTTTATCGGAAATATAGCTGCCGAACACGAGGACGCGCAGGCTCCTGCACTGCGTTTGTATCGATGCCAGCTCATCCACGAGGAGATCGAAGAGGCGCCTTCTCTGCTCATTGACGGCAAATTTTTCAGACAATTCCTTCAGTGTCAGTCGAGTGACCATAGGTCATGCAGCCCGGCGCGTCATTTCTGCCGCCGGAAGGCGGTGAGGCGGAAATCATCGATGATCTCGGAAGCGCGGTCCCGCACCATCATGATGGCGCCGTACCCGGTCAGGCCGGCGAAGAGGGTCGTGATGGCCTTTTTCCGCTTGTCCTCGACATAGAGCCTGTTCATGCGCAGGGGGTTCTCCCACTCCTGGTTCCTCGACTCGATAAGGCCGTCGCAGAAATCGATGATGTCATGGAGGAGAAAGGCCGATTCCTTCAGGTACTCGTTTTTATCGCGCTCGATCTCCAGTTCCTGGGCATCGCGCAGCCTGAGCTTCATCAGGTGGTCCTCGACCCGTTTTGCCGGCAGCTTGCCCCGCGGCGCCGCGAGGTTGTTAAGCTCCTGCTCGAAGGCGATGAGCCGGTCCTTCAGCGACTTGTCCTCGGCGATGATGAAGAGCACCGGAAAGTAGTTGAGCTCGAAATCCGAGAGGGCGCCGTAGAAGTGGGTGATTTCAACCCCGGCCTTCGGGTGGAACCGGATAGCGGGATATTTCTTGATGCGGGCCGTGATCTCGTCGATGATCCTGTCGACCTGGTCGGAAAAGGACTTTTCGTTCTTCTTCTTTTCGTACTTGTCCCTGACTTTCTCGAAATTGGCTATCTCCGCGAGGATGAAGGCCTCCAGGTTCATGCGGTTCCGGTAGGCCATGAGGAGACGGTCGTTGAAGGCGTCCATGTTGAACCAGGTGGGGTTCTTTCGCGAATACTCCGCGTACCGTTTCTTCAGCTTATCAATGAGCCGGTTGATTTCCCCTTCAGTCATTGCCATGGGCCGAGGTCCCTCGTCATATGTAGCGCTTGATATAGTCCCGGATGGCGTCATGGAGCATTTCCTTGAATATGGGGTCCTTCTCCTTCGCGTACAGTTCAAAGAGCCCCAGGAGGGAGCTCTTTTCATTGATGCGGCGTATGGAATAAAGCGCCGCCGACTTGACGTACACCTGCTCGTTCTTCTCGAGAACCTCGAAGAGGACCGCCAGGGCCTGGCGGCTGCGGAAGTTGCCGAGGGAATTGCACGCCTCGGCCCGGACCCGGTAATCCGAGTCCTTCAGCGCCTGCTGCAGCGCCGCGAAGGACTGCTGGCTGCCGGAAAAGCCGAGCACGTAGGCCGACTTGATCCTGAGGCTCAGGTTGGAGTCGCCGGTGACGATCTTTTCCAGCCCCCTGACGTCGCCCACCCTCTTCATCGAGGAAAGGGCGTCGATGATCATGTCCTTGATCTCGTTGTCATCCTCGGAAGACAGGCGCGTCGAAAGCGGGTTCACGGACGCCGCCGAGCCGATCAGGTTTATCGCCCTGACGCTCTCGCAGCGGACATCGCGGTTCTTGTCGTTCATGGTCACATGGAGCACGTTCAGGCCGTTGCCGTCGCGCATGGCGCCGATCGCCTCGATGGCGGCAATGCGCACCTCGTCGTTTTTGTCGCTCATGGCCGCGCCCCTGACCAGGCCGAGGGACTCCGTGATCCTGTTTTCCTTGAGGCAGTTGAGCACGTAGATCCTGATCGACTTGTTCTCGTCGCGGAGCAGCCCCGTGAGGGCCGGGTAAAAACGCTGGTCAAAGAGATAGTTCATAGCCTCGATGAAATAGATCCGGTGAACGGCGGTCGGGCTGTTGACCATCTTCAGTATGACCGGGAAGAGGCGGTCGTCCCCGACCTTCTTCAGGGCCCGGGCGGCGCTTTTCCGCACCGCGTGATGGGAGCTGACGAGAAGGTTCGCCAGGGGCAGCACGAAGCGGCGGTCGCTGAATTCCGACATGTTGTCGATGATCCTCACCGTGGTGCTGACCCGGACCGCGCCGTCAAGAAGCTCGAGCCAGCAGTCGCCCACCTCGGCGGGGGGATAGGCGCGCAGTTTTTTCACCAGCTCCTGCTTTTTCGCCTCGTCGGTCTCGGAAAGGATGCCGTGTATGACGCCGGATATTTCCCTAGCGGAAACTTTCTCGGCGGCGTACAGCCGCCCATGGACGAAATCCGATACAGGACCTCGCACCGACACCGGCAGGGCCAGCGCGGCCGGTCCGGCGGCGCAGACCAGCAGAACAGACGTCAGGATGGAATATTGTTTACTCTTCATATCGTTGCATGTAATTGTTGAAGTAAAGAGACCAGGCTTCTGTTTTTGTCAATAAATTAAAAACCCGGTTATACCGGGTTGTTGCATGATGCCCCGCGGCATTCATCGCCGGACCGGCCCCCGTCATGCGCCAGGGCCCCTCCATCCGGGATATCGTCTCATGGTCCGGCCGGCGTCTTTATTTCAACACGCCGTACAGATAGTTCTTCGCAATAATTGAGATAAGATTCGAATCAAGCACGTTCTGCTTGGTCCGGTCATATTCATAGACCACCAGCATCACGCCGCCGACTATCATCATCGCCGTTATCTTCGGATCCAGCGACTGCTTGTACACGCCCCTGGCCATCAGGTCTTCAACCTCGCGGGCAACGTGTTTGCTTATGGCGGCCACGGCCTTGCCGACTTCCTCGTTGACGTCTTCATCGACGCCGATGATTTCCTTGTATATGAGCTTAATGACGATGGGCTCTCCCAGGAGCACCGAGATGCAGGACATGAGCCGCTTGTTTATGAATTCCAGTATCTGTTCGCTGTTCGGGTTTGAGCTGAAGAACTCGTTAAAATCGTCCTGGTCGAAGATGTCCTCTATTTTCTCCAGCACGTCTTCCAGGATGGCGTAGAGGATCTCCTTTTTATTCCTGAAGTATTGATACACCGTGCCCCGCGCTATGTCAAGCTTCTCGCACACCTGCCCTATATGGGTACTTTGGAAGCCCTTTTCTATGAACATCTGCTTGGCGGTATCAACGATCTGCTGTTTTCTTCTTTCTCCTTTTGGTGGCATGCCCGCTCCCTCACAATTACCTTAAAGTCCTTGTGTTTTTTTCATCTGTGCTGCTTTTCAATATTTCCAGCTCTTCTTTAATGGGAATCAGAGAATCCTTCAATTCCCGGATAATGCGATCTGCTTTTTCCTGTAATTCCCTGCTCATTGAATTTCTTTTGATAGTAACTATAGGATTTGACTTGCCTTCACTCCGTTTATATGTCCCGTTGCGAAACCGCCTTCAGGGCCCACGGGAGACACCGGGGCATTGTGAACAAGTCTATCTTATTTATCGAATTATTTTATAGTCCCCTTTAGATACAATTAGGTTTATCACAAAAACCCGAATCTGGATCAGCCCGCCCTTCCCAGATCGGGCAGGTGCAACATTTCCGCCATTTTATTGCTTTCCTCCGCGCAACAGGAAAACAGACAATGATAATTATTCACCAACAACTAATTAGATATAAAATTTAATATATAGCACGAATCGGGACAATGTTTATGAAACAACACTATATTATCTGGGGTCAACAATTTTTCATAATTATCCAGTTTTTTTATTATGTGCATTAACGACATAATTATCATTGAAAATGATAATAAATTACCCGTGAATACATGTCAGAATGGAAATTTAAAAGGCGGTGAAATTTTTCCAGCGGGAGTTTCTATTTGCCAGCCCACATGAAACAGCCCCTCGTAATAATCGCAGGCTTATCACCAGGGGCTGCAGACCGCGTCCATACCGGTGATCGCAGGTTAACCCTTTCCATGCAGTTTATGCGCAGGTATTGACTGTAGAACCGGGCGCGCGATGTTCAGTCTCGATTCTCAGCCTGGATCCGATAATCATATACAGAAAATTCTGAACTTCCTGCAGGTTCATCATTACCTCTTCGCGCACGTTCTCCCCCATCTTCTCCTGTCCGGGAAGAGGATACGGCTGTTCTGCCCTGTTTTCTCCGATGCGCTTGCCAGGATAACTATCGAGATTGTCGACAGGTCGCGGTATTGAATATGGCGTGTTGGTGATTAACGTGACATCCATTTCATGTACCTCCATCCTTGGATTCCTTCTGTATATATCATCGTCACAATTAAAATTTTCCATCACAAAAAATTTTTATTTTTTGACAAAAATATCATAATTGTTCACCTGTTTGCGTTCTTTTCAGTGAAGCTTATTCATTCATTGGGCATTATCGCATTATTTTTAAACATTATTGGACACTCATTAAGGTTTAATAATTACTTGACAATCAAGTTTATTCTTAAATAATCCCATTTCTTAAATAGTGGCAGAGGTTAATAGAAAAGCAATCGGTACTGCGTTTTTTTTAAAAAATCATGCCGCTGCCATAAAAGCCTATCAAAAAAACACAGAAACAGACATGAACCATTACCTTAAATTCGCTTCAGGAGATCGTATGAGAGACAACAAGATACTGTTCAACCTGTATCAAGTGTATAAATACCTGGTTTTTTTCCCACTCCTCGGGATTTTTATTACCCTGGACTTCATGGTGGTCTTCATATTTCTTTTCATTGCGAGCGAACGGTCAATCCAGCTCGCCGGTGTCGTGTGGGCCCGTTTCAACAGCTTCATCACGCCGATGTTCGTAAAGGTCTTCGGCACCGAAAACATCGACCCGAAACAGTCCTACGTGATCGTCGCGAACCATCAGAGCCAGTATGACATCTTCGTGGTCTACGGGTGGCTCCCCATCGACTTCCGGTGGGTCATGAAAATGGAACTCAGGAAGGTACCCATCCTCGGCTATTACTGCTACAAGGCGGGCCACATCTACGTCGATCGCTCCAACAGCAAGGCCGCCATCGAATCGATAAACGCCGCCAAGTCTAAAATGAAAAACGGGACCTCGGTCATGTTCTTTCCCGAGGGAACCAGGAGCGTCACCGGCCGGCTCCTGGAGTTCAAGAAAGGCGCCTTCAAGTTCGCCCTGGACCTGGGCCTGCCGGTCCTGCCGGTCACCATCATAGGGACGAAAGAAATACTCCCGGCCAACAGCATCGGCCTGTTTCCCGGCAATGCCAAGATGATAATTCACAAGCCCATTGACATAGCCGGGTACACGGAACGGAACATACAGGACCTCATGGAGAGGGCGAAACAATCGATCCAGCAGGGCCTGGACGACCATTACGGCCCGACGGCCGATGCGTAGCGGCCTTGACACAGCCCTCGGCAGGGCGCGGTCCCTTCTTTCGTCCTGCCCCTGCGAGTACGCCGAAATACGGCTTTCGGCAAGCACGGGCACTTCCATTTCACTGTCCGGCGGACAGGTTGAGACCTTTTCCTCCGGCGACACCATCGGCGGTTCGGTCAGGGTCCTCAACAACGGCGCCTGGGGATTCATCTCCTTCAATGACCCGGGCGGCATTGAAGGCTACTTCCGGCGGGTCCTGGAACTCTCATCGTCCCTGTCCCTGAAGGAGAAGAGCCGGATCCGCCGGTCGACAGCGGTCCGCCGGAACTTCGCCACCCCCATGAAAAAGGACTTCACCGGGGTCCCCCTTGAGGAAAAATTCAATCTCATCAGCGCGTATAATAAAATACTCCGGTCCTCGCCGAAAATCCAGACGACCCGCGCCCTCTACCGGGACGTCACGTCATACTACGTGTACCTGAACTCCGAGGGGTCGGAGCTCGCCTATGACCGCTCCTACTGCGGCGTCCAGCTCTCGTCGGTCGCCCGCGACGGATCGGTCATACAGCCCTACGGCGAATCCGTGTCCGGCTACGGCGGGTACGAGATCACCGAGGGGCGCGAGGAACTGGCCGAATCGGTGGTGAAAACTGCCGTGGACCTCCTCGCCGCGGAATCGGTCCCGGGCGGGACCTACCGCGTCGTGACTGACCAGAAGCTCGCCGGCGTCTTCATCCACGAGGCCTTCGGCCACCTCTCCGAGGCGGACTTCGTCCATGAGAACGAGCGCCTCCGGAAGATGATGGTAATGGGAAAGGAGTTCGGGCCGCCGGAGCTCACCGTCATCGACAGCGGGGACATGCCGGAATATTCGGGCTACATACCCTTTGACGACGAGGGGATCATCCCGGCCGGGACCCACCTCATCCGGAACGGGCGCCTGAGCGGACGGCTCCACTCCCGCGAGACCGCGGAAAAGATGGACGAGGAGACCACCGGCAACGGCAGGGCCATCGGCGTCATGAAGCAGCCCATCGTCCGCATGACCAACACCTACATCGAGAACGGGGCCCATTCCCGCGAGGCGATCCTGGAGGCCGCCGGCGACGGCATTTACGCCGCCGGCATGATAGGCGGGGAGACCAACCTGGAGATGTTCACCTTCACCTCGGCCTACGGCCATGAAATCAAGAACGGAAAAATCGGCACAATGTACCGCGACATCGTGCTCTCGGGCAACGTCTTCACCACCCTGCGCAACATCGCCATGATCGGAAACGACCGGCGCATGTACGGCGGCCTGGGAGGCTGCGGCAAGGGAGGCCAGAGCCCCCTGCCGGTGTCCTTCGGCGGTCCCCACCTTCTCATAAAGGACGTGCTGATAGGAGGCGCCCAATGATCGACCGGATACGGGACAGGCTCGCGGGAAAGGCGCGCTGGTACGACATTATCGAGGTCAGCGGCGCCGGCACTCCCATCTCCTTCGCCAACAGCCGGCTCCACTCGGTGACGGAACGACACAACAGCGGCTACGGCGTGCGGGTGAACGTGGAGGGCAAAACGGGTTTTTCCTACACCAACGACGCGAGCCGCCTGGAGGAAACGGCGGACCGCGCCCTGCTGCTTGCCGCCTGGGGCGACACGGATGACTTCGAACTCCCCGCCCGCGCGAAAAAGGGCTTCGAGCCCTATGACGACGCCATTGACGACTTCGACGCCGCCGGCGAAATTGCGGCGGCGGAGGAGACCATAGCCGCGATCCTCAGGCGCTTCCCCCAGGCGACGGTGGACATCTCCCTGGGCAGGTCAACAGGGTCCATGCGCATCGTCAATTCCAGCGGCCTCGACCGGTCCTTCCGCAGCAGCCAGTACGCCGTCTCCGTCGGCGCGACGCTGATCCTCGATGACGGGACCAGGATCGAGGCGGGGGAAAGCGCCTCCTTCCTGGCACCCGCCCCCCACGCGAGCCTCCGCGAGAGGGTCATGGAAAAGATCGGGGCCGCGCTGGTGACCAGGAAACCGCCGAGCGGCAGGGTCCCGGTGCTCCTGTCCCCGCGGGCCTTCGCCCGGATCATCGGCATCGTGACCGCCGGCCTGAGCGCGAAGGCCGTGTGGAAGGGCATCTCCCCCTTCGGGGAAAAGCGGGGGGAACGGATGTTCGCCCCCTCCCTGACCGTGCGCGACGACCCGGCGCTGGCCGGTTCGCCCTACAGCTACCCCTTTGACGACGAAGGGGTCACCGCGATGAACAAGCTCCTCGTCGACCGGGGCGCAATCGGGACCTTCATCACGGACCTGAAACACGCTCGGAAGCTCGACATCGTTCCCGGCGGAAACGGCGCCCGGGGCTATTCCTCCCTGCCCTATCCGTCCTTCAGCAACATCGTAATCGAGCCGGGCGCGGAAAAGAAGACCGGAATAATGAGCGGCATCTCCCGGGGCATCCTGGTGGAGCAGTTCATCGGCCTGGGGCAGTCGAACACCCTCACCGGAGACTTCTCGGCCGGCCTGGACCTGGCCTATCTCATCGAAAACGGTGAAATCGCCGGCCGGGTCAAGGACTGCATGATATCGGACAATCTCTTCAGGCTCCTGGCCGGGGAGTTCAGCCTCAGCGCCGAGCGGGAGCGCATCGGCGCGGTGCTGGCGCCCCATGCGCTGTTCCCGTCGGTCAATTACACGGGGTAAAAATAATAATCGACAAATAATTGCATGGGTCTATACTTCACCGCATGGCATGCGTCCAATCCCATGGTGCAACGGCCCGACCAATGCGCACTAAATCATACACAGCACTGCCGGCACTATCACTGGTGCTGTTCCTGCTCTGCGCCACGTCCCCGGCCGCCGCGCTGGACAAAAGCACGCTCTTCAGCCATTACAAGAAGCGCCCCACAATCGCCCTGGTCCTTTCAGGGGGCGGCGCCAAGGGTATAGCCCATGTCGGCGTCCTCAAGGTCATCGAAAAGACGGGCCTCCAAATCGACTATATCACCGGCACGAGCATGGGAAGCATCGTGGGAGGCCTCTACGCCTCCGGGTACACGGCGGACATGCTGGAGCAGCTGGTGCTGAACATGGACTGGGACGCCATGCTCGCCGACGACATATCGCGCCGCAGCACCTCCATCGAGGAAAAGGGCGACCATGACAAGTACATCACCTCGTTCCAGATAGCCAAGAAGGGGATCCTGCTCCCCACCGGGTTCAAGCGCGGGCAGCGGCTCACCACCATGCTGTCGCGCCTGACGCAGCACGTGCAGGACGTCCGCGACTTCGACAGGCTCCCCATCCCCTTCCGCTGCATCGGCACCGACATCGTGACCGGCGAGGCCTTCGTGATAAAGAAAGGGTCCCTGTCGGAGGCGATGCGCGCCAGCATGGCCATACCGTCCATCTTCACGCCCATCGAGATCGACGGCCACCTCCTGGTGGACGGCGGCGTCATCAGGAACCTCCCGGTATCGGACGCGCGGGCAATGGGGGCGGACATCGTCATCGCCGTGGACGTGGGCGCTCCCCTGTACAAGAAAGACGAGCTGACGTCGGTCATCCAGATCATGGACCAGTCCGTGAGCTTCCTCGGCTACCGGTCGACGCAGAAGGAGCGGAACCTCTCCGACGTCCTCGTCATGCCGGACATAACCGGCTTCAGCTCCAACGACTTCAACCGGGGGAAGGAACTGATCGCCGTCGGAGAGGAGGCCGGCCGCCTGATGATCCCCGAGCTGGAGAAACTGGTGGAACAGCAGAACAGGTTCCCGGAGGAGAGGAAAGCGCCGGTGTTTCCCCTGCAGCTCCTGAAAAAGCTCGACCTGACCGACATACGGGTGACCCAGAAAATAAAGATCACCTCCATCGACATCCGGGGGCTCAACCACGTGTCGCGGAACCTGGTCCTGGGCAAGCTCAACATCAACCCGCCGGCCCTGGTGACCGGGGACCGGCTGGTCGAGGCGATCGACCGCGTCTACGCCAGCGGGTTCTTCCAGCGGGTCACCTATGAGGTCCAGCCGGGACCGAACGGCGGAGCGACCCTCATCATCCGCGTCATCGAGACATCGGGCATCTATCTCAAGGTCGGCCTGAGCTACGATTCGGACATGAGCGCCGCCGTGCTGCTCAACATAACTCTGCGGAACCTGGCGGGAAAGGGCTCCAAGCTATCCCTCGACGCGCGGCTGAGCCAGAACCCGGGCGTGGTCCTGTCCTATTTCATCTATACCGGGCTCCGGAAGCCAGGCATCGGCTTCGGCGGGAAGTTCCACTATGACCAGTATTCCATCTACACGTACAAGGGGGGCTACACCCAGTCCAGCTTCAAGTACCACAACTACGGTCCGGACATCGTCGCCCAGGCCATCATCCTCCAGGACATAGCCCTGGGCCTGGGGGTCCAGAAAGATTTCACCAACATCGTGGCCCAGATCGCCCCCGACGACCCCAAGAAGCAGAACATAGAGAGCCTGAACTTGTACGCCTACCTGATGTACGACAACCTGGACAGGACCTTCTATCCCCGGTCCGGCTACCAGTTTTACGGCGAGGTGAAATACCTCACCGACCTTCTGCGCACGGTAAAGAACACGGCCGACTTCAACAACTTTTTCAAGTACACGGTCCGGATGAAAGGATACATACCCATCCACCGGCGGTTTTCCCTGTACCTGGGCCTCACCGGCTCCTTCATCAAGGCCAAGGAGCCGTATTACCTGAATTATGACCTTAAAAACGGCTGGGGCATTTTCCGGCGCAAGATCCCCTTCATCTATGAAAACTATTTCGGCGGACTCAACACCTACACCACCGGCTGCTTCCCCTTCACGGGCCTTAATTTCATGCAGATCAGCGGCAGGAACGTCCTGATCGGCGACATCGGCATGCAGGTGGAATTCTACAAGGACTTCTTCCTTATACTGAGGGGCAACGTCGGCCGGGTGAAGGACAATTTCTACAACCTTTTCAAGCGGCAGAACATCGTGTGGGAGAAGCGGTACAGCTTCGTCGTGCCGATCAAGCAGCGCCTGAAGAACGACCTGATCTACGGATACGGCCTCACCGTGAGCTACAACTCCATCATCGGTCCCGTGGAGCTCACCCTGATGAGGGGGAGCGAATCGAACCAGTTCCTGGTCCTCGCCAACGTGGGATACCGGCTCTAATGCCCCGTTCCCCGGCAAGGGATAGCGCGGGCGGGAGCCGGTCTTCACAGGATTAAGGATAGGATTGTATCCTTTCTATCGATTTCTTTTATTATCATTCGACAGCTACAACGGACTCCTGATTCCTTTCAGCAGCGGGTTGTATACCTTTGTATAAATCGTTGTCGTGGTTATGTTCTTATGCCCGAGGAGCTGCTGGATGTGGCGGATGGAGATGCCGTTCTCAAGGAGGTGCGTGGCAAAGCTGTGGCGCAGATCGTGGGGGGTGGCCTTCCGCCCGATGCCGGAGCGCTTCAGGGCGTTTTCGAAAACCTTCTCCACGGTCCTGCCGGAAAGCCCGCAATGCTTTCCGGATGCATCTTTCATGGGCGACTGGAAAAGATATTCATCATGCCCCTTGCCCGCCATGAATCGGCCGACATCATCCCTGATCTTCTCAGAGAAGATCGTTATCCGGTCCTTTCTCCCCTTCCCTTCCCGCACGCGGATGGTGAGATCATGCAGGCCGATATCGCGCACCTTCAGGCTCACCAGTTCCGCAAGCCTCAGCCCGGAGGAATACATCAGGGCCAGCATGGTCCGGTGCTTCAGGTTGTTGATGGAATCGAGCACCCGCCGGATTTCGTCCCTGGACAACACGACCGGAAGGTGCTTCGAATCGCGCAATCCTTCCACGCAGGACAGGTCTATCTCCCTCCCCAGAATCTGCCTGAAATACAGGGAGATCGCAAAGCGGTGAACGCGTATAGAGGAAACCGACGCTTTTTTTTCATTGGTCATGTATAGAAAAAAATCATATATGGCACTGTAATTGACATCGTCGATGAGTCTATTTTTAGTCCTGAAGCACCAGTTGTTGGCCCCGGCAAGGGCGCCGAGATATATTTTAACAGTTTTGGGCGAGTATCGCTTCAATTTAAGGGCATCTTTGAATTCCTTATAACGACGGGGATATGACTTTTTTGTAATTGCCCCGTCTCTTAATGAAACCGTGATTTCCTCAAAAGGTTCAGAATACCATTTTTCAAGTTTGGAAAAAACGCTGCGATGCGCCTTAAGATGCTCCAGATAATATTTTTTTATACATAAAAAATCCTTTCTTGAAATTTTTTCCTTATTTTCAACGAAAAATTCGTATATATCTTCATTAGTAACATAAATAGGCTTTCTCCTGTAATAGTATGTTTCAATCAATAATTCCAATATATCGTTTTCAGCCATACCCATTTCCTATTTCCTTACTATATATCTCCATAAACGAACTTTCATTACGGCCTATAAAATATTTTTCCCAATTACCCCCAATTTTTTTTCGGTTGACAATCGATTCAGATACATGCAGGTATTTAATCAAATACAGAAATACGACCAATTTTTGTTATATGCAATGCGGCGCCCAACATATGCTTCGATCGCCGCCGTCCATGGCGGCGATTATTTCTGTACCATTTGATACTAAAAAATATTCAAAAGGAGATTTTATTATGAAACGACTAGTTTTTATTCTTTCAATAATTGGTGGATTAATAGGCATATTCAATAATGCCCTATTTTTTGTTTGTGGTTCAATAGGCTCAAGTTTATTTGGAACAACAAGTTCTGCTGGTGAAAGACAGACTGCTATTATTGTTAACGCAATAATGGCCTTCGTTTTCTGCATAACAGCTATGGTTGCGGGTGGTTTATTTTATTCAGACAGTAAAAAAGAACAATCTGATTTGAATAAAAAATACACGGCCGTCGTTTTATTAGTTTTCGCAGCTATTGGTTTGGGATTGACTTTCAGTTATGTAACATTAATAATTATTGGTGTTTCTGCAATTATTGCATTAATCGCAGTCATACCGGAATTTAAAGCTGATTCGTCATCTGGCTCGCTCGATGTAAAAAAAGCATTAATAATTCCCGGAGTTATTGGTGTTATTGTTATGATAGCCATTTCTTTATATTCATTTAATGTAATTGACCTTTCAAAAGTCGGTATGCCAAGTCAATATTCTGAATCAAGTGATGTTACCGATAAATTAGTCAATTTCATTAAAACAGAAAAAGACATTTCTGGTGAAAAGTTTAACAAAGCATTCGCAGCATTTAAATTTAAGTCAGTTAAAATTTCTGGAAATGTTTCTTATGTTTCAGATAAAAAAGATAACATCACATTGTCTCTTCCAAACGAGATTTCAGAAGATGACATGTCAGACACGGCTTTATGGATGAAAAATGTCTCTATCACGTTTCACGCCTCACTAAAAAATAAATTAACAAAAGAATTAAAATCTGGTGATCAGGTAACAATAAAAGGAGTATTGTCAAAAGGTACTTACGATCATACAACTGGAATAATATCATCGTCCAGACATAATTTTAGTTTCGATATTGAAAATGCTGAATTAGAAAAGTAATCATCTTCCTTCGCCATCCGTGGCTCAGGAAGAATATTCAGTCGGTTGGGCGCCGCACTGCATATAACACGGGGCAAGCGCTCGTCGCTGCGCTCCTCGGGCTTCGCCACATTGCGCCCCAAAGGCGGGCGCAACGTCGCCTGCCCCGGTAACGTTATATGCCATTGGCTTGCCAACTTTTCGGTAGCGCCGCCGTCCTTGGCGGCGCTTTAAATAGGTAAATTTTTGTTTAGTATTTGCAATATTTATTGACTTTTAATTCTTACAACTTAAGATAGTGACATAATTATTCCATTGAAATGGTGAATATATATGCAATTTGAAAATTTTGACTTATTTAATGAGCCCATATTAAATAAAAATCCTTGGGATAAATCAGTAAAAGTTGAAGAAAACCTCTATTATTGGAATAAAGAACCAATATATAATAAAAAATTAACTATAAAGACAAATAAACCATTATGTGTTGAACTATTCTGTGGATGTGGGGGCACAAGCGTAGGTTTTCAAATGGCTGGGTTTCAACCCATACTTGGGCTTGATATTCATGCCCCCTCAATTGAAACCTATAAAAACAATCATTCATCATGCTCAACTATACTAGGTGATATCAGAAAAGTTAAAACAGAAAAATTCTTAGATATCATTGGAAATGCCAAAATCGATATTTTAATCGGTGGTGTACCCTGCCAGGGATTTTCTTTGAACAATAGAAAACGCCATGAAAATGACGAGAGAAATTTTCTATATAAAGAATTCATTAAATTTGCAAAACTATTAAAACCAAAGGCTATATTATTGGAAAATGTTTCCGGCATGAAAAGTTCGGCCAACGGTCATTTTGTAAAATCAATTGAAAATGAGCTTAGCGATGCCTTGAATATGTCGGTATCCAGTTGTTTATTAAACGCACAAGATTACGGAGTTCCACAAAGACGCCAAAGGTTAGTTTTTATTGGCATAGAAGGCAGCTTGTTCGATTTTACTAAAATCATTAAAACTCATGGGCCGAATTCAAAAAATAATTATGTGACTATTTATGATGCAATTGGAGACCTTCCAAGTCTAAATTCAAATGAATCAGCTGAACATTATAAATGTGAACCATTTTCGGATTATCAAAAAATCATGCGTTCAAAGGCATCGAAAACATTGTACAATCACGTAGCACCGAGTCATCCTCAATCAACAATAGATAAAATTAAAAATACAATTCCTGGAAAGCCATTATATCCAAAATTTAAACAAAGAATCAGGCTTAAATGGGATGAATTAAGCCCAACACAAGTATCAGGAGGCATCCGTCCTCAATTTCAATTTGGCCATCCTGAAGATGACAGAGGTTTAACAATAAGAGAAAGATGTAGAATTCAGAGTTTTCCAGATCACTATATTATTCATGGTGGCATTGTTCAAGGGAGGGTGCAAACTGGCAATGCAGTACCACCTTTATTGGCAAAAGCAATTGCTAAAGCCATTAAAGAATATTTATGATGCTTTGCTGCAGGCACAATAAGGTTGGAATTATGAATTATAGAGTATGGTATAGCACAGAATCAATTGCTGACTTCATTATTGATAACACAGAACTGAAAAATAAAACAATCACTAAGAAAAAAATGTATGAAAGCGATGCTAATAATTCGCGACACTTCCATACAATGCCTGACCATATAAAAAAAATACTTTATCTTGATGCACCAGATTTAATAGTTGAACTAAATACTGAACCAATTTTTTCCATTGAGATATCCACAGAGGCTGGGACCGGTCACAATGCATTCCAAAGATTTGCACGACTTGCCGCTTCCGTTGAAAACAATGTACCGGCTTTCTATGTTTACCCTGAAGCTGTTATTATTTCTCGACAAGGAGCCCCAGACAGATGGGACAGCATAAATCCATTGGTTTTTAAAGCACTTGATGACATAATGACATTATACGCAATACCTGCATTGTTTTATTATTTCCCATCAGATTATAAAAAGCACCCAAATCCTTCTGTTTCTTCATATAAAAATTCAAAAGGTTTAATCTTCGATAGTAATATAAAATATGCGGGTTGTCCCGATTCGAGTTCTCAGGAAATAATTTCGATGTTTCAAGCTATTAATGAAATAATAAGTACCATAGAAAATCATGGCGTGATAGATGGTCGTAGTAAATTATTGCAAAAAAGAACAATAATTGGCAGAAGAACTTTGATGCAAAAAGAATTTATCACCAAAGGTGGCAATACATCGATGTCACCTTTATCTGCCACTATCATTATCCCGACTGAATATATTTTAAATTATTTATCACAATATGAAAACAGCAATTACCAAATCGGTGAATTATTACGCAGCAGAAAGGAATCCATTATTTACAAGGTGGATGCAGCTTTTCGTGGCGATCCTTATCCCGGCGCATTGGCGGCAATTGATTATTTAATGTGTAGGGAGGGAAAATCATTTGAAGAAAGGAAATATAATCTGATATTAGCCTGGGGTGATTTAGAAATCAAAGAAGACGATAAAATTATTTTGTTATCCAGTAAAAAAAGCACAGTAAATGATTTTATTAAATCAGTAAAGGCAAGCGAAAATAAGAATTTACTGACAGCAAAAAAGTTTAACAATATTCCACATCACGAGATACCTCGTTATTACATGCAAGTTAGATATGGGTCAACATATTCAAAGGTAAAACATATAAGGGTGTATTCTTATTTCGCTGATGCAATTCTTTTCCCGGATGGCGCTCTTTGGAGAGATGCATGACGGAAGAACAAGTTACAAAAGCCATTCTTTCTTGGTTAAAGAATAATAATTGGACCATCGTTGCTTATGACTTTCCACAAAGTGGTACAGGTAAAGCTTTACATCCAAATAAAAACATAAATCAAAATAATAAAACAAAAGGTATAATTATTCCAGATATAATTGCCGTAAGGAATTCTATATGTATTGTTTTTGAGAATAAAAATCGTTTTGTGCTCGATGATTTCAACAAAATAAACAATTTTAGAACAAGCAATGATTATTCTGAATCACTCACAGAAATCACAAAGCAATATTCAATTCATAAATATTATTTTGGCATAGGTCTTCCCCATTCCTCTACAACAAGAAAGAAAATTATTATAAATACTAAACTCACAGACTTTATCATTGAGGTGAATACTAATTTTACAATTATGATTTTCTATGACGCCATCAATGTTTTTTAATTTTTTCTATTATGGTCTTCAATGTCTTGGGAGAGTTATTCTTTTCAAGTTCACATTCCCATACAGTTATAACATTCCAACCCAATTCATGAAGCAATTTCAGATTTTTTTTATCTCTTTTTTTATTAGATGTAATTTTATTTGACCAAAAATCCATATTAGTTTTTGGCCGCTTGGCATTTTTACATTTTGAATGTCCGTGCCAGAAACAACCATTTACAAATATAACAGTTTTATACTTTTTCAACACTATATCGGGTCTTCCAGGCAAATTTGCTGTATGCAATCTAAATCTAAAGCCTTTTTTATGTATATATTTTCTAACCAGAATTTCGGGCTTAGTATTCTTACCTTTAATCCTTTGCATACAATAGCTTCTTTGTTCTTTTGTCCTATTGTCAGCCATGTAAAACCTCAAATATCAAATAATATACATTTAAAATATTTTTCAATTACATTTTATGAATGCATCTGCCTACGCCATCCGTGGCTTCGGCAGCTTTTCCTGTCAATGGCAAGCCAACGGCATATAACACGGGGTAAGCGCTTCGTCGCTGCGCTCCTCGGGCTTCGCCACATTTTGCCTCCGCTACGCTACGGCAAAACGTCGCTTACCCCGGGAACGTTGTACGAAATTTTACCAGCGTATCATAAATATTAATATTGACACGGGTTTATTCTGTATATATATTGTATATACAGAATTGAGAGGTGCTGTATGATTAAAAGAATGGTGCAACATGGAAATAGTTCTGCATTGATAATTGATAAACCTATTATGGAACTATTAAATATTGATCCTGAAACGCCACTGGAAATCGCTACTGATGGCCAAAATATCATAATTTCACCAGTTGGTGATCCCAAAAGAATGGATCGATTAGAAAAAGCGCTGGGGAAAATTAATAAAAAACACGAGTCAACCCTGAAAAAATTGGCCAAATGACTTCAAAATCAATTGATTTTATTACATTAGCAGAAGTTATCGAAATCCATAAAAATCAAATAAATCTTTATGGAGGCCAAGAAGGCATTAGAGATATTAATCTATTAAGTTCAGCTTTATCCTTACCAAAATCTACTTTTGATGGAGAATATCTTTATAAAAATATATTTGAAATGGCGGCTGCGTATGCCTATCATATTTGCCAAAATCACCCGTTTATTGACGGGAATAAACGGGTAGCATTAGTAACTGCTTTAGTTTTCCTTGAATTTAATGGTATTGATATTAATGATCCAAAAGGGCTTTTATATGATGCAATGATGAATATTTCGAAAGGTGAAGTTGGTAAAAAACATATAGAGGAAATATTCCGGAAATTATCAACAAAATGATTTTGTATTATATAATAAGAAACTATTAGAATACGCTGGTAAAACTTCGTACAACAAAGCATAGCCGCTCCGCTCCTCGCTCGCTTAGGCTCGCTGCGGTGCTCGGCCTCGCGCTTATCCCGCCAGCTGCGGCGCGGTTTTGGGGAAGTTAAAACGCGCCTTGCTGGCGGGGCGCTCGGCAACCTGGCTTCGCCAGGTTCGGCTATGCTTGAAATGTTATGTGCCATTGCGACTTTAGTATTTTATTGATAAATTATTGAGGAAATAATATGGCAACTGTTAAAAAAATTAAATCCGATCAAGTATTCCAATTAAAAATTACTTTAAATGATATTAAACCACCGATTTGGAGAAGAATATTAGTTGATTCTGATGTTAAATTGCCAGATTTGCATAAAATTATTCAGACTTCCATGGGATGGATAAATTCTCATTTGCATCAATTTATAATCAATGATCAATTTTATTCAATTCCAGACGGCGAATCATTTTGTGAAGTAGTTGATTATCGTAGAATTAAACTGAATTCATTGTTTAATGTTCCAAAATCAAAATTTATTTATGAATATGATTTTGGTGATGGTTGGGAACACACAATTGTTATTGAAAAAATATTATCTCGCGATAAAAATACATACTATCCTATTTGTGTAGATGGAAAACGCAATTGTCCGCCTGAAGATTGTGGCGGTTCGGGTGGTTATGAAAATCTTATTGAAATAATTAAGGATCCTAAACATGAAGAATATTCAGAAATGATGGAATGGCTAGGCGGTGATTATAATCCGGAGGAATTTAATATCGATGAAGTGAATGAATTACTTCATGAAAAAGATTATGGTTGTATTGAATTATTTGATTAGAAGTCGCAACGGCACATAACAAAGCATAACCGCTCCGCTCCTCGGCGGGCTTAGGCCGCCTGCGGTGCTCGGCCTCGCGCTTATCCCGCCAGCTGCGGCGCGGTTTTGGGGAAGTTAGAGCGCGCCTTGCTGGCGGGGCGCTCGGCAACCTGGCTTCGCCAGGTTCGGCTATGCTTGAAATGTTAGGCGTAATACAGCGCCGGACTTAATGTTTGGCTTTACGGTTGTTCCGGCATCCGTGCCGGCCTTTAAATTAAGAAAATACTTTTTTTGAATTTATTTATTGTCTATTCTCTAATCCATAAGACACTACTGTAATAGAATATTGTATAAAATATTTATTTATAATTTCCATAACCCGAAAGTTTCATATTATTCAATTTCTCATAAATAACTATACTGTGGAATTTTTAATATCACTCATAAGCCTGGAGATCATCATTAAGACCTTGATGGCTATAATTATTAAACCTTAATTATTATTCATCAACTGGTTGTTTTAGCAGTAATTTTTCAGTAATCTATAAGTTTTATTAAATTATTATTGAAATTATTCAAACTTAGCTAAAGATCTTACGAAACGATTTTTATAAAAATATAAAGACTTAATTTTTGAAGTAAATAAGATGCTTTGCTTTGTTATGCCGCCGCCGTCCTGGCGTCGGCACTGAAATATAAGGCGCTGTACTACGCCTAACAAAGCATAACCGCTCCGCTCCTCGCTCGCTAAGGCTCGCTGCGGTGCTCGGCCTCGCGCTTATC
>ERZ795058.1290-NODE-1290-length-34126-cov-8.379003_pt1 | contig 34126 bp, 32 predicted proteins | sample MGYA00375142_ERZ795058 | MGnify/ENA primary metagenome ERZ795058 (study PRJEB30187, sample SAMN05720210) | activated sludge metagenome | isolation source: anaerobic digester from wastewater treatment plant | place: Japan | collected 2015-04-20 ... | reverse complement strand
ATTGACCTTTGTTTATATTGCATGAAAACGCAAATATTTATTGATGGTAATAAAAGATCTTCTGTTATCTTTGCTAATCATTTTTTAATAGCAAATGGTGGCGGTTTATTAATGATTCAGGAAGAAAATGTTCCGAAATTTAAACAATTATTAGTTGGTTATTATGAAGACCGTGATAATGATGAAATAAAAGAGTTTATGAAAGAAGAATGTTGGAAACAATTTTAAATAATTAGGGTGCAAAATACTTGAAAAGCAGTGTAAATGCACCCTAATTTTAATTATAGATTTTTGTTGCAAAGTAGAAAAAAAGGAGTAAAATATATTAGTAATAAAATTAGTTGAAAGGAGAATTTATGAAACTAAAATTATTGAACGATGAAGATCTCACCTTATACAAGAAACTATTGCAAGAAGCATTCCAATATGGTTATGAATCATTTACTGGGAAGAAAGAAACAGAAGTAGTACCCGATTCAGAAATTGAGGAAAGCTTACATGAAAATGGTTCCCATGCTTATGTTATGGTAGATGATGAAGACCATATTTTAGGTGGTGCAATAGTTATTCTTTACCCAGAAGCAAAACGAGGTTTATTAGATTTTATATTTGTGAAGGTTGAATATCAAGGACATGGTATTGGTCAAAAGATGTGGAAAGAAATTGAAAGTTTATATCCTGAAGTAGAAGTTTGGGAAGCAACTACACCATATTTTGATGTACGTAATATTCATTTTTATGTAAACAAATTAAAGTTTAAGATAGTTGAGTTCTATAATACCAAACATAAAGAGTCATTAGATTTAGCTGATAATTTCAGTGAAAATCTTGATTCAAGAGTGTTTAGGTTTGAAAAAGTAATGAAATAAGTAGTTATATTTTTTTAGGGTCCTTTTAACTGGGGGCTTTTTTATTTAGATGTGTTGAGAAAAACAAATAAAAATGATATAATTTTATTAATTATAAGAGGTGAACTTATGAACGCTGATATTGATTTAAGCAATGTTATCTTAAAAACAGAAAGACTAACTTTAAGACCTTGGAAAGAAACAGATTTAGATGACTTCTACGAGTATGCAAGTGTTGAAGGTGTAGGTGTTATGGCTGGCTGGAATAGACATACTAGTATTATGGAATCAAAAACAATTTTAGATCGTTTTATTGCTAATAAAAGAACTTTTGCTGTAGAAAAAAATGGTAAGGTTATTGGTTCATTAGGTGTAGAACAATATTTTGAAAGACTATTTCCTGAACTTGATTCTTTAAAGGGAAGAGCAATTGGTTATATACTATCAAAAGATTATTGGGGAAAGGGCCTAATGCCGGAAGCGGTAAAGGAAGTTATTAAATACTTGTTTGAAGAAGTAAAACTAGACTTTATTATGATTACGTGTTATAAAGATAATCCTCAATCACAAAAGGTAATTGAAAAAAATGGATTAAGCTTATATAAAGAAATTGAATTACCTAGTGCTAGTGGCAAACTAAAAGAGAGCTATGCTTTTATCTTAAGAAAAGAAAATTATAAATAAAAGCTTTGTAAATAGTTAGTAAAGTAAAGAGTTTTCTTTTTGTTTTATGATAAAATAAAAATATAGGAGAAGCTTATGAAGAATTTAATTGTCTATGGTAGTAAATACGGATCTAGTAGGAAATACGCTGAAAGGTTAAGTGAATTAACAGGAATTTATCTTGCAGACTATAAGGAAGTTACTGACTTAAAAGCATATGATAATGTTATTTATTTAGGTGGTATTTATGCTGGTAAAGTTAGAGGCTTAAAGAAAACAGCTAAGAAGTTAAGAAACGATGCTAGATTAATAGTAGTTACTGTTTCTTTAGGAAATCCTAATTTAGATGATAAACTTAAAGAAGATGTAAGAACGCAAAACAAGAAATTAATTAAAAAGCCTTTATTAGAAAAAATTAAATTCTTTCATTTAGTTGGTAGTATGGACTATCCAAACTTAAAAGGATTTGATAAGAAAATTATTAAATTTGTTTTTAAAATGTTTTTAAAGAAAGATCCGCAAAATCAAAAAATCATTGATGTTTATAATGGTAAAGTTGATGAATTAGACTATAGCAGTTTAGATAAAATAGTTAGTTATTTAGAAGAAAAAGAGATTATTAAATAAAGCAAATAAGCCTTTAAAAAGGCTTATTTTTAATAGATTAAGGTATTATTTCTTTCTTGTAGATTTAAGTTTAATATGATATAATATATCGGTTGAATTAATGAAAAGGTGGTGATGAGATGTCAATTTTAGAATCAATTAAGCTGGCGGAAAAGAAGGCTGAAGATTTAAGAGTTAATGCTAGACGTGATTTAGAATTAAAAGAAGAAGCAGTTAAAGCAGAGATTGATAAAGAAGTTTTAAAGATTGAAAAAGAAACTAAAACAAAAATCGATAAATCAATTGAAGCTAATGATGCAGAGATTTTAAAACTAAATGAAGATCTAAAATTAAAAGTTAAAGAAGATGCTAAACTTATTACCCAAGAGGCTTCTAAAAACAAAGCTAAAGCGACTACCTTCATTTTAAATGAGGTGCTTGCTAGATGATTGTTTCAATGAAGAAAGCTAAAATTGTAGCTTTAAAAGAAGAAAAGGAAAAGCTTCTTTCGGAATTACAAAAGTCAGGGTTAGTTATGCTAATCCCAACTGAAGAAGAAACTATTTTAATTGATGTTTCAGAAAACGATGATGTAATAGAAAGAACAGAGAAAAGTTTATCTTTCTTAAAACAGTATCAAGAAAAGAAAGATTCATTCTTAGCAAGAACAGAAGTAAGTTATGATGAATTCTTTAATTATGATCACAAGAAGATGGACTTACTTTTAGAACTAGAGAATTTAGAAAAAGAAATAGCTTTTAAGGAAGAGGAAAATAAAGTTTTACTTGAAGAAACAAAGTTTTATGAGCCTTGGTTAAAGTTAGAAGCAAAACTAGAAGATTTAAAATCATCAAGATATACTGACCTTTTTGTTGGATATATTGGTAGTAAGGATGAAGAAAAGTTTCTTGCAAGTTTAGATGCGCTAGGCTCTGATTATAAACTATATGGTCTAGATAAGGAAAAACGCGCAATTATTTATGCTTCATACTATTTAGATAAAGAAGAAGTTGACTTACTAAACAAAGAATTTCAATTTTCTGAACATAAGTTTGAAGATCATGGATTAGTAAGAGACATTGTTAAGGAAAAAGAAAAACAGATTATTACTAATAACTTATTTATTGATGAAGCTAGTAAAAAGTTAGCTAAACTAACAGAAGAAAAAGAAAAACTTTATGTTTTAAGTGACCAAGCTGCAACTGACAAAGAATTAAAACTTGCTCCAAGACAGTATACTTTAGAGACAGTTTATTTAGAAGGCTGGGTAAGAAGTGATAAAGAAGATGATTTAAAGAAAGTTTTAGAAACTTCAGTTAGTTGTTATGATTTAGTATTACTTGATCCAGAAGAAGGAGAAGACCCACCTACATGTAATAAAAACAATAAGTTTGTATCACCATTTGAAAGTGTTACAAACATGTATGAAGTACCTAATTATAAAGAAGTAGATCCTAACCCAATGATGAGTATTTGGTTTTGGTTTATTTTTGGAATGATGATGGGTGATGTTGGTTATGGCGTAGTAATGCTTATTGGAGGAATTTTATTCTTAAAGCTTAAAAAACCTAAAGGGATGTTAAAGCAGATTGGTAAGATTATTACTTACTCATCTATCCCAACAATCCTTTTTGGAGTTTTATATGGATCTTACTTTGGTTTTGGCTGGTTTGAACCGGTTTTTGTAAACCCGGTTAAAGAACCATTAACAGTATTAATCTTTTCTTTTGGTGTTGGTTTACTTCACATTGTCTCTGGCTTAGTTGTGAAGATGTATGCTAGCTTTAAAGCTAAAGATTACTCGCAAGCTATTTTAGATGACTTTCCATGGATAGTATTATTACTTGGACTTGGTGTTTTTGCAATTGGTCTTAAAATCGAAGGCTTATCAAAAATTGGTTTGATTATGATTGCTGCATCAGCTTCAGTAATTACAATCTTTGGTGGAAGACGCAAGCAAGGTTTTATCCGTAAAATTACTGGTGGATTTACAAGTCTTTATGGACTTGTAAACCATATGAGTGATGTTTTGAGTTACTCAAGATTACTAGCTTTAGGACTATCGACTGCAATTATTGCTGAGGTTATGAATAGACTAGCAGGAATGGTACAAGGAAGCATTATTGGAATAATAATGTCTGTCTTTATTTATATAATTGGTCATATCTTTAATATAGGTATGGGATTACTATCTGCTTATGTTCACGATAGCAGATTACAATATATTGAATTTTTTGGGAAATTTTATGAAGGTGGAGGATATGAATTTAGACCACTTTCAGTTCAGTTAAAGCACGTTGATGCAATAAAATATAAGGAGGAGAAAATATAATGACATTAGCGATTATTGGTGCAGCACTAGCTGCAGTGTTAAGTGGAATTGGTTCTGCTTATGGAGTATTAATAGGCGGAAGAGCAGCAGCAGGAGTTGTTTCAGAAAAACCTGATTTATTTGGACGTTTACTTGTATTACAAGCATTACCTGGAACACAAGGAATTTATGGATTTATCGTAGCAATTATGGTACTAGTTCAAGTAGGAATATTAGGAGGAACTCCAGTAGCACTTACTGAAGCTCAAGGCTGGTTGTTTTTTGCAGCTTGTATGCCAATTGCAATTGTAGGTTTATTATCAGCTATTTTCCAAGCAAAGATGTCTGTAGCAGCTATTCATATGACAGCTAAACAACCAGATGCTTCTGGTAAAGGTATGACTATGACAGTATTAGTTGAGACATATGCAATTTTAGCTTTACTTGTTAGTATTTTAATGGTTATTGGTATTCCAGTATAGGAAATAAAATAATGGCTAAAACAATTTACGATAAAATTATCGATAAAGGAAAAGAAGATGCTAAGGTAATCTTAGCAGATGGCCTAAAAAAATTAGAACAATTAAAATTAGAACAAATAGAAGAAGCTAAAAACAAACAAAAAGATGAATTAAAAAAACAAGAAGCGTTAAATCAAAGTAAAAAACAAGCAGCTTTGATTAATGCAAGACGTGAAGCTAAAAAAGAAGAAATTAAATTAAAACAAGCTTTATTAAAAGAAACAGTATCGGATGCAGTAGCTAAATTAGATAACTTAAAACAAAATGAACTTTTTGATTTTGTTTTAAAACTAGTAAAAGAAGATGATTTATCAGGTAAAGAAATTATCTATGTAAATAAGAAAGACTATTCTAAATACTTAGCAACTTTATCTTCAAAAAAAGAAGGAGATTTAGTTGAACTAGATAAACTAAATAATGCTTTAGGTAAAAAGTTTGAACTTAGATTATCTAATAAGCCAAAAGATTTAGATGGTGGTTTTTATATAGTTTCCGAAAAGTATGATATTAATCATTCATACTCTGCTTTAGTAGATAATCTTTTAGCTAAGTTAGAAGCAGACTTAAACAAAATTTTATTCAGCGAGGTTAAGTAATGAACTACCCTTATGCAAATGGAGTTTTGAAAGTAAAAGAAGCAGATCTATTTACTAATGCTTCATACTTAAGGTTAAAAGACTCAAAAGACATTTTGAAGACTTTAGAAGAATTAGGCTATGAGAAAAAACAAACAATAGAAGCAACTTTAGTAAATGAGTTAGTTAAAACTAAAGATTTGATTCAAAGTTTAAGTCCTAATCATAAACTGACAAATTGTTTCTTTTTAGTAAGTGATGCTACTAATATAAAAGCATATTACAAAGCAAGGATTTTTAATTTAAGTACAGATGATTTATATGTTCCAAATAGCAACTTTAGTAAAGAGAATCTAGAAGAAGCTATTTTAAACTATGATCTTAAAGGTTTATCAAAAGAAAATCAAAAACTATTTATTAAACTAGAGCAAGAGTTAAAAGGATTGGAAGAAAATCCAAGGTTAATTAGTGCGAAAATAGATCAGATTTTGTTTGAGAAAGCATATAAAGATAGTAATAAAATAAATGATAAAGCTTTAAGAGAATATCTTGTTTTAAATATTGATACGATAAATATAATTACTTTGTTTAGAGCTAAAAAACTTAATTTTAATTTAAGTGAAGTTTTAGATGTTTTTATCGATAATGGAAAAATAAAAATAGATGTTTTAAAAGACTTATATCAAGAAGAAAATGAAGATAGAATTTTAAAAGAAATAATATTAGTTTATCCAAAACTGGAAAAATCTTTACTAAGTTATTTTAAGAATCAATCTTTAGATTTACTTGAGCGAGCTTTTAAAAGTTATATACTAGAAGAGATTGCTAAATACGAATATGATTCGATGAAACTTGGACCAATGCTTTACTATTATGTAAGTAAAGAAATTGAAATAGAGAATATTAGATTAATTTATTTTGATCAAAGTATTGCTTTAAGTGATTTAATTAAAGGAGAGAAGAATGGCTAAAGTAGATATTGTAGCGATAGCAGAAGATGATACAGTTTTACTTTTTAATGCAATTGGAATTAAAACTTATACAATTAAAGAAAGATCAGCTTTAGAGAAAAAGATAGCTGAACTAGCTTTAGAAAAGTGTAAGATTATTTATTTAACTGAAAAGTTATATGAGCTTATTCCAGAAGTTATAGAAAAGTATGAACTTGAAAGTTATCCAATTATTATCCCTCTTCCTTTAAAAGAAACTAAGGAAAGTGTTGGTGTAAAGCAAATCAAGAAAAACGTAGAAAAAGCAATTGGCTTTGATATCTTATGAGGAGACTAACGTATGAAAGATAAAATTATAGGAATAATTACCAAAGTTTCGGGACCCTTAATTGTAGCTAAGAACATGCAAGATGTTCAAATGTATGATGTAGTTAAGGTAAGTGAAAAAGGATTAATTGGAGAAGTTATAGAATTAAGAGGAGATCGTGCCTCAATCCAAGTTTATGAAGAAACAGCAGGAATTGGACCAGGAGAACCAGTATATTCTACTGGTGAGCCTTTATCGGTTGAACTTGGTCCTGGGTTAATGGAAAGTATCTTTGATGGTATTCAAAGACCACTAGCTGTTATTTATGAATCATCTGGAGATAGAATTCCTTTAGGTATTGACCTACCCCGTTTAGATAGGGAAAAGAAATGGGAATTTAAACCAGTAGCAAAAGCTGGTGATAAAGTTGAAGCAGGTGATGTTTTAGGTACAGTTCAAGAAACTTCAGTTGTAGAGCACAAGATTATGGTACCATTTGGTGTTAAAGGTGAAGTTTTAGAAATAAAATCAGGTAGTTTTAAAGTTAGTGATGTAGTTGCGAAGATTAAGACTAATGAAGGCACTAAAGAGCTAACAATGCTTCAAAAATGGCCAGTTAGAAGAGGAAGACCTTATAAAAATAAACTAGCACCAATTGACCCAATGATTACAGGTCAAAGAGTTATTGATACACTTTTCCCGATTGCAATTGGTGGTACAGCTGCTATTCCTGGACCATTTGGTTCTGGTAAAACTGTAGTTCAACACCAACTTGCTAAGTGGGCTGATGCTGATATTATTGTTTATATTGGTTGTGGTGAGCGTGGAAACGAAATGACTGACGTTTTAAATGAGTTTCCTAACTTACAAGATCCAAAAACTGGTGAAGTATTAATGAAAAGAACTGTGTTAATTGCGAACACTTCAAACATGCCAGTTGCCGCAAGAGAAGCATCAATTTATACTGGGATTACGATTGCTGAGTATTATCGTGATATGGGATATCGTGTTGCAATTATGGCTGACTCAACATCGCGCTGGGCTGAGGCTTTAAGAGAAATGTCTGGTAGACTAGAAGAGATGCCAGGTGAAGAAGGATATCCTGCGTACTTAGCATCAAGATTAGCTGAGTTCTATGAGCGTGCTGGTATTGTAAACTGTTTAGGTAGTGATGGAAGACTAGGTGCAATTAGTGCTATTGGTGCAGTATCACCTCCAGGAGGAGATACGTCTGAGCCAGTATCACAAGCAACTTTAAGAATCGTAAAGGTATTCTGGTCTTTATCATCAAGCTTAGCTTATGCTCGTCACTTCCCAGCTATTGACTGGCTTAGAAGTTATTCATTATATGAAGATGACTTAAGAGATAGTTTTAATAAAAACCATTCACCATGGAGCAATCAAGTTATCGAAACAAAACAAATCTTACAAGAAGAAGCAGAACTAGATGAAATTGTACGTTTAGTTGGTATTGACTCTTTAGATTTTAAAGATAGATTAACTTTAGAATGTGCAAGAAGTATTAGAGAAGACTTCTTACACCAAAATGCTTTCCATGAAGTAGATACTTATACTAGTTTAGGTAAACAATATTATATGCTTAAGGTTATTTTAGATTGGTATCATAAAGCACAAGATGCTTTAAAAGAAAATGCAAGTTTTTCAGAAATGACTACTTTACCTGTTTTAGAAAAAATAGGACGTTTTAAGTATGTAAAAGAAGAAGATGTACAAAAAACATATGAAGAAATTCAAAAAGACTTAAATAATGAATTTAATAAACTAACAAAAGGAGGAGATTTCTAATGGCTAAAGAGTATAAAACTATTACTGAAGTTGTTGGTCCCTTGATGTTAGTTGAAGGAGTATCTGGAGTTAAGTATGATGAACTTGTGCAAGTAAAGCAAGCAAGTGGTGAATTAAGAACTGGTAAAGTTCTTGAAGTTGATGAAGATAAAGCTTTAGTGCAATTATTTGATTCATCACAAGGATTAAAAATAGCCGATGCTAAGGCTAAGTTTTTAGGGCATGGAATGACTTTAAAAGTATCTCCTGATGTATTAGGTGGAGTATTTGATGGTATGGGTAATTCTTTAGACGGAAGAGAAATCATTCCAGATAAAGTATTAGATATTAATGGTACACCATTAAACCCAGTTGCAAGAGATTATCCAGAAGAATTTATCGAAACTGGTATTAGTGCAATTGATGGACTAAATACTTTAGTTCGTGGTCAAAAATTACCTATTTTCTCTGGTGCTGGACTTCCTCATGCAAGGCTTGCGGCGCAAATTACTCGTCAAGCAACAGTTAGAGGAACTGAAGAAAAGTTTGCAGTTGTTTTTGCAGCTGTAGGTATTACGTTTGAAGAAGCTAATTTCTTTATTTCTGACTTCCAAAAGTCAGGTGCAATTGAAAGATCAGTTGTTTTCATTAACTTAGCTAACGACCCTGCAATTGAAAGAATTGCAACTCCGCGTATGGCTATTACTTGCGCTGAATACTTAGCATATGAACTAAATATGCACGTTTTAGTTATCATTACTGACCTTACTAACTACGCAGAAGCCCTAAGAGAAGTATCTGCTGCTCGTAAAGAAGTTCCAGGTAGAAGAGGATATCCAGGATATATGTATACTGACCTTGCATCTTTATATGAAAGAGCAGGAAGAATTAAAGGAAGTAAGGGTTCAATTACTCAAATTCCTATTCTTACAATGCCTGAAGATGATAAGACGCATCCAATTCCAGATTTAACTGGTTATATTACTGAAGGACAAATTATTCTATCAAGAGATTTACACTTAAAGAATATTTATCCACCAATTGACGTATTACCTTCTTTAAGTAGATTAAAGGATAAAGGTATTGGTAAGGGTAAAACTAGAGAAGATCACGCTGATACAATGAACCAGTTATTTGCAGCTTATGCTCGTGGAAAAGAAGCAAAAGAGCTTGCAACAATTCTAGGAGATGCAGCTTTATCTGACTTAGATAAACTTTATAGTGATTTCTCAGAAGAGTTTGAGAAAAGGTATGTAGCTCAAGGCTATCATCAAGATCGCGATATTATCGAAACATTAGATTTAGGTTGGGATTTGCTTAAAATTCTACCTAAGAGTGAGTTAAGGAGAATCGATCTTAAACTAATCGATAAGTACTTAAAAGAGGATAAATAATATGGCTGTTATGAATGTTAACCCAACAAGAATGGAGCTTTTTAGACTAAAAAGACAACTAGATGTTGCTAAGCGTGGTCATAAACTCCTAAAAGGGAAACAAGATGCAATGGTCAAGGAATTTATGGTGTTAGTTAGAAATAACTATTCTTTACGTAAAGAAGTTGAAACTAAATTAAGTGAAATCACGAAATATTATGATCAAGCTAAAATCAAGATTTCTAAAGCAGGGATATTAGAAGCTTTAATGGTTCCAAGTAACTCAATTGAAATTGTTACTAAAACTAAAGATATTATGAATATCAAAACTCCTAGTTTAGAATTTGAAGAGCAAGAAAAGATTGATCTTACTTATGGTTTTGCTTTTACTCCTAGTGACTTAGATAAAGCGATTATTGAACTTGCGGATCTTTTACCGAAACTTGTTGAACTTGCGGGGGTAGAAAAGGCAGCAAATATGCTTGCTAAGGAAATTGAAAAAACAAGAAGAAGAGTAAATGCTATTGAATTCTTTATGATTCCTGACCTTGAAGATACATTACATTATATCCAAATGAAATTAGATGATAATGAAAGAAGTAATATCGTTAGACTGATGAAGAGTAAAGAAATTATTTTAAATAAAGGAAATTAAAAAGAAGCTTAAAAAAGCTTCTTTTTTTGAAAAAATATTAAAAATTTTTAGTAAAAGCCTTTATAAAATGGTAAAAATTTGGTAAAATATACTCAAGTTTATTATAAAGGGAGGCTCTATGAATTTATTCAGTGCGATAATGATTTTCTTTGGGGGAGTTGGAACTCTTTTAATAGGAATGAACTTACTATCTAATAATATGCAGAAGTTAGCTAATACTCGGTTAGAAGCAATTTTTAAGAAAACTTCTAATAATAGAGTAGTTAGTATGGGAATAGGTTTAGGAGTTACTACGATTGTTCAAAGTAGTAGTTTAACAACCGTCTTAGTCGTTGGTTTAGTAAACGCAGGAATGATTACTTTGTTTCAAGCAACGGCGATTATTATGGGAGCTAATATTGGTACAACTATTACAGCTCAAATAGCGGCACTTCAAAGTTTTGATTATATGATTATTGCGATGATGCTGGCATTTATTGGAGCATTTATTTCAATGCTTTCTAAAAGAGAAAGAGTTAAAACAATTGGTAATGTATTATCTGGTTTAGGGTTAATCTTTGTAGCTTTAAACTTATTAACTCTAGCAATGAAAGATTTTAGAGAGCATGAAGTTATTTATAATACTTTAGCATCAATTAACAATCCATTTGTGTTATTATTAATAGGTGCAGTATTGACAGGTATTTTTCAAAGTAGTAGTGCCATTACTTCAATTATTATTTCAATGGCGATTGCGGGAATGCCAATTGGTGATGGTGGTAATGCACCGCTGTTTGTAGTTATTGGGTCTAATATTGGAACTTGTGTAACAGCAATGTTATCATCAATTGGTACTAGTACCAATGCTAAGAGAGCAGCATTAATTCACTTAATGTTTAACTTCTTTGGTTCAATTATCTTTGCGATTTTCTTACTTGCTTGGCCAAGTTTTACAGCTGATGTCTTAGCTAAAGGCTTTCCAACAAAACCAGGAACACAAATTGCGATGTTCCATACATTATTTAATGTAGTTTGTGTAGTTTTATTCTTGCCGCTTGCTCAAGTTTTTGTAAGGATAAGTAAATTTATAATTAGAGATAAGATAGATCCAGATCGTAAAGTAATTCGTTTAGAAGAAAGATTTTTAAAAACACCAAGAATTGCTTTAGATCACTTGCAAAAAGAAATTGCAATTATGGCTCATCTTGCAACTGATGTTTTAGAGCATGCATATCAAGCATTTTTAAAACAGGAAGTATCGGAGAAAGAAAGAATTATAGAAGAAATTGATTATATTAATAATGCTAATAAACAATTAACTAATTATTTAGTAAAAATCACCTCAAATGACTTAACCAAAAAGGAACAAGATGTTAGTTCTAATTTGTATTACGTTATTAGTGATTTAGGAAGGGTAGCTGATCTAGCGCATAACTTTACAAAATATACAGATAGTTATGTTTATGAAAAATTAGTATTTACAGATGAAGCATTTTCAAGGCTAGATCTTATGTTTTTAAGAGTCAAACAACTAGCTAATGAAATGATTATGATATTTAATGATGATGAAGAAGCATCAATTGAACTTGTAGATAAACTAGAAGCAGAAATTGATACTTTACGAGAACAATTAATCGATGAACATATAGAAAGACTTAACTGTGGTAAATGCCAAGCTAATTCAAGTCCAGTTTGGATTAACTTAGTTAGCAATTTAGAAAGGGCAGCTGACCATATGGCTATGGCATCACATTTAGTAATAGAAGGAGGAAATAAACAATGAAAAAGTATGGATCGTACAGTTTAATTAAAAGTTTACTTTTTGAAAGAATTGGAGGTAGCAAAGAAGAATTAAAAGCTGCGAAGATTATTCAAGAAGAACTTAAAAAAGATGGAATCGAATCTCATTTAGAAGAATTTGAAATTGATTCTTTTGAGATTATGGAAGCAAAATTAGAAGTATTAGAACCTAAGTATAAGGAATATACTGTTACAGGTATTGGAAGAAGTGGCTCTACTCCAGATGAAGGAATTGAAGCTGAACTTGTTTATATTGAAAATGGACATGATGTAAATTTAGAAAATGTAGAAGGTAAAATTGTGTTAGTTAATGCTTTTTATCCTTTGAAACTTTATAAAAAATTAGTTGAAAAGAAAGTTGCGGGAATTATTGCTTTAAGTGGTTCATTATATGATGATCCAAAGAAAACTGATTTACACATTTTAGCTTATCGTGATAAAATGATTGAAGCAGGTAGAATTCCTGGAGTTACTTTAAGAATTAAAGATGCTCATGAACTAGTTAAAAGTAAAGCAAGTAAAGTAAAGCTTACTTTAAAACAAGAAGAAATGAAGAAAACATCACATAATGTTGTTGCAGAGATTAAAGGCAGTGAATATCCTGAAAAGGTAGTAGCATTTAGTGCTCACTATGACTCTGTAAGATTTTCAGAAGGAGCTTATGATAATGCAACTGGTTCTGCTACAATCTTAGAAATTGCAAGACACTTTAAGAAAAATCCACCAAAGAGAACTTTAAAGTTTGTATGGTGTGGATCAGAAGAAATGGGACTTTTAGGATCTAAGGCTTATGTAGAAAAGCATCAAGAAGAACTTGCAAAATATGAACTAAATATCAACTTAGATATGACAGCTGTTGTTTTAGGTTATGATATTGCTCGTTGTACTACTGAAATGGGTTTAGTTAACTATATTAACTATTTAGGTAAAGAAGTAGGATTTGCAATTGATGCAAGTCAAGGAGTATATTCATCAGATTCAACTCCATTTGCGGATAAAGGTGTACCTGCTTTGAGTTTTGCTAGGATTGCACCTCGTGGAGGAGCTGAAATCCATAGTAGAAAAGATGATGATAAATTCTTAGATAAAGATAATTATTATGAAACTTGTAAGTTTATTATTGGATTTTCTGAAAAGATGGTTAATTCACATGTTATGCCAGTTGAAAGATCTATTCCTGAGAATATGCGTTTAGAACTTGATTATTATTTAGGAATTAAAGAAAGACCAGATGGTCCAAGAAGAGGATTTTAGATGCAAAAAAGTTTTTCCAAATATTTAAAAAGTAAAAAGCCAGTAATGGCTGTTTTACTTGATAGACTACAAGACAAATATGAGCATGTTGGGATCTTAGGAACTGACACTATGGCTTCTGTTTGTTATGTAGACTACCATAGTAGCAATGTAGGGGAAGCTAGTGATGACTGTGGTTTTGTAATCAAAGTTGTTCATGATGGTATTTATTCTGAATATGCTACGAACGAACTAACTATGAGAAGGTTAGATAAAATTGAAGAAAAGATTGATGAACTTGTAAAAGCTAATATGAAAACAAAAAAAGTTGGTTTAAAATTAGCCGAAGAAGAAAAGCTTACTCAGTCTTTTTCAAGAAGAAATAAAGGTAAATACTTAAGCGAAGAAGAAATTATTGCTGGACTAAAAGAAACTGTTGATTTATTTAAACAAGAAGAGAAAATTGTTCATGCTGGCGCTAGATTTGTAGTTGAAGAAGTATCAAAAGTTTACTTAAGCAAAAACAAAGATTTAGAGCAATACTATTTCTTCCCAAGTGCATTTATTTATAGTGTTGCAGCTGATCAAGGTAAAACACAAATGTTTTATAATTCAGTTGATGATATTTCAATGAGTAAAGTATTAAAAGCATTACCTAAAAAGGTTAAAGAAACAGCTAGTGTTGCAAGAGAGTTACTAGTTGCTGAAAATCCTGAACCAGGTATTTATGACGTAATTACAGCTCCTTCAATTTCCGGATTAATTGCTCATGAAGCATTTGGTCATGGAGTGGAAATGGATCAATTTGTAAAGGATCGTGCTTTAGGTAAGGAATATATTAATAAACCTGTTGCATCTAACCTTGTTTCGATGAGAGATGGAGCAGCAAGTTGCTTTGCAATTGCTTCATATTTCTTTGATGATGATGGAGTTTTAGCACAAAATACTTTAGTAATTGATAAAGGTATTTTAAAGCAAGGTATTTCTGATATAAATGCCGCAAGTCAATTAGGTACTAAACCTACTGGTAATGGTAGAAGACAAGCATATGATCATAAGACATATACAAGAATGACTAATACTTTCTTTGAACCAGGTAAAGACAAACTTAAAGATATGATTAAGAGTATTGAATATGGTTATTTAATTGATGTTACTAATAACGGAATGGAAGATCCTAAAAACTGGCAAATTCAATGTACTGCTACAATCGGTAGAGAAATCAAAAATGGTAAACTAACTGGTAAAGTTGTATCGCCAATTATTATGAGTGGTTATGTAATTGATTTATTAAAATCAATTTCAGCTGTGTCTGATGACTTTAAGATTAATAGTGGTGGATCTTGTGGCAAAGGGTATAAAGAATGGGTTAGAGTTTCAGATGGTGGACCATATATGAAAGCTAAGGTGAAAATAGGATGATTAAACGCATAGAAAAAATCTTAAAATCTAAAGGTGTAGATAAATATAAAATTAGAGAAATTAATGAAGAAAAGTATGAAGCATACTATAGCCTGCAAAAGCTAGAAGCTACAAGAAATACTGAAAGCTTAACATACGAAGTAACAATTTATTTACCTTTAGGTGAAAATCAAATGTTAGGTTCAGCATCATTTAACTTACCTTATACTATGACAGTAAATCAAATTGCGAAAAAGGTAGATGAAGCTATTTTATCAGCTAAGATTGCTGTAAGTCCATATTATGAACTTGTAGAAGGAGTAGGAAGAAAGACATTTAAAGATAGTTTTGGATTAGAAAAACCTTTAGAAGAAATTGATAAAGTAGCTAATATTTTCTTTAAAGAAACAAGTGAAAATAAGAAATTTAATTCTTTAGAGGTATTTTATAAACAAGCTACGATTAGATTAGTAAACTCTAATGGTGTTGACTATAAGAAAATATCTTCTGTTATTGAAATAGAAGCTATTCCTTCATATGATGGTGCAAAGAAAGAAGACCCATCAAATCAAAAAGTAGAGCTTTATAAATATTATAAATACCCTACTTTAGATAAAGAGAAGATGCAAAAAGATGCTAAAGAAGCTTTAAGTGATGTAGAGAAAAGATTTAACGCCAAGAAAATTGATTTTAAAGGTAAGAAAAATGTTATCTTAAGAGATAGTGATTTAAATGAATTAGTTGGTAATTTAATTAGTTTATATGGCTATCAAGCTGTTTTTAGTAAAGCTACAGATAAAAAGGTTGGTGATGTAATCCAAGATGCTAAGAGAGGTTATGATAAACTAACTGTAACTTTAATGCCAGGATCAAAAGCTGATCGTTTTGATGGTGATGGTGTTTTATTAGAGAAAACTGTTGTCTTAGATAAAGGAGTTTTAGCTAGTCATTTTGGTAATAACCAATATGCCCAATACTTAGGTCTAAAACCTACTGGTAATATGCGATTTAAAAAGTTAGAAAAAGGAAAGAAATCAAGTGCAGAGTTAAAGTTAGAACCACATATTGAAATTATTTCTTTAAGTGGAATTCAAGTAGATCCTTATGCTGATTATATTGGCGGTGAGATTAGACTAGCAAATTACTTTGATGGTGAAAAGAATTATCCAATCTTTGGTTTTTCTTTTTCGGGGAGTCTAACTGAAAGTTTAAAGGAAATTACACTTTCAAAAGAAACTAAGAAAACAACTAGCTATGAAATGCCTTGTTATGCCCTTTTAAAAGATTTAAATATACTTTAGATAGGAAAAAAACGCAAAATTTAGGTTTTGCGTTTTTAATTGAGGCAAGTTCAAATTTGCGTTTATTTTTGTAAATATAGCGTATATTTTATAAAAAAACGGATAAATGGTTGACAAAGTATAAAAAGTGTATTAAAATAAAGATACGAAAAGGTAGGTATAAATATGAAGGAATTATTAAAAAAATTGTCATTTTTAAATGGTAAAGATTTAGCTGATTTCTTTAAGAAATTTAAACTTAAGGCACCTAAGGCTTTACGTGTAGATGTTTTACGCGAAGCTATGGCACCAAAAGTTGAGGAACAATTAGCTAATACATCAGGTGGCTTCGGTATCGGAGGTCAAAACAATTATAGGTTGTTGTGGTTCGCAAAATTATCAGAACATCAATTAGAAAAATATTTAAGTACGTTTGATGATGCAGAACTTGATAACAAATACCACAATTTATTTGTGGAGAAGATGTTAGCATATGCGGCTGAGAAGAAAGTTAAAAAAGCAGATATGGAAGAATTAGTAGCTGCTAGTGAAGATAACTATCGTCGTGTAGGCAATGCTCGTCTAGACATGGAAGAATTTAATAATTCTTTAGATGCAGTATTTTATGATGAGAAAAACTGCTGTGACGGCTTATCAGTAAGTGAATTTAGAGGCGTTTTATTTAACGTTGGTACAAGAGAAGAATTATTTGAAATCGCTGAAAAGTATGGTATCAAAGTTCCAGATCGTCTAAACAAAGATGAATTACTTGCTTACTGTGTACGTCAAATGAAAATTGAAAAATACTACACAAAAGAAGCAGAAGATGCATTAGCAGAAATGACTGCTAAAGATTTACGTGAATGGGCTAAAAACCATAACATTCAAAGTGGAAGTCAATTAAACAAGAAAGATTTAATTGAATACATTTTATCTGAGTATAGTAAAACTAAAGAAGATTATGAAGTTCCAAAAGATGATTCAGTATATGAAATGGCTATTCCACTTCCATATGGACAAGAAGAAGTTGATGTTGAAGCATTAGAAGCTAAGATTGCAGAATTAACAGCTGAAAAAGAAAAGCTTGAAAAAGATGCAGCTAAAAATGCTCGTGAAATCAATCGCAACAAGAAAAAGATTGGTGAACAAGATAAAGAAATCGCTAGATTACTTGCATTAATCGCAGCTAAAGAAAAAGAATATGATGAATTAAAAGCTGCTAAAGCAAAAGTTAAAGAAGACAAAGCTACTGATAAAGAACAAGATGCAGCAATTGCTAAACTTGAAGAAGAAATCAAAGCATTACAAATTGAACTTGCTGTACTAAAAGCTAAAGAAGGCGAAGAAAGTGAATTAACTGAAGAAGAAGTTAAAGAAGCAAAACGTAATTTTGCTTTAGACATTATTTGGTTAGTATTCTTCGTTTTAGTACTAGCATTCTTAATGTACGCAATTTTCTCAATGCTATAGAAATTACTTTGATAGGAGAGTAATATGAATAAGAATAAAAAGCTCCTTGGGTTATTTACTATAAGTCTAATCGTATCAATCTCCTTATTAATTTACACAATTCATCAGTTTGTGACTAATGTGTCTCATAGTAGTACTTATATTTGGATGGGACTTGGAGTTTTATTAACTAATCTTATATTTATTTTAGTTAGTGTACTTTTATTTTTTAAAGAAGAAATATTTTTAGGTCATTTAGTTTTATTATTCAAAATGATCTTTATTCCAACGTTTACTAGTGCTCATAATTTATTACAAGGAAATCCAACAGCTGATTTATTCTTTATAATCTTGTTTTTGATTTCTACAGTTTGTATGTTCTTTGGTTTAAAGATGAAACCAGTTGTTATTAGACATATTAGATGGTTATCATATTCAGGTATTTTACTTGCTTTTGTTTATGAAAGTATCGTTTATAATGTCCAACAAGGCTTATATACAAACATTCCAAACTTTGTTTTAATTAGCACTCACAGACGTGAATCAAAGATTCTTTTTACTTCAGTATTTATTAGGTATCCATTTAACTTAGTTGATGCTTTAGTAAATAATCCAAATCAGCCAGTATTTTTCTATTTGGCTACGATTATCGGAATACTATTCTTTATTTATACGTTAGTTAATTTATTTTTAAAACCAAGTAGATTTCCCAAAAGTTAAATATAAAGATAAAGAAAAGAGTTAGTAAAAACTAACTCTTTTTAATATATTTTTAAGACGTATATGTTATAATGTTTTAGTATAGGAGTGAGAGAATATAGAAAAATGAATGTAATATTAAAAACAAACAATCTAACAAAACGCTATAAAGATTTAAAAGCCTTAGATAATGTTAGCTTAACAATCTATGAAGGTGATATTTATGGGTTTGTTGGGGAAAATGGTGCTGGTAAAACAACTTTAATTAGAGCAGTTTCCGGTTTAATATTTCCTAGTTCAGGGACTTATGAGCTTGGTGGTGTAGATTATAAAGATTCAGAAATTGCTAAAGTAAGAGGAAAGATGGCTGCGATTGTAGAGTCGCCAGCATTATATTTAAATATGAGTGCGTATAATAATATGTTAATGCAAGCAAAGTTAATAGGTGGTGTAGATCCAAAAGAAATTGATGTTATTTTAAATGATGTAGGTTTAGGTTATTTAATTAATTCTAAGAAGAAAGCTTCAAATTTTTCTTTAGGAATGAAACAAAGACTAGCAATTGCTATGGCTTTATTAAATAAACCTAGGTTTATGATTTTAGATGAACCGATGAATGGTTTAGATCCTGAGGGTATTATTGAGGTTCGTAATTTAATTTTAAAACTTAATAAAACAGATAAGATTACATTTTTAATTTCTTCGCATATTTTAGAGGAATTAGCTAAGGTATGTAATAGATATGGTTTTATACATAAAGGCAAGTTAATCCAAGAAATTGGTGCTAGTGATATTGGTGTATTTTCTGAAGAACATTTAAAGCTTAAACTTAATGATAATCAAAAAGGCTATGAGTTATTAAAGAAAGACAATGAAAAAGTTGAATTAAGAGATAACTATATTTATGTTTTTGGTAAGTATGAAGTAAATACAATAATTGAAAAGTTACGTAAAGAAAACTTAAATATTCTTGAGATTACGACTGTTAAACCTAGTATCGAAGATATTTATTTAAAGGTAATAGGAGGCAAAAATGTTTAGAAAATCATTAAGAGCTGATTTTAATCGTTTAAAGAAAGATAATTTACTTTGGATTTCTGTGATTGTTGTTAGTGCTTTTGCTTTATTTACTTTTTTAATCTATTTATTAATTCATAATTTAACTGCTGATGAAGAGTTTATGCCAGCTGTTATTACAACACTAACAGGTTTTAAATCTGCTTTGAATCTAACAAATAATGCTGGTTTAATTATTTTAATTATGAGTATAGTTTTACTTGCAAAAGATTTTAGACATGGAACAATTAGAAATAAGATAATTGTTGGTATTAAAAGAAGAGAAGCATACTTTTCAAGTTTAATTGTTACTTATTTATATGTTGTTGCAATTATGACTTTCAATGCTGTTTTAACTGCTTTACTTTTCTCTACGACTTTTAAAAGTGGTGTAACAGAAGGAAATGTCTTTTTAGAATTTTTAAAATATTATGGAGTTGGAATTTTGCTTTTAACTCCGTGGGTAGTTATTGCTCATTTCTTAACTTATCTAACTAAGTCATTGGGGTTAGCTTTAGGAATAACACTTGGAGTATATTTCTTATTGCAAATTCTTGCGATTATTCCTCAAGTTGTTGGGGTAAGTGACACAACACAAATTTATATGCACATTAATCCTTCGATTCAAACTATGTCCTATACTTTAGGTGCAATATTTGAAGAAAAGAAAGCCCTTTGGGTTACAATTGGATCAGATGTATGTATTTCAGGATTATTAATATTTTTAGGATCATTTTTGTTTAGTAAAGCAGATCTTAAATAAGGAAAAAGACCACAGCTAACTGTGGTCTTTTTGAATTTCATAGTCTAGTTCGAAAGGTTCTTCATGTTCTTCTAAATAAGGAAGGAAATTATTATAGAAGGAGTCTCTGTCATTACTTTCGTATTGGAGGTTATCGTGCTTTAATATTTCAAAATTATATTTCCCATTAACTTTCCAACTATTTAGAAAGCCAATTCTAATTGCATCTTCTGGACAGAAGAATGAGCAGCGCATACACATAATACAATTAGTACTAAATTTAAATTTGTTATTTTCGTATTTGATATTATTAGTAGGGCAGCTATTAACACATTTCATACATTTTTTACATTCATCTAGATTGACTTTATAGAGAAATGAGTTAAGGTAAGCTCCTAGTCTTTGGATTTTAAAGATGTTTCTTACTAGCTTGTATCTTGTCTTAAAGTCAATTCTTTTGTATTTTTTATTGCTTGTTTCATAAGCGATTTTTTTAATGAAATTACGATTAGCTTTAAGAATTCTTGAAGTAATAGCATCTTCAAATCTAAAGATAATATTATAAGGCATTAAGACGTGATATTCAGAAAGAAATTTGTTGTTATTTCTATTCATTAGTTTATAAAGATAGTAGCTAGAAGCACTATTTAGTTGATATAACTCACCACTAGTTTTGACGATAAAGTAGTGTTTGTTTTTAATCTTTAGTTCTTTAATCCTCTTTTCTACAAACCTTGGTGCAGAAAAAGCATGGATAGGGTAACTGATTCCTATTAAATCATAGTCATCCTTTAATTCTTTCACATTTTCTAAACGTAAAATATCTGTTTCAATATTCAGTTTTTGATATTCTTTTTTCAGTTCATTACAAACATAAAATGAGTTGTTTGTACCTGAAAAGACTAAAAGTAGGACTTTCATAAGAATCACCTTAATTTAATTATATGCTCTAATTCTTAAAATAAACTTAGAAATTGAAAAACTAAAAGAAAGGTTGTATAATACTAAAAGGAGTAAATTATGAAAGTAATTATTAATCACAATACAGATCCTCACTTTAATTTAAGTGTTGAAGAATATATTATCAAAAATTACGATTTAGAAGAAGATATTATTATGCTTTGGCGTAATGATAAGACAGTCGTAATTGGAAGAAATCAAAATCCTTACAATGAAGTTAATTTAGAGTATTTAGAAGCAAATGGTATTACCTTAGCAAGAAGGTTATCTGGTGGTGGTGCAGTTTATCATGATTTAGGTAATTTAAACTACACAATTTTTACAAAAGAAAAAAACGCATTTAATAACTATAAAAAGTTTTGTATGGTAATTATTGAGACTTTGAGGTATTTTGGAATAGAAGCGAATTTTGAGGGCAGAAATGACATTTATATTGATGGTGCGAAGTTTTCAGGTAATGCTCAGTATTTTTACCAAGATAAAATGTTTCACCATGGAACGATTCTTTTCTCAGTTGATTTAAATACTTTATCAAAAGTATTAGTTTCAAAAGAAAAATATGAAGATAAAGCTGTAAAAAGCAATAAAAGCAAAGTAGTTAATTTAAAAGAAATTAATAGTTCAATTACAATTGAAGCTGTTATAGAAACTTTAATTACAAAAGTTTTAAAGCTTAAAAAAGAAGACTTATATGTTTTAAACGAAAATGAGTTAAAAGAAGTAGAAAAAATAAAGAACGAAAGATTTGGTCTTTGGGAATGGAACTATGGCAAGAACTTTAGTTTTCAAAAGATAAAAAAAGCTAAGTTTAAAGGTGGAACAATTGAATTAACCTTTGAAGTTAAAAATGGTTTAATCAATAATGTTAAAGTTTATGGTGATTTTTTTGGGGTTAAGACTAATAGTGATTTAGAAGAGTTATTAATTAATAAACCATATAATAAAGAGTATATAGGTAAGTTATTTAGAGAAGAAAAGGTTGATAATTATTTTTATTTAATTACAAGTAATGAGATAATTGATTTACTTTTTGAATAATCTTGAAAAAAAGATGAAAATGTGATACACTTTTATCACCTAAAGAAAGGAAGATAGATAAATGGACATTTGGCTCCAGTTGATTTTATTAGTAATTTTAATATTCATTAATGGTTTTTTTGCAGCATCAGAGATGGCAATTGTTTCTTCAAACAGATTAATTATTGAAGAAGAGGCTGATAAGGGGCGTAAAAAAGCTAAAACTTTATTAAAGCTTTTAGATGATGAATCAAAGTTTTTATCAACAATTCAAGTAGTGATTACTTTAGCAGGAATGTTTTCGGCATCATCTGCAGCAGTTAAGCTTGCAATACCAGTAGGTAAACTATTTGAAAAACTGGGAACAAGCGTTAATGCAGGTTATACGATTGCAATTGTAGTGTTGACGATTTTAGTTGCCTTCTTTAACTTAGTTTTTGGTGAACTTGTTCCTAAAAGGGTAGCTTTAATTAAAAAGGAGAAACTTGCAATAGCAGTTGCTCCAATAATTATGTTTTTTAAGGTAATCTTAACTCCTTTTGTATGGCTTTTATCTGGTACAACTAATTTAGTTTTAAGAATTTTTGGTTATAAGAGACATGAAGAAGAAGGCGAATTTACAAAAGAAGAGATGAAGAGATTGCTTAAAGCAGGTAAGGCTTCTGGATCATTAAGCGATAATGAAAGTAAGATGATAGCTTCAGTATTTATGCTTGAACAATTCGATGCATCAGATATAATGACTCCAAGAAAGTTAGTTTATGCGATTGATGTTGATGATGATATTAAAAAAATAATTGATGAATATATTGAAAATGGTTATTCAAGAGTTCCTGTTTATGAAAAGGATATTGATAATATTATTGGTATTTTGTATAACAAAGACTTATTAAGAGCATTAAAGAACAAAGGTAATCATAATATTAATTTAAAAGAGATTTTAAGACCAGTTTACTTTGTTTCTGAGACAATGAAAGCTGATAAGATGTTTCAAGAGATGCAACATAATCATAGTTATATTGCAATTGTAATTGATGAGTTTGGTGGATTTTCGGGAATTGTAACTTTAGAAGACTTAGTTGAAGAGATTGTTGGGAATATCTATGATGAAGATGACCAAAGTGATATTAGATTAGTAGCAGAAGACACATATCTTACAAAAGGTATTGTTCCAATTCAAGATATTAATCGTACATTGGATGTTGAGATTCCAATTTCAACAGATGACTCGTATGATTCTGTAGGTGGATTATTAATCTATTTACTTGAAAGATTACCTAATGAAGAAGATAAAAATAAGACATTAGAGTTTGCAAACTTAGAGTTTAAGATTATAGATGTAAAGAAAAATACGATTAATAAAGTGCAAATAAAAATTTTAAAACAAGAAAACATAGAAGAAGAAGAAGACTAACTAAAAAGTTAGTCTTTTTTTGTTTTTATGCTTGATATCGTTTTCACAATTTGTTATAATAGTGAGGAATGTTATTCATTTAAGAAACGAGGTGAAGATTTATGGATAGCACAACACTTTATATTGTTATTGCAACAGTAGGAGTAGGCATACTTGCCTTTATCGTTGCTTATTTTCTTTATCGTTGGGTTAAGAAATTACCTTCTGATAACGAAACAATTGAAAAAGTAGGAGGTCATATTAGAAGAGGAGCAAATACTTTCTTAAAGAGAGAGTATACAGTTCTTGCAATTTTCGCAGGAATAGTAGCTTTACTTATTCTATTGTTCTTACCAGAGCCTATTTGGGTAGGAGGTGCATTAGAGAATGTACTAATGGCCGGATTTTATTTATTAGGTACATTATTATCAGCAATTGCCGGTAAGGTTGGAATTATGGTAGCTACAACAGCTAATGTAAAAACAGCAGAAGCAGCTAAAAGAGGAGGAATTTCTCAAAGCTTCTTAGCTGGATTTAGAGGTGGATCTGTAATGGGTCTTGCCGTTGTTGCTACATGTGTAATTGGTATTTCAGCAATCTATGGTTTAGCTCAAGGAGTTGATTCATTAAATGATTTTACTGCAAGTACGATGTTAGGTTTTTCATTCGGAGCAAGTTCTCTAGCTCTGTTTGCAAAGGCTGGTGGAGGAATCTTTACGAAAACAGCAGATATTTCTGCTGACTTAGTAGGTAAGGTTCAATACGGAATTCCAGAAGATGATCCACGTAACCCTGCTGTTATCGCAGATAACGTAGGAGATAACGTTGGGGACGTTGCCGGAATGGGCGCTGACTTATTTGACTCAAACGTAGCAGCGATTGCAGCTGCCTTAGTTATAGCAATTAACTTAGATGATCCTGGTGTAAGAAATAACTTTATTCAAACTATTCTAGTATTTTCAGGTCTAGGATTATTATCAACAATCATCGGTATTTTATTTGCGAGAATGGGTAAACATAATAACCCAAGCAGAGCATTAAATATTGGTACTTATGTAACAACTGGATTATTTGCAGCATCTAGTGCTTTATGTACATGGCTTTTAGGTTTTTCTTGGTATGTATGGGGAGCAGCTATTGTTGGTTTAGCAGTAGGTACAATTATTGGTATTGCAACTGACTATTATACAAACGATGTTCACAAACCTGTCCAACAAACAGCTAAACTTTCTGAAGATGGACCAGCATTTACAATCCTTTCAGGTGTAAGTTATGGATTCTTATCTGTTCTACCTGCAATGGTTGGTATTGCGATTGCCGCTGTTGCAAGCTTTATGCTTGTACAAAAATCTGCACCTACTCCTGAACTAGCAGGAACTTATGGAATGTTTGGTATTTCCATGGCAGCAGTAGGAATGTTATCAATTGTTGGTATTATTGTAAGTAATGATGCTTATGGTCCAATTGTAGATAACGCTAGGGGCTTAGCTGAAATGGGTGGATTTGGTGAAGAGATTGTCGAGATTACTGATAAACTTGACTCAGCAGGAAATACAGTTAAAGCAGTTACAAAAGGATTCTCAATTGGTGCTGCAGGATTAACTGTTGTATCTTTACTTGGAGCATTTATTAGTGAAGTAAATGAAAGAATCCTTAATGCTGGTTTAGGTGGTTATTTTAACGCTTTTGGTAATCGTGTAGAGCCATTTGAATACTTTAATATTACTGATCCAGTAGTATTCTTTGGTATTATAATTGGTGCAGCTGTACCAGCTGTATTTAGTGCTTTACTAATGATGGGTGTTAATAAAAACGCAAGTCGTATGGTAGCAGAAATTCATCGTCAATTTAATGAAATTGAAGGATTACTTGAAGGTAAACCAGGAGTTGAAGCTGAATACGATAAATGTATTGATATTGCAACTGTAGGCTCATTAAAAGAATTAATTCCTAGTGGATTATTTGCAATCATTACAACAATCCTAGTAGGTATTATTGGTGGTGTTAGTGCAATCGGTGGTTTCTTACTTGGTAACATTGTATCAGGATTACTATTATCACTATTTATGAGTAATGCTGGTGGATTATGGGATAATGCTAAGAAATACGTAGAAGCAGGAAACAATGGTGGTGTAGGTAGTGATGCCCATAAAGCAGCTGTAATTGGTGATACTGTAGGTGATCCATTCAAGGATACTGCAGGTCCATCAATTAACACACAAATTACTGTAGTAAGCTTAGTTGCATCAATTTGCTCAGGAATTTTTTTAAGCGTTGGTGGATTAGGATTATTCTAAAAATAAATAATAAATTAAAAGCCCCTAGGGGCTTTTTTTAATTGATATAAATTAGCACTTGAAAAAATAAGGATATTTTGTTATAATTAAATGAGTTGGAGGAAGATATGAAGGAAATACTATTAGCATCAAGATCAAGAAGAAGAAAAGAAGTTATGGATTTTTCAGGTTTGAAAAGTCGAATTGTAGTTGCATTAGTAGATGATAAAGTGGACAATGTTACTCCTTTAGAAGAAGCACAGATTCTTGCTAAACGTAAATGTGATTATGTTCATAAGCAATATCCAAACAATATCGTTATTGGCGTTGTTACTGTAGTTAATTTAGAAGGAAAATCTTTACCAAAACCAAAAGATGAAGAACACGCTAAGGAAATTTTAAAAAAGTTAAGTGGAAAAACTCATGAGGTTATTACTGCTTGTTATTTAAAATATAAAGAACAAGAAGAATATTTGGATGCTACAACTAAAGTAACTTTCGCAGAAATGAGCGATGATGAAATCGAGTATTATGTAAATACAGGTGAGGTTTTTGATAAACCAGGTGCTTATAGTGCTAAGGGATTTGGTAGTCGTTATATTAAAAAAATAGATGGTGATATCTATAATACTTATGGACTACCAGTTTACCAAGTATACTCAGCTTTAAAAAAGCTATGGTAATATTTAGGCCTTCTTTATTAAAAAAGAAGGCTTCTTTTATATTGATTAGAAGAAAGGAGTTTTATAGACTTGAAGAAATTAATTGGAGAAAAATTTAAAGATTCACTTTCTGCTGTTTTACCAGTATCAGTTATTGTTTTAATACTATTAGTAGGTTTTTTTAAGATTGATCTTGGTAATACGTTAATGTTTGTTTTTGCTGCTCTTTGTTTGATTATTGGAATAGCTATTTATAATTTAGGTATAGATTTATCGTTATCTAGGGTTGGTGAGAAAATTGGAGCATCAATTACCAAGAGGCAAAAAATTTGGTTATTTATTTTCTTTGGTTTAGTTTTAGGATTTTTAATTACCGTAGCTGAGCCTAATTTATCAGTTTTGTCAGTGCAAACGGGAATTGATAGGTGGGTATTGATTGTTAGTATTGGTGTAGGTATTGGAGTATTTTTAGTAATTGCTTTATTAAGAATTGTTTTCCAAGTACCAATCAAATATATTTTGCTTGGAGGTTATGGTGTTGTTTTTATTTTGGGAATTTTCTTACCAGAGAAGTTTGTACCAATGGCCTTTGAGTCTGGTGGGGTAACAACAGGGCCTTTAACTGTACCATTCATTATGGCAATTGGTGTTGGTGTTGCTTATATTAGAGGCGATAAAGGATCAAAAGATGATAACTTTGGTTTAATAGGAACTAGTTTAATTGGGGCAATTATCGCTGTTATGATTTTGGGATTAATATATAATAGTCAAGGTAAATTAGATGGCTTAACTGCTGAGGCTTCAAAATTACATGAAATCAATAGTGTAGATGATTTCTTTAGAATTGTTAGTAATGAAGCATTAATTCATTTAAAAGAAGTTGCTTTAGCATTACTACCAATGTTAGTACTTTATTTAATAATGCATTTTATCTTTTTTAAAGATGCGCCAAGAGTAGTGTTTACGATTATTGGTGGATTTATAGCAACTTATATCGGCTTAACAATTTTTCTAATTGGGGCTAATACAGGATTTTTAGCTATTGGTGGATATTTAGGAACAACTTTAGCAAATTATAATAAATGGTTATTACCACCTTTAGCATTAGTCTTAGGTACTGTTATTGTTTTAGCTGAACCTTCAGTTTCAACATTAAAAAATCAAGTAAGAGATGTTACTGATGGGGCGATTTCTAATAAAACATTAATGGCATTTATTGCCGTTGGTGTTGGAATATCTGTAAGTTTAGCGATGTTAAGAGCTGTAGCTGGTATTTCAATTTGGTGGATTGTTCTTCCTGCTTATGCAATTAGTTTAGGATTGACTTTTGTTGTTCCAAAACTCTTTACCGCAATTGCCTTTGACTCAGGAGCAATTGTTTCTGGTCCTTTGGCAGCTGCCTTTTTATTGCCAATGGCAATAGGAGCAGCAACAGCAGTTGGTGGAGATGTTTTTACTGATGCAATTGGAATTGTAGCTTTTGTAGCGATGGCACCGCCACTTTCAATTCAACTTTTAGGTTTAATTTATAAGTTTAAAGAAAAAGTTGCACCAGTTGTATATCACGAGGAGATTATTTACTTTTAGGGGGTATATATGGAAAAACATAAATTGATGATATTAATTGTTAGTGATGAAGAAGAACAAAAAGCAGGTAAACTTATTAACAAAATAAGTCCATCGTTGCAGTTTATTCATATGGGTAAAGGAACGGCAGAGATTGCAGCTTTAGATGAACTTGGTGCCGGAAGAGCACCAAAGGCTGTGATTTTTAGTGTTATACCTGAATCTTTAGTAACTAAGGTTTTAGATTTATTAAATAAAAGGTTATATTTAGATGAACCTAATAGCGGAATTGTCTTTACAATTGACTTAACTGCTGTTAGTGGTTTAGGTGCTTTACAGTATTTAACTGGTAGGGAGGTAAAAAGAAATGAAAAAAGCTAGTGCACAATTGATTATAGTTATTTGTAACTATGATTACGTAGATGATGTTATGGAAGTAGCAAAAAAAGTTGGTGCTCGTGGAGGAACAATTGTTCATGGTCGTGGAACGATGACGAAAGAAACAACTAAGTTTTTTGGAATTACAATTCAACCAGAAAAAGGTTTATTGATGATTTTAGCTGATGATGAACATCAAGAGAAAATCATGAAAGCTATTAATGAAGAAAAAGGCTTAACAACAGAAGCACATGCGATTTCATTTTGTCTTCCAGTAGAAGATTATCGTGGTTTTAAGTTATAAAGCATATCGCTTTATTAAAAGATTACTGTATTGTATAATGTAATTAATAAAAGGAGGAGTTATAGATGAAAGATCCAAGATTATTTAAATGCCAAGAATGTGGGGCAATTTTAGAATATTCACCAGAACTAAAAGTTGCTAGTTGTGATGCCTTACAAGGTAAATTAAAAGAAGTTAAATTAAATGTTGAGGAAAATGTTGCTTTAGAAAAACATATTCCTGCAGTTGAAGTGAAAGGATGCAAAGTTACTGTAACAGTTGGTGATGTTATTCACCCAATGACTGATGCTCACTACATCCAATTTGTTTATCTATTAACAGATAAAAGATTACATAAGTATTATTTTAATCCAGGAGAACATCCAAGTTATACGTTTAAGCTTGAAAAAGGAGAAAAACCTTTAGCAGCTTATGAATATTGTAACTTACATGGATTCTGGAAGAAGGAGATTTAAGATGGCAAAAGAAATTAACACAAAAGAATTTAAAGAATTAGTATTAAAAGCAAATAAACCAGTTATCGTAGACTTTTTTGCTACATGGTGTGGCCCTTGTAGGATGCTTGCTCCAGTATTAGATGACTTAGCAAAAGATGCTAATGGTAACTTTGAAGTTTATAAAGTTGATATTGATAAAGATCGCGACTTAGCAATCGAATATGGTGTTATGTCTATCCCAACAATCATTGCATTTAATGGTGGAAAACAAATAAACAAGCATATTGGTTATGCAACTAAAGACCAATTAAAGAAATTGGTACAATAGTTTAAATAAATGGCTACTTTTGTAAATAAAAGTAGCTTTTTTATTTTACTTTCTCTTTACAAACTTATTACTAAAACTATGTTTTGGTTGGGCTTGATAAAAGATATAATTGACTTGTAATAAGTAAAAAAGGAGAAAAATATGAAATTATTTAAGAAAATTATTTTAGTACTAGCATTAGTATTAGGCGTAGCAGTATTAACTGCTTGTAGTTGTAAAGAAGAAAAGAAATTTTCTGAAGAAAAAATCACAGTATACACAAGAGATACTACTTCAGGAACAAGAGATGGATTCTTTACAGGAATCGGTTTCAAAGAAGCTGCAACTGACAATGCACCACTAGTAGCGGGATTTGTAGAGGTTACAGGTAATGGTGATATGATCGCTAAGATTCAAAACGATGAATATGGTATTGGTTATATTTCACTAGCATCTTATGCAGATTCAGGTTTAAAAGGTTTGAAATATGAAGGAGTTGAGCCAACAGAGGCTAACGTATTAAACGAATCATATGAATTAACAAGAAACTTTAACTACGTAGTTAGAAATGACTATGCAGCAGATAGTAAAGAAGGAAAACTAGTAGCTGCTTTTGTAGCTTATATGTTCTCAAAAGAAGGAAAAGAAATTATTAAATCTAAAGATGGAATTCTTGAGATTAAAGCATCAGATCCAAAATGGTCTGATTTAAAAGCTGCTCACCCAGTAGTAAATGAAGATAACAGTAGTGTTACTTTAAGACTAGGTGGATCTACATCTGTTCAAAAGATCGCTGAAGCTTTATCAGCTGCTTTCAAAAAAGAAGCTGGATGTAAAGTGAGTCATAATCATACAGGCTCAGGAGCTGCTTATAAAGCAACTCAAGGATCAGAAAAAGATGGAGCAACAGGATTAGACATTGGATTTGCATCACGTGAATTCAAAGCTGACTCTGAACCAGCTGCTGCAGGTTCATATGGCAAACTTTGTGTTGATGCTATTGTAGCAGTAGTTCACAAAGATAATAAACAAATTACAGGAGCTTTAGCTTCTCAACTTAAAAAGGTTTATAATGGTACATATAAAGTTTGGGGCGATTTAAAAGATGAACAACCAGCTGAAAAACCAGAAGAACCTATAGATCAATTTGATAAAACTAAGAATATTACACCATATACAAGAGATACTACATCAGGAACTAGAGATGGTTTCTTTACAGGAATCGGTTTTAAAGCTGCAACTACAGATAATGCTCCTTTAGTAGCAGGGTTTGTAGAAGTAACTGGTAATGGTGATATGATTGCTAAGATTAAAGCTGATGAATATGGTGTAGGTTATATCTCACTTGCATCATATGCAGATTCAGGCTTAAAAGGATTAAAGTATGAAGGAGTAGATCCGAGTGAAGCAAACGTACTTAATGGTACATATGCCCTAACAAGAAACTTTAACTATGTAGTTAGAAATGATTATGCTGCAGATAGCAAAGAAGCAAAATTGGTAGCTGCGTTTGTAGCCTATATGTTCTCAATTGAAGGAAAAGAAATCATTAAGTCTAAAGATGGTATTATTGATATTAAATCAACAGATAAAACTTGGGCAGAGTTAAAAGCTGAACATCCAGTAGTAGATGAAGATACTGGTATTGGTATCAAACAAAAAGAACAAAAGAAAATTTATGAAAGATTCTATCGTGTTGATAAAGGTCGAAGTCAAGAAGTTGAAGGTACCGGTTTAGGTTTAGCAATCGTTAAGTATGTAGTATTAGCCTATGATGCAAGAATTGAACTTGATAGTACTTTAGGACTTGGTAGTAAATTTACTGTATATTTTAAGAAAGCATAAAAATATGCTTTCTTTTTTAATAAAATAATGGAAGTTTTGTAAAAAGTATGTTATAATAAAGCAAATAAGGAGGATTATATGAAGTTAATCATTGGGATTGTAGCAACAGATGATTGCAACAATGTGGTTAAAAGTTTAATCAAAAACGACTATTTTTGTACAAGATTATCATCAACTGGCGGATTCTTAAGAAAAGGAAATACCGTTATTTTAATTGGGGCCAAAGCTACAGAAGTTGATAAAGTAATCAAAATTATAGAGAAAGAATCTAAAACAAGAAAAGCAATGGTTCCAAGTTCAGTAGTTGATGAGTATGGTATGACTACAGGAGCACCAATTGAAGTTACAGTTGGTGGAGCTACACTATTCATTTTAGATGTTGAGAAAACAGTAAAATTATAGAAGTATAATACTTCTATAAAATGGCTCCGTAGCCAAGCGGGAAGGCAATGGTCTGCAACACCTTGATCGTCGGTTCAAATCCGACCGGAGCCTCCAAACTTATCTTTGATTAGTAAGTTATTAAAAATGGCTTTATAAAGCCAAAAATAAAGACTAAAATAGAAACTGCTATAGATAAAATTACATATCTAAAGCAGTTTTTTTATGCATTTTATACCATTTCATGGTAGGAAGTCGAACTCTATGAAAATTCCTTATACGGTAGGGAGTCGAACTCTTAAATCATAGTTTTTAAAGATATAACCATTTATTTATGGTAAAATAAATGGTAGAGAGACAAAGAGGTGCTAACTGTGAATTCGCTAAAATCATTATCTGAATTATTTGATAAAAAAATATTTAGAATACCTGATTATCAAAGAGGTTATGCCTGGGGGCATAGGCAATTAGAAGATTTTTGGGAAGACATTGATAATCTTACTCCTGATAGAAACCATTATATTGGTATGCTTTCACTTAAAGAAGTTAAAGAAGATGTTTATAGTAAATGGGAAGATGCTCATTGGATAATAAGAGAAAAAAGATACAGAGCTTATCATGTTGTTGACGGGCAACAAAGACTTACAACATTTGTTATATTCTTAAATAGTTTACTGAAATTTGCTGAATCAAAAGAAATTAATTATTTAACTGGAGATTCTTTAGAACAAATCAAAAGTAGATATATTGTCGAAACTAAACTTCCTGATGAAATTTTAAAAGCTTATAAGTTTGGTTATGAGATTGATAATCCAAGTTTTAGTTATTTGCGTTATCATATCTTAGGTGAAAGTGCTCCAAGTGAAACGCAGGAAACATTTTATACATTAAATTTAGAATATGCAAAAAATTATTTTGATAAACAAATAGAGGAGTTTTTTGATAAAAACGGTATAGAGGGGTTTGAAACTCTTTATAATAAGTTAGTTAATAATCTTCAATTTAACATTCATGACATTGCAGATGATTTTGATGTGTTTATTGCTTTTGAAACTATGAATAATAGAGGTAAAAAGTTATCAAACCTTGAAATATTAAAAAACAGATTAATCTATTTAAGTACGATTTATGATGATTTTGTTTTAGATAAGTATTCCAAAGACCAATTAAGAAAAAACATTAACGATGCATGGAAAGAAGTTTATTATCAATTAGGCAGAAATAAAGAATTTCCATTAAATGATGATGTTTATTTAAAAAATCACTGGACACTATTTTTTAAATATTCAAGAAATAAGGGCGATGACTATATTAAATTCTTACTTGGCCAACATTTCACTCCTAAAGCAGTTTTTGGTCTGAAAAGAGAAGTAATCTTAGATGAAGATATTGAATATGATTATGATGATGAAGATATTAAAGAAGAAAAGATTGTTGAAGTATATGAAGGAAAACTACAACCAATAGATATAAAAAATTATATTGAAAGCTTAAAATCAATTTCTAAATATTGGTATTATTCATACAATCCAGAAGAATCTGGAAGTATTATGAACGAAGAAGAGAAAAAGTGGGTTAATAAATTAAATAGAGCAGGTATTAATTATTTTAGAACTATGGTTGTTGCATCATTTGCTAATCCTAAAATTAATTCTCTTGATAGAATTAGACTTTTCAAGGTAATAGAAAAAACAATATTTCTTTTCTTTAGAATGGGTCAATATCGTAGTAATTGGAGAAGTTCAGAAACATACAATCGAGCAAGAGAATTATTAAAGGATGAGGTTAGCGTTGAAGATGTAATATCTGAGTTACAAGAAAACTTTGATAATAACATAAGTGGTGCTGTAGGATCATTTATTAATAGAATGACAGCATTATTTAAAAATTATGATGGGTATTATAGTTGGAACTCAAGATCATACTTTTTCTTTGAGTATGAAATGTCATTATCAGAAAAAACATTTGTTGTAAAAATAAATGATTGGAGAGCATTTACCAAAAACGCTAAAGATCATATTTCAATTGAGCATATATACCCACAACAAGCAAACCATTTTTATTGGCAAAATCAATTTAGAGATTATAGTAATGAAGAAAAGAAGGCACTTACAAATTCTTTAGGTAATCTTTTAGCGCTTTCTCAAAGTAAGAATTCATCTCTTCAAAATGATGAGTATTATGATAAAAAATATGGGAATAACAAAAGAAAAATAGGATATAACAATGGTTCAAATTCAGAGATTGAGGTTGCAACCAATTATCTTGATTGGACACCTGATGCTATTAAAAAGCGTGGACTTCACCTGATTTCATTTATGGAAGAAAGATGGGGATTTAAGTTTGAAAGTTATGAAGATAAATTAA
>ERZ795058.1289-NODE-1289-length-34126-cov-10.416219_pt1 | contig 34126 bp, 34 predicted proteins | sample MGYA00375142_ERZ795058 | MGnify/ENA primary metagenome ERZ795058 (study PRJEB30187, sample SAMN05720210) | activated sludge metagenome | isolation source: anaerobic digester from wastewater treatment plant | place: Japan | collected 2015-04-20 ... | reverse complement strand
TCGAGCGCGAGCGCGGTCGCGGTGTTCGGGACCTGCTTCGCGAAGCCATCATAGGTATCGTTTACGCTGCGGCGTGCACCCGCGATGGCGTCAGCCCACGCGCGCTGCCGAGCCTCTTCGGCCTTCTTGCGCTGCTTGCCGCCGAACCACCCGAGCACCATCGCACCGAGACCGGCGACGAACGCGCCTGCAGCGAGGGCAACCTTGCTGACGGGCTCGGGGTCGAGAAGCGCCGCCCCCATGAGGGTGCTCGCGATGCCCGACAGCACGCCCCCGGCGCTCGAGGCGTAGCCGACGATCCGGCGTGTCTTCCCCGTGGTTCCTGCGACGGCGGGCCCTGCCCCAAGGGCGAACTCGAAATCAAGCCGAGCATCGTCGACGACGAGTCGAGTCTCCCTGCGAACGAACTCGGCCGACTCTTTCGCGACTCGCTCACAAGCCGCTTGGATCTTGCCCTGCTGGAAGACTGCCTTCGAGAACTCGTCGGAGCCGAGGTCGCGACGTTCCTCGAACGCGCGTGCAACGACCTCCTCGGCGGCTGAAAGCGACCGAGCACGCAGTGCTCCGATCTCGGCCTCGAGCCGCTGTCTCGCGAACCGTGCGAGCTTGCCCTGAGCCTTTGTGTCGTAGGGGCCACCGCGAGCGCGCTCCACCCACGAGAGCAAGTCCTCGCGGCGCCCTTCGGACTTGAGCGCGTTCCGAGCCTCGGTGCCGATGCCCGGATACCCGACCACTGCGAGCAGCCCCTCGATGGCCCGGTCCAGGATGCCGGCGGCTGTCCTTGCATCGCCGCTCGTCTTCTGGAGCACACGGGCGAGCCGCTCGAGCAGCGTGCGCACCTGCCCGTGAAGCATGCCAAATCGCAGTTCCTTCACGTGGTGCACGAGCGCGTTGACAAACAGCGCTTCGAGGACCTCGAAGTTCGATCCCTTCGCAAGCCCGTCGAGCCCAAGTTCCTTGCGGAGCTTGGCGAACTGCTCTGGAGCTGGCCCTCGGTACTCGCCCGATACGCGCGCGTAGACGGCGCGTTGGGCGCTGATCGCGACAACGGGTGCGCCGAAGACGCCGAGCGCGGCGAGCTCGGTCTCGATGTTCGTCACGTGCTCGCGCACCGCGCGCGAAAGGCGCCGCCGCTGAGTCCCGAGGGGAACGCTTCCCGGCCGGCGCCAGAGCGGATTCCTCACGTTGAGCACCGCGACGACGGGCTTCCCGTACTCCTTCACCCACGCGCCGATCTTCTCGAACTCGCCCTTCTGCTGGCTCTGCGTGTCGAAGCAAAGCACGACGATGTCCGCAACCTCGACGGCATGGCGAGCGCGACCTTCGAGCGTGTCGCGACTCGCAGACCGGCCCCAGCCGTTCGTGCCAGGCGTGTCGATGAACCGACAGCCGTGCCACGAGACCGTTCGCACCTCAGTCGTGAAGTCGCTCTCGCTCGTCGAGACGGTAGCCCCGTCCCCGTGAACCAGCGCTTCGATCAGGCTGCTCTTGCCGGCGCCCGTTCGCCCGAACAGGGCGATGTTGACGGTGCCGAGCACCTTCCGCTGCCGGTCGAAGAGATCGGCCGCTTCGGTGCGCGTTGACTGCAGCTCCTTCCAGAAAGCCTCGACCACCTCGTTCGCGCTGGTGTCGCCGGCCACACCAGCGCGAGCTCGAACGGCCACCCCTTCCAGCGCGGTGAGTGCGTCGTCGACGCGCCGCTGGTAGTCGGTGATCGCACCAAGGCTCTCCGAAACCGCACGGGCAACCGCGGCTTCGAGCGCTCCGTGAGGGACGGCTCCGTCTGATGTCTGCGCCGGATGCATCCTGCCTCGTCGTATGGCCCGGGGCCCAGGGGCCTGACGTTCAGGTCGACGGTTCCTGGGCGGCCCGGCGAGTATATCCGAGAGCCGGAGGAAGCCGGACCGCCATCGCGCAGCCGGGCGAAGTTCGGGCGCGACACGGCCCGAGGCGGGCGAACGACGGCGGTGCCACGCAGGAGCTGCACGAGCCCGCCCCCGAGCTCCCTCTGACGTCCACAAGGTTCGTTGTGGCGACCGAAGCTTTCTTGTACCGTCGTACCGTGCGGGCTGTCCTCATCGCGTGGGTCGGCGTCTCCGACCTGAAGGGACCTGAGAAGGCGGGTACGGGCGACCTTGGGCCCATCGCCCAGGCGCTCGCCGCACGCTCGTTCGACCAGGTGGTCCTGCTCGAGTTCTTCGACAAGGCCGACCATCAGAAGCTCCTGCCCGGCTACATCGCTTGGCTGCGCGAACGCACCCCGGCAGAGATCGTCGAACGGCGCGAGACGCTGCGCGGGCCGACCGACTTCGGCGGCATCTACGAGGCTGCGCGCCGAGCCTGCCAAGAGGTGCTGGCGCAGCACAGGGACGCGACGCTCACGTTCCACCTCAGTCCCGGCTCGCCGCCGATGGCGGCCGTGTGGATGCTGCTCGGCAAGACGATCTTCCCGGCGCAGCTCATCGAGTCGTCGCGCGAGCAGGGTGTGAAGACCGCCGAGGTGCCGTTCGACATCGCGGCGGAGTTCCTACCCGATCTTCTGCGCGAGCCGGACGAGCGCCTCCGCGCGCAGAGCACGGCGGACTCGCCGCCCGCCCCGGAGTTCAAGACCATCATCCACCGGAGCCGCGTCATGGCGCGGCTCATCCAACGCGCGCGCCGCGTGGCGCTGCGCAACGTCCCGGTGCTGATCGAGGGCGAGTCCGGTACTGGCAAGGAGCTGCTCGCGAAGGCGATCCACCAGGCAAGCCCGCGCAAGGGCAAGCCCTTCATCCCTGTGAACTGCGGAGCGATCCCCGCGAGCCTGGTCGAGTCCGAGCTCTTCGGCGTCGAGAAGGGAGCGGCGACTGGCGTAGACGCTCGCGAGGGGTACTTCGAGGCGGCGGACGGGGGAACGCTGTTCCTCGACGAGCTGGGCGAGCTCCCGTTGCCGGTTCAGGTGAAGCTCCTTCGAGTCCTGCAGGAGAACGAGGTCACGCGCGTCGGCGCCAGGAAACCGAAGCGGATCGACGTTCGGATCGTGGCCGCAACGAACCGCTCCGTCGTCGACGAGGTCGCTGCCGGCCGTTTCCGTGAGGATCTCTTCTACCGGCTCGCGGTCGCCGTCCTGAAGTTGCCGCCCCTCCGAGAGCGCTCGGGAGACGTCGGCCTGCTCGTCGACGAGCTGCTGAAGCAGGTAAACCAAGAGGCTATTGGCGAGCCCGGATACCGGGACAAGAAACTTTCCGCAGGCGCAAGAAGTCTTCTGCTCACGCATCCGTGGCCGGGCAACGTGCGCGAGCTGCTGCTAACGCTCAAGCGCGCCGCCATCTGGAGCGAGGGCGAGACGATCACCACCGAAGACGTGCGCGAGGCTCTCCTTGCAGTCCCCACGGCACAGCGCACCGACGTCCTCGGTCGCCCCCTGGGCGAGGATCTCAACCTCCCGGATTTGCTGGCGGAAGTCGCGCGTCACTACCTCGAGCGCGCCCTGGATGAAGCGGGCGGGAACAAGACGAAGGCAGCGGGCCTGGTTGGCCTCCCGAGCTACCAGACCCTCACGAACTGGCTCCAACGCTACGAGGTGAAGCGATGAGCGCGCGCCTGGTGATGGCGGCTCATCCGCTTGGCACGCCCTTCGCTCTACGGCCCTCGGTCGCCGCATCACGCGGCGAGAACCGAAAGGAGCCGTTCGATGTCGCCTGCCCTCGCTGCACTGCCCTCGACGCTCGGCAGCTTCTCTCTCACCAAGCACGCCTACGAACGCATGACCACGCGCTCGATCTCTCGCACCGCGATCGAGGCCGCGCTGGAGTTCGGTCGCTGCGTGGAGATCCGCGGCGCCCAGATCTTCGCGATCGGTCGCAAGGAGGTCGAGAAGTACCGGCGCGACGGCGTCGACCTGCGCGAGTTCGAGGGGACGCAGGTGGTCGTCACGGCCAGCGGCGCGGTGATGACGGTGTACCGGAACAGCGACTTCAGGAGCCTGCGCACGCGCCGTCGTCGCAGCTTTCGGCGGTGAGGTGAGCGATGGGATGGGCCAAGTACCTCGAGGACATCGTCAGCCGCCGCAACGGGACCTCACGAGTTCAAGCAGAGATCAAGCAGGTGGCAGAGCGGCGAGCGCCATCGAAGGCCGCACCGAAGAAGACTGGAGACAAAGCCATGAGCAAACTGAAGGAGTTCACCGCGTCGAGCGCGAGGCCGCTGCCGGTGCTGCTGCTCGCCGATGTCAGCGGCAGCATGAGCACGAACGGAAAGATCGACGCGCTCAACGACGCCGTGCAGGAGATGCTGGAGAGCTTCGGCGGTGAGGACGACAGCCGCGCGGAGATCCACGTCTCCGTGGTCACGTTCGGCAAGGACGGCGCGAAGGTTCACCAGCCGCTCGCGCCTGCCGCGAAGGTCCAGTGGACCCGTATGACGGCGGCCGGTGGGACGCCGATGGGCGCCGCCTTCGATGCGGCGACGGGCATGATCGAGGATCGCGCGCAGATCCCGAGCCGCGCGTATCGACCGACGATCATCCTCGTCTCGGATGGCCAGCCCACCGACGAGTGGCAGGCCCCGCTGAAGCGGCTCCTCGGCGCGGAGCGCGCGTCAAAGGCGGCTCGCTTCGCGATGGGCATCGGCGACGACGCCGACGAGGCGATGCTCTCCGCGTTCCTCGCGACGCCCGAGGCACGCGTCTACCGAGCTCACGAGGCGAGGCAGATCAAACAGTTCTTCCGCTGGGTCACCATGAGCGTCACGCAGCGCTCACGGAGTGCGAACCCTGACAGCGTGATCGCCGCGGAGCCGACCGATCTCGATGACTTCAACTTCTGAGCGCGCTGAGGCCTTCGTGTCGAACCGCCTACCCGACGACTACTTCGGCGCCAGCGTGGTCGGACCGCGCCATCGCGCCGAAGGCAAGCCCAACGAGGACAGTTGGCTCGGAGCGCGCGGAGCGTTCGGAACGCTGGTCGTCGTCAGTGATGGGATGGGCTCTCGACGCGAGGCCCGTCGTGGCGCTCAGCTGGCCTGCCGGGCGGTGCTCAATGCAGTGCGCTCGTGGCACAAGGCAGGCGCACGTGACCTGGATGAGCTCCTCGTCCGCATCGAGCCGGTCTGGTGTTCGCTCATCGCTCCGTCGACCGCTCGGGACTGTGCGGCGACGTGTTTGTTCGCCCTCGCTCACGCTCACGGGCAGGTTCACGTGGCGGCGATCGGCGACGGCCTCGCGCTCCTGCGAACGAGACGTGGGCTGGAGTGGATCGTGGGCCCGCGCTCGGGCGGCTTCGCCAACGAGACCGCCGCACTCGGCCACTCGGCGTCGTGGACAAGCCGTAGCTTCCCACGCGCGGGCGGGGAGGTCGTCGTGCTCGCGACTGACGGGGTCGCTGACGAACTGCTGCCCGAGCGCATCGACGGCTTCGTGCAGTGGCTGATGGACGACTTCGCCGGCATGGCGCCCAGCCAGCGTTGGCGAGCGCTCCAGCGAGAGTTGAAGGACTGGCCCACGCCCCACCACACCGATGACAAGACCCTCGTCGTCCTCACGCAGCGAGAGGCGGTGCTCGCATGACGTCTGCTCCGCGCCAGGTCACGGACATCAACGGTGTGCGCTACTCGCTGCTCCGGCAGTTGGGGCGCGGAGGCCAGGGGGCCGTCTACGAGGTCGACGGCGGCAGGCTCGCTGCGAAGATCGTCTTCGACTCTTCAGCAGCTCGGCGTGAGCGCCTGCGCAACCAGCTCACGCAGGTCAAGCGGCTCTCCCTCGCCGATCTCGAGATCGCCCGGCCCATCGAGATGCTTCGCGAGCCGGTGCTCGGCTACGTGATGGAGTTGCTCACCGGGATGCAGCCGCTGAAGGCGCTTGGGGCTGTGCCCAAGGAGGAGAGCTCTCCCGCCGCGTGGTACCTCGCGGGCGGTGGTCTGCGGCGGCGACTCCAGCTCCTCGCTCGCAGTGCCGACGCGCTCGCGGCTCTGCACGGCAAAGGGCTCGTCTACTCCGACCCGTCGCCCCACAACATCTTCGTCTCAGAGAGCCCCGCGGCGACGGAGGTCCGCTTCATCGACGCGGACAACATCCACTACGCGTCGGTCGCGGGCGTGCCCGCCGTCTATACCCCCGGGTACGGCGCGCCCGAGCTCGTGCGGTGCACGAGCGGCGTCAACTCGCTCACGGACGCTCACGCCTTCAGCGTGCTCGCGTTCCAGACGCTGTCCCTCGCCCATCCGCTCATCGGCGACGCAGTCAACGACGGCCCTCCCGAGCGAGAGGAGGAGGCTCTCGGCGGACGCCTGTCGTGGATCGACCACCCGACCGACGAGACCAATCGCGCGTCCTACGGCATCTCCCGGCCCAATGTGCTGTCGCGAAGGCTCCTCGACCTCGCCGAGCGCGCTTTCGGCGCCGGCCTCCGAGACGCGGCGAAGCGGCCTGGCGTCTCTGAGTGGGCCGAGTGCCTCACGGTGCCGCCGACGCCACGTTGTCGTGCGCGTCGTGCAAGGGGACCTACTACTTCACGGAGAAGCTCTGCCCGTGGTGTGACGAGCCTCGGCCTGCGTTCGCCACCGCCGCCTTCAACCTGTGGGACCCCTCTGTCGGTGCGGGCGGGGAGCTATTGCAGAAGCCCGTAGGTGACCGCCGTCGTGCGGTGGTCGCTGCGGTCCTCGGACTGACCGACGGCGAGACCGTGTCGGTCACGCAACGCCTCGCGCATGGGCGCGACGGTGCCGCTGGTGCTCGGCCTGTCATTGAACTCCAGCTCTCGGGCACGCGTCTCTCGCTGCGAAGCGTCGACGGTGGTCGTTACCGGCTCTCGTCCCCCAGCGGCGGCCGAGGTGCGGAGGTGACCGACCGCGTGAAGGAGATCCGGCTCGAGCCCGGCGTGGCCTCGTGGCGGCTCCATCTCGGCTCACCCGACAGCCTGCACCGCGTCGTGAACTTCGAACTTCGGCCGGGAGGCGCCCGATGAACATCAACGACCTGGCCTCGGGTGAGGTCTCGACCTTCGAGGTCATGCCGAGTGCGGCAGCCGACTTTGACCTCGTCATCGAGGCTCGCGCGGAGGCGGCACTGCAGTTCTCCGATGTCACCGGCGACTCGCTACTGCGGATCGGGGCGAGTGCGTGGAGCGTCGTCGGCGCTGACAAGCGGGCAATCGACGCGCTCCAGCGACTCCGAGACCGCAACCTCCCGCGCGTCGCCTGGGTCGCCTCCGTCCGGCCGAAGGGGAAGAAGAGCGAAGCGGTGCTCGTGCAGGTGCACGAGTTCCCCGCGCGCTACGACTGGCCCGACCCGGTCGACGTCGGCGTCGACGACAAGCTCGTCGAGCAGGTGAGGCAGAAGCTCGCCCGCAGCGTCACGGCTGCCGAGGCCACCCAGTGGCTGAACGATCGGTTCCTCCTTCACGCCGACGATGGCATTGCGAGGGTGTTCCTCTCGGGGAGCCCGACGCCGGAGACCGACCAGAGTGGCGCCTTTCGGCTTCTAAGCCGCGGGTCGTGGGTTCGAATCCCCCCGGGCGTGCTAGTAGTTTCGATGATCTGCGTGACAATGCCGTGACAACCCTGGTCGCGGCGTTGCACGCTGTGGAACGAGGGGATCCGTACGCCTTGCGGATGGCCGTGGAGGCGATGGGGGCCGCGTTGGACGTCCTGACGGACGCGCGCGACGTATCGAGCGACCCGGACACGCCCGACGCGGAAGCGGCGCGCGAGGTGAGCCAATGAACGCGCTCAATTCCAAGAGGCGTGCGCGCTCGCCACGGATCGGTTCAACCCGTTCATCTGCGACCGGGAGCGCACCAACCCTATGCCGGAGGCATAAGGAAACTTCTGCACCAGAGGAGAAGTGGAAGAAGAGGGAGCGCGCCTACCAAGAATGGCAGCGACATGGATCTCCGATCGGCGCAGATGAACTCCGTCAACCCCACGGCGAGCGCGCTCAAGAGCTACTGCTCTGCGGTCGGGATCGGTTGGCGTTCAACGTGCTCTACTGCACCACGATGCGGTGCGGAGAACGGTGGTGCCCGCGATGCGGGGATCAACGGGTTGAACCCCACCGCCGTCGCATCGTCCCGGCGGCGCGCACGATGGAGCACCCGGTGTTGGCGTTGTTCAAGGTCTACTCCAAAGGGCGGTCCAACAGCGCACTGGCGGATGCGTACGGCGCTTTGCGCGAAGGGATCCGGGCGGTTCGGCGGATGCCGTCCCTTCGGTCAGTCAAAAAGGCGATCGGTCGGGTGGAAGCGGTTCCCACCACCTTGGGATACCAGACCGTGTGGCACGTCCACGCGCACATGATCTTCGACGTTCAGCGCGCGCACGTTGACGAGCAAGCCGTACGACGGGACTTCAGAATCGCCACGCGACGCGGGAACGCCGATTTCGGCGTCGAACCGATCCGCTCGATGAACGACGTGCTTGGCTACATCACGAAGGCGCGTGACGTCTGTCCCGCTCCCGGCAAGTTGACGGTGGATCAACTCGATCAACTCATCGACGCCTTCAGGGGGAAGCAGTTGGTCATCTCTTGGGGGCTGACCGACAGGGGACGACGTGACTCCGCGCAGATCGCGCGCAAGTCATCGCGCTCATCTACCGCTTGACACCTTTCGACGTGCTCTTCCTGACGCGGCGTCCGCTCACGTCTGTGGACGCAGGTTCGAACAAGTCGCGGATCGGCACGTCGAGACCGGTTGCGAGCCGAACGAGGGTGGCGATGGTGAGGTTCACCGTTGCCGCTTCGACCTTCTGCACATGGGTCACGTCCACGTCCGCTCGTTCGGCGACTTGTTCTTGCGTGAGCCCCCGTTCGATCGGAACCGCAACGCGAGCGCGCGACACGCGTCGCGGTAGCGTCGCGTGCGTTTGACCGCCTTCGAGGGGCGATCGTCCGGCTCCTTGGTGGACGGCACATGTTCCGGGTACCCGCGGGCTGTCGTCGTTCACACGGAACATGTTCTGTGTTACGCTGATCACGCGGCGTGGCGATCGATGGCCGCGCGCAAGGGGACGCCATGTGGAAGGTGTTGATCAACGGAACCTGGTACACCGCGGAGAACGACGCGACGCTTTGGCAGTGGTTGCGGGAGGGACGCGTCGGAGCCGAGACGATCGTTCATCACGAGTCCTGGCCGAACTCAGCTCCGCTTCGTCAAGCACCAGCGTTCGCAGCGTCGTTTCAGCGACCGCCCACGGTGAACGTGGCGAAGCCAGCGGCGGGCGACCCGCGCACGATCAAGGTCATCGTCGTTCTCGCGGTCATCGGCGGCGTCGTGTTGTTCGTGTTTCCGATGGGGCTCATGCTGTGCATGTTCTTCCCCACGATGCGATACCTTGCGGTGGGAGTGGCCTTGCTCTTCGCCACCTTGTTTGCGGTGGGCCGGTGGGTTCCTTCGGTCCCGAACGCGATGCGCGCAGCGTCGATGTGGATAGACAAGCGTCGCTGGTACTTCGCACCGTCAACCTCCTTCGTGCTGTTCGTCGGCGTTCTCGGATGGGCGCTCGGTGGAAGAATGTACGCGGACTGCGCGACGAAGATGGAGGAAGTGAATCGGATCGAGAAGAGCTTGGAAGCGAAGCCGGACGTGCCCGACGGGGCGAAGAATGACCCGATCGCAATCGCGAGGGCGATGTTCGAAGCGAAGAAGAGGAAGCTGGCTGAACTCGGCCCGGCCGTGGAGGCCGCTCAGAAGGAGTGCGACGGTCCTTGGGCTCCTGAGTACAAGGGCACGTTCGAGGCGAAGAAGGTGTGGATCGCGTCGGAGCAGAGCAAGGCGACGGCTGGTGTGGCATGCGTCGAGAAGCTGTCCGAGATGGGAAAGCAGCTTGCTGACCTGAAGCCCGACACAAGCCCGAAGCTCGCGCTGTACACGATCGATCGCGTCAACGGTCTCATCGAGAAGGCGATGCCCGAATGCCGGGATGCCGGGATGGAGGGGATGGTCAAGGCGCTGTCAGAAACAAAGTCGAAGATGGAGCTTGCGGCAGCGCACCATCGTGAACGGAACGCCGTGCAGACGTTCCCGGAGGATGCGAAGTTCATCAAGGCGAAGCTCGCGGACTCGATCGCCAAGGCCGGTCAGCGAAAGTGGAGCGAAGCGGACACGGCACTGAAGACCTGCGAGAACGCGTTGGAGTCGTTCAAGGGGACGAGCGTCGAGAAGTCAACGGAATGGAACTCCCTTCAGAAGCAAGTGGAGCGTCATCGGCAAACAGTGCAGCGTGAGCTTGACCGGATCGCGGCGAGGGAGGCAGCGGATAGGGCCAAAGCGGCGGCTTTGGCGGCCGAACGGGGTGAAGCTCCGGCGCTTCATCCATGGGACGGCGCGTGCATGCCTTGCGAGGCGTATCTCAAGAAGCGATTGAACGACCCTGATTCCTACGACCACGTGCGGACCTCACAGCCGATGATCGAAGGTCGATACTGGACGGTGGTGATGGTGTTCAGAGCATCGAACATGTTGGGAGCGAAGATCCTCACGGCGAAGAAGTTCTTCATCCAACAGGGTCAGGTCGTCGAAGTGCAGGACGTAGAGTAGGCAGGGATTAGAGGGCGAACCCTGGACCAAGAAGGCAGAATCGCTACGGAGTTTCTCATCCGGGATGGCCGAAACCGGGGCGGCCGTGCGAAGGAGCGACGGTCGATCCGTTGTCGCGTGTTGATGTCCGCGCCACGGTCCGAAGCTTCGCGAGCAAGCGGGGTGCTGGGATGCCTGGCTTGGCCCGCGTTGCGGATCGCTGTCTCGCCGCGTTGGACCGCGTGACCCCACGGGGTCAAAGGACAGTCCTCCCGGGCTTCCTGGCAGGTGAGGTGCGGATCGCCCCGCACGATCCGAGCATGGCTTGTGCCGTATATCCATAGGATGTATACTTATGCATGTCTACGAGATCGAGAGCCTCTTCGTTGATGATTCGGTTGAGCCAGGAAGAGAGAGCCGCTCTGGACGCCCTGAAGGAGCGGTCAGGACTCAGCCGAAGTGACGTGGTTCGCATGCTCCTTCGGCGCGAGTTGATCCACCCAACGATTGGAAGAGAACGCATCGATCCGAGCGTTCGCGCGTCGATAACAAACTGGCCATCGAAGTACCGCTTGGAGGGGACGCCGGAAGAGACGTCATGGCCGGATCTGTTCGCGCGGTTCGGGAGTCCTGGTCCGTTCCTCGGTGCACGTCACCATCCGGGGTGGAGCCCGTGCGTGTGCATGCCATGCACACGAAGCCTGCGAAGTGTGCGCGCTATCACGGCGTTGGTGTTCGAATGCACGAGCGTGCGGCTTGAGGCGCTGAAACTCGCGGCGACCGCACTTGGGGATCTCGTTGGCTTCGTTCACACCGTGGAGGACCCTTCTCATCACGTCCGCGTGGTGCTCCCGCTGTCGCGTCACGCAACCCCAGGGGAGCACGCGGACATGCTCGATCGCGTGTCGCGGTTGGTCCGAAAGGGTGGCCTGCGAGTGACGCCGGAGTCGGAGGAAGTGACGCGGTTTTGGACCGTTCCCGGCGTGATCCCTGGCGAACCGTACGCGTCGAGCGTGTTGGAGGGGGAGAAGCGGTTCTCTCCCCAGAGCACGCCAAAGTTGGGTGGTAGATGAACCGGGTTGTCACTTCTGTTCTACAGACACTTGACTGTAGAACACAAGGGTCTATCATGAGGGTATGGTTCGACGTCCAGCGCGAAAGCGACACGGGGATCGGAAGAAGGCAGTTGCGTACGTCCGCGTGTCCACGGACCGGGAGCGGCAGGCGCTAGGCGAGGAAGCCCAGCGACGGGCGATCACGGCTTGGGCTGGACGGGAGCGGGTGAAGATCGTTGCTTGGCATGTGGAGGAAGTGTCGGGGGGTGCTCCGCTGGACAAGCGCCCGGTCCTTCTTGCGGCACTTGCGGACGTGTTGGCCCATCGCGCGGGGGTTCTGGTTGTTGCGAAGCTCGATCGCTTCTCGCGCGATCCGTTGACGGCCGCGCTCGCCGAATCCGAGTTGCAGCGGAACGGAGCGGCGCTCGCATGCGCGGACGGGAACGGCTCGGGGGATGATCCGACGTCGGAGATGGTCCGCGGGATGCTGCTCGTGGTCGCTCGGTTCGAGAAGGCGATGATCAAGGCGCGCATCAAGGCAGCGCTGGCCGTGAAGAAGGCACGCGGAGAGATGACTGGCGCGCCTCCGTTCGGATTCCGGGTCGTGGAGGGGCCGTCGCGGGTTGGGAAAGACGGCGTGGCGCGCCCGGTGAAGATGCTCGAACCCGACCCGCACGAGACAGCCGTCCGGGATCAAGTGCGGGCGCTTCGCGGGTCTGGCTTGACGATTCGCGCGGTCGCTGCCGAATCGAAGGCTCGGGGGATCGTCGGGCGAGCCGGGAAGCCGTTCACGCTCGCGGCGATCCACGCGATGGTCAAGGACATCGAGCCCAACAGCGATGGCGGGACGGGGGAGCCCAGGGCCGAGAATCCGGGCGATTCTGGCCGGGTTTGACACGGAACGGCCCAAGGGGTAAGAAGATGGACAGCGGACGTATAGAACTCGACGGAGAAAGCCCGGGTGGCCCGAGAGCGGACCGCTGGGCAGATGGAGAAACAGACCAGAAGCAACGCCCGCGCGTTGAGGTCTGCCATGTCTTCCGTCGAATCGTTGGCCGTTACCGTTCGCGAGTTGAGGGAGCTTCTGCCCCTCGGGAAAGCCGCCGCGTACGAACTGGCGCGCTCGCTTGGGTTCCGCGTAGGGGGGCGGTTGCTCGTGCCTCGCGCGGCGCTGCATGCCCTACTGGCGGGGTCCGCCGGGGGCGCTGGGGACCGGGACGCCGAACGTGCCGAAGACCCGGAATCGGCGAGCGGGAAGCTCGCGCGTGCTTCGTCGCGGTTGCCAGGCTCGAAAGGGGGTGCCCGATGACAGCCCGCAGGTCACGCGCTGCCCTGTTTCGTGAGCTTGCCGGTATCTACGTCGAGCTTGCTGTGGTCGAAGAAGCGGACGAGCGAGGGGTGCCCAAAGGGGAGAAGCGGCGGTCTTCTCCCAGGCTCGTGCGCATCACGCGCCCGACGGGCGAAAGCGATGAGGTGTCGCGAGCGCAAGCGCGCCGGATCCTTCGTCAGCACGGATTCGTGGAGGTGAGCCGATGAACGTCATTGCGCTTCCGGTCACCCCAGCGTTGGACCTTCGCGGCATCGACCGTTTGCCAAGCGGTCGGTTCCGTCTTCGTCTGCAAACGAAGCACCGCAAGGTGAACAAGGTCTTTCCCACCGCTGACGAAGCGGTTCGCGTTCGCGACGCCATGCTTCGCGAGATTGCCGACGCTGCGATGGTCCCTGTCGAGGGCGTCAGCATCAAGGAACTAGGACCGCGCTTTCTGAAGAAGCGCGACGGGAACAGGAACGCTCGAACGGACGCGGAACGATGGGAGCGCCACGTGGCGACGGCTCCGTTCGCTCACCGCGCGTTGAGCACGATCACGCGGAGGGACGTGATCGAATGGCTCGATGCGTTGCGGGTGAAGGAGACTTCCTACACGAATCGCCCCAACAAGCCCTTGTCGTGGCAGACCCGGAAGCACTGCCTGGTGTTGCTTCGGCGGTTCTTCTCATGGGCGGTCGATCTGGAGTACGCTCCGGCCAATCCGACGATTGGGATGCGCGTGCTTCGCGAGGATGGGGACGAAGACGAGGGCTATCAGGATGGGTGGTACCTCGAACCCGCTGAGCAACAGCGCCTTCTGGACTTGGGCGACCCGACCGAGAAGTGGATCGCGGCGTTCGCGATCGGCACGGGGATCCGACAAGGCGAGCTGAACTGCTTGCACCTAGCGGACGTGCACGTGGACGGCCCCGCGCCGTACGTGGAGATCCGGTACGGCTCGTGGGACGCGAAGAACAAGCGGTATCGGAGCCCGAAAGGCCGGAAGGGGGACAAGCGGACCCGTCGCGTTCCGCTTTTCGCGATCGGGTTGGAGGCGGCGCGGCGGTGGTTGGAGATTTTGCCCAGCTACGCCAAGAAGAACCCCCTGGGGCTGATGTTCCCAACTCAGCGCGGAGCGCGCCGGACCAAGGCGCCGCGTTCGTGGCGGGCGACCGTTGAAGCGTTTGGAGTCATCCCCCGGATCGGGCGCAAGCCGTGGTGGCACCTGCTTCGCCACACGTGCGCGTCATCTCTGGTTGCCGGGTGGTGGGGGAAGCGATGCATCCTGGACGACGTGAAGGCCATCCTCGGCCATTCCTCCGTCAAGGTCACGGAACGGTATGCCAAGCTCGCGCCAGACGTGGTAGACGGGATCGGAACGGCGATCCAAGCGGGATGGGAGGCGAAGTGTCACGCGGCTGTCACGCCCCACGAGATTCCCGGGGAAGACATCGGTGTTACAAGGCCTTCTAAGCCGCGGGTCGTGGGTTCGAATCCCCCCGGGCGTGCTAGATCCGAAACGAATCGCCACGGCTGTGGCAAATCGGACCCCCCACGGGTGGCCGGCGATGAGGGGGTTGACATGGGGGAGGGACGCGAGCACCACCGCTCCGCGCTTGTGCGTGCGTTGGCTGTAGCGGCTGAAGCTGGCGACGCTGCGACGGTGGCGACGCTTGCCGCGGAGCTGCGAGCGTTGCGACTCGAGGGAGCAGGAGACGAGGTTGTTGATCTCGAGGTGGAACGCGAGCGCAAGTGTGGGCGGTAGGCTAGACGACGCGATGACCCGTAACGTGTTCATGCAAGGCAGGTGATCCACATGGGGGAACCCAAGAAGTCGAAGGTCAAAAAGGCGAGCGCTGGCGTGAACGACACCGACACGTGTCCGACATGTTCAAGGTTCGCTCCGTTTCCTGACGTGCTGCCACGGGAGCTATGGGTGCGCTGGTCTCTGCTGCGAGAGAACCCTAGGGAAGGCGCGTACTGGCTCGCAGATGCGCTCGAGGAGGCAAGCCAAGCTAAACCCGACGACGAGCAAGCGAACCTCGCCGCTAGACTTGCCCGCGCCCTAGCCGCCGTGCTGCGCTCGCCTGAGACTGACACCAGGGCGTTGCGCAAGGCTGTGCACGCCTTGCAGCCCTCGCAACAGGACGGGCTAGGACACGCCGACACGTTGCCGGCTGTGGATCGATACGAGCGACGGCAGCGGCTTCTAGCGGACGCACAAGCAGCGCTACGGATCGCGTCGCGTGGCTTCGCGGGCTCAACACGGGGCGACACCAGCGCAGCGGCGGAGATCCTTTGCCGAGCGGTGCGGCGCGCCCTGCCGAGCAAGAACACAACGCCAGAGGTTCAAGCCGGCGTTGCACAGTGGCTTGCGCGCTACATCAAGCGCGATGCTCCGACCCCCCGAGGTGCCGCGGAACACGCGCTGGTTGCCCACGGGATGCCTCGCGATCGCGCCAAAGACTTCCTACGCGCATAGCCCCACCGCCCGCGCTTGGGGGAAAGTTGCGAACGTTTCCCCCTTTCTGACAAAAGAAACGAAAGGACGCATAATAATAGCAACCTTAATCAAACGAGGTCGCTATGAGCCCCCGTGAAGTCCGTATTCGAGCACGCAAATCCCAAGTGCAGGTAGCCGTGGACGCTGGCGTCTCGCCGCCGACCGTCCGCGTATATGAGGCTGCCCCCGACGCAGTGAGCCGCACCAAACGCGAAGCGCTGGACGCCACGTATGCGCGCCTGCGGGCGAGCCTCAACCAGGAGCAATCGGCCCGCTAGGGACCGCTCAACACGTTTGCGCGTCGCAGGGTGGCAGCCCGGCGACGCGCCACGGAAAGGGGTTCTCGGAGACGTGAGAAGTCTAACTGAGGCAGATTTGAGTGTCAAGGGGCTCGGGGAACGAAATCGACCCCCGGACCATGTCGCGCCCCTGGTCGCGCTCCTCGAGGCCCAGGCCGATGCGCTGCAGGCCCAGGCTGATGTGCTCCGCGCCCAAGCGCGCGCCCTCGTGGGCGTATCGCTGGCCCCAGCACCCGCAGCCGCCGCCGCTCCCCTCGCCACGAAATCCGAGCTGGCACATGCGCTGGACTGCAGCATTGCCACCATAGACCGGATGGTGCGCGACGGCATGCCCTACGTGCGCGTAGGTAAGACCAAGCGGTTCGATGTGGGCGCATGTCGAGCGTGGTGCGAATCGCGCGTGACTGCCCCCGCCCCCGCACCCGCACCCGCACCGCGACCCCCCGTCTCGCTGGCCGGTGTGCGTCGTCTGTCCGGGGGTGGCCGATGATGCCCCGACCCCGCCGAAACCGACGCCATCGCGCGGGCTTACGACGAAACGAAGCGGCAACGTCACGCACCGCGCATCGTTACGTGTCGGACGCTAATCCGGTCGGGTACGTGCGCTCGCTGCCCCCCGATGAGCTGGCCCGCCTCCACGAGGCTCACGATCGGCTGCTGGCCGTCCCGCACGGGCCTGGGCAAGTCGGATTCATTGCTCGCGAGTCACCCGACCGCACCCGCCTGATGTGGCTTCCAACAGCCGATGCGCTCGAGTTTCTGGCCGAGATCGATCGAGGCACGGAGTGGATCGACCGGCTGCGAGCGTGCCCACCGACGCTAGCGCCGATCGTCACGATGCTGCGGGGTGGCGACCTCTTGCTAACGGTGGCACCGCAGCGGGCGATGTGCCGCGGGGGAGTGTGCTGATGACGCTCCGCGCTATCGCAGATGACCTAGCGGCAGACTTTGCCGCATGCGGCCCCCTTGCGACGTGCCAGCGTCTAGCGCTGCAGCCACTGCGAGCCGGACGCACGGTCGCGATCCGCTGCCCCTGGCATGACGACGCGACCCCCTCGTGCACGATCACCATCGGCCCCGAGCGGACGATCCGCGCTCACTGCTTTTCGTGCGGCACGTCATGGGACGTGCTCTCGCTTATCGCGAGAGTGGAACGGCTCGACATCAAGTCCGACTTCCGTCGCGTTGTCGAGCGTGGGGCCGAGATCGCCGGACGGCATGATCTGTTAGCGCGGCTGCAGCTCGAGGCTGATGCCGAGTCGGTGCGGCAGTCCCTAACTGACGTGGCCGCCGTGGTCGCGAAGTTGAAGCTCTCCGCCGCCCCGACGAAATACGGGGTAGCGATTGCCTGCCCGACCGGCCAGCATCCTGGCTCCTGCTACGTGTCTCGCGCTCGAAGCGGCGTCCTATGGGCCAAATGCAAAGCCTGTGGCTGGTCTGGAGACGTGATTGCGCTCGTCGGTGCGGTGCGTGGCCTCGAGCGTGAGGCCGCCGTTCAAGCCGCCGCTGAGATCGCCCATGTCCATGCGCGGCCCCGAGTAGCGACACCCATACCGCCACCGCCACCGCGACTTGTGCGACCGTCAGCAGCGGAGCCCGCCTATCCCGATCGCGAACAAGTGCGAGACCTACTCGGGGCATGCGTCCGGGTGAACCAAGATGACCATGTGGCCGCCTGGCTCGCATCCCGTGGGCTCGATGCCGATGCGGTGGCGATCCGCGACTTAGCCCTAGCTCTGCCGCAGTCCGCCGCTTTGCCGCCGTGGGCACGCTTTCGGGGCCGGCCCTGGACCGATACCGGCCACCGATTGATCGTGCCGTTATTCGACTCGCAGGGCCTCGAGCGGAGTGTGCACGCCTGTCGAGTCGTGGACAGCAACACCCCCAAGCGAATCGCTCCTGCTGGTCACAAGGTGGCTGGCCTCATCATGGCGGACACCATGACGCGCCTCATGCTGGCCGCTGGCCGCTGGCCGGAGTGGGCAATCGGAAGCGCTCGCGTCGTGGTTTGCGAGGGCGAGCCTGATTGGCTCACGTGGGCTGTGCGGACTCCCCTCTACCGCTGCCCTGCGCACGCGGTCATGGGCATCATCGCCGGTAGTTGGACCGATGAAATCGCGGGGGCGATTCCAGAGGGCGCCGCGGTTGTGGTCTGGACCGACCACGACCAGGCAGGCGAGCGGTACGCAACCCAGATCGCAACCAGCTTGCGGGGCCGGTGCTCGACTTTGCGGGGGGCGATCAATGGTTAGTGCGGCCCCCGATGTCAACGACATGCACCGATCGGGCAAGCTACCGCCTGACCCGTTTGCTGGTGCCGAGCCGATCAATGACACCGAGCCCGGACCGGAGTCTGAGGCCAAGCCCAATGCCACCCAAGAGGAACCCATCAAGCTAACCCCGGTGGCCGAGCTCCTGCGGCCCGCCATTGATCGCGCTCGTGCGCGCAAGGACGGCAAAGAGATGCCGATCCCTGTGGCTCACGAGGAGCGGGGGCGCAATCTCGGGGGCGGTTACTGGCCCGGCGTGCATTTCGTCATCAGTGGCACCGGCGTTGGCAAGTCGCAGCTGATGGTGGAGGATATCGCCGCCGCAGCCAAGACCGGGGTGCCGTGCCTCTACATTGGCTTGGAGCTCGAGGCGATGCAGGTTGCCTTGCGGTTCATCGCTGAGGAAGCCAAGGTTTCGTGGTCGCGGTTGTACCTGGGCAAGTGCTCGGACTATCAGCTTGAGCTGGCCGAGAAAGCCGCCGATTCGCTGGCCGCCCTGCCGATCTATGCGGACTTCAGCGGGCCGATGGGCTGGCCCATGTCGCGACTTGATAAGGCTGTCGCTGCCCTGCGAGAGAAGCACCCGGACGGGCCGATCCTGGTCGTGCTCGACTACCTGCAACTAATTGCCGCTGAACCCGACCAGCAAGGCCGCTCCGAGCTACGGGAGCGCATCGGGGCCGCCGCCTACCTAGGGCGAGCGATTGCAGTCAAGTACAACGCTGCGATCGTCATCGTGTCGAGCACAGCACGTGCGAACTATTCGTTGTTGTCGGGGGACGCGATTCGCGCCGCTGGCATCACGATGCAGCCGCAGGGCGATTCCTTCGCCTTACGGAAGGTGGTCCTGAACCCTGACATCCTCGTGGGCGCTGGCAAGGAATCGGGCGAAATCGAAGCGTCCGCGGACTCCGTAACGGTGCTGTTGCGCTGGCCGACGCTCCTAGACGGGGCCCGCGTGGTTCTGGCAGTGACAGCCAAGGGGCGTGCCACCGGCGCAGGCTGGAGCGCGCTTGTGTTCGACCACGGGACAAGGTTCCTGCCGTTGACGGTCAACGCGATGACGGACTTGCCTGAACTGCCGTCTCGTGGTTCCCGGGGTGGTTCCGGTGGTTCCGAACCCGGAACCAGTGTTGGGGACGCAATCTTGGAGGCGGTAGGCCGGACCCGTGGCCTCAAGTCGCGCAACGACATCGCGGACCTGCCAGGCCTCAAGTTCGGCCGAAAGGCCAAGCTGGACGCGATCCGACGCCTCGTTGACCTAGGGCGGCTTGCGCGTGATTCCGATGGTTCTTGGGTGGTTCTGGAACCGGAGGGCGGAACCAGTGGTGCAGCCTAAATACAGCGGTTCCGGTGGTTCCGAACCACTTGCAGAACCACCTAGCTGCGAGCGGTACGAGGGTGGTTCCCCGGCCCGGTCAGGGCCGGGAACCTCCCCCTCGCAGCAAGGCGCGCCCACTGGTTCCCGGTTCCGGCCCCTTAAGGGGAACCACCGGAACCACTTGTTTTATAGGGTTCCACTGGTTCTGAGCGGGAACCAGCGGGTTTCAAAGGCTTTCGTGTTGTGTGCGTGTTCATACGACATGCCGCAACGGAACATGGGGACACGTCCGATGCTGCACTCCAGCCACCACGCCCCCCGCCTGCCGCGTTCGACCACCGCAGCGCGCTGCCAAGCACGCGCGGAAGCAAGCTCGCAAGCGCCAGCGCACCGCGGGCGGTGGCGCGCTCCTGTTCCAACGACGCCGGCGAGCAAGGCCCCAACCCGCTCGAGGCCCCGACCGCGGACGAGCTCGGACCCGGAATCGAGACGGAAAGGGCGCAGAGGGGGGGGTTTATGGGGTCAGGGATAAGTGAAAGAGGTCGCCCTTCCGGCGCAGAGTTGACTTTTTCAATCGGCAGAATGCCGAAAGAGGCACGAAATGGGTAGAACACCGACCTTTGGCGAAGACATGCGCATCGTCGCGATTGACGCGATTCGTCGGACGGCCACCGCGGAGGATGCAGCGAACGTTCTCCGGCACGAACTGCCGTCGGGGGTGCGCGTCCCGTCTGTGCGGTGGTTGCGCAACCTGCGACGCGAGATCCTACGCCCTGCCGTTTGGCCGTGGTCGAACGTGCCACGGGAGGAACGCGACGATCCCCAGGTCGTCGGCGTGGACGGCCCCGAACAGTGGGCACTGAGCATGGCTCGCATGGCGCGAGACTGCCCCGATTTGTTGAGGGTCAACCCCGCCAAGCTACTGAAGCAAGAGCGCTACCTCGAAGCGCTGGTTGAGGCGCTGGCCCCAGGCTCGGACGTGTTGTTCCTGGCACGCACGGCTGCTGATATCGCGTACGTGGCGGAACTGGCCGGCGAAAGCTCGGGACGGGAAACCGCGGAGCTACTGCGAGACGCGCTCGCGATTGTCGATCGCGGAGGGAAGAACGACCATGCCTAAAATCAATTGGCGACCGGAGCGCAACGCGCTCGCCGCCATCCTGGAAAACCCAGGCGTCCCCCCGACGATTGCGGACTTCGGTGCCGAACTGCTGCGATCGATTGACAGCCTTGCAGGCAGTTACGAGACGTTTTATCCGAGCATCAACGACGCTGGACGGACCGCCGCTGAATCGAAGTATGCGGCAGACCTCGCAGCGTGGGAGTCAGACGCAGCAGATTCGTTCGACTCTGCCGCGACCGCGGTACACAAGGCCGCATTGCCAGCGCTCGTGCAAGAATTGCCACCGCGCTACCGAAAAGTCATTGAACGGCAGTTGGCAGGCGAATCGATCGAGCGTATTGCGATAGAGATGGGACGCGAGGTCAGAAGCGTGCGGACGTACGCAAGCCATGCGCTCGCCAGACTCCGCGCTATGGCTGCCGAACCCAACATTTGATGCTCGGGGGCTACCCCCTCGAGGCGAAACACGAGGCGCGGTGGGCTGCTGGTCGTGGTACTGGTGGACGGCTGCGCGCTGGCGTTCCTGGACGTTCACCCGACCGCCGCATGGTGGCGAGACGCGGACGGGCGCCCCCTGCGGCGCGTAGCGCTGGCGAGCGCTTGACGGCCCCCAGAACGCGCTGGCGCGCCCCCGAGCTGTGCAGATCGGTGCCCTGTGACCGACAGGGGCGGAGCCCGCCCGGACGGTGCTATGTTGGCCCTATGCCGCGGAAACGAACAGGATCGCTAGAGTTGCGGAACGGCATCTGGCACGCACGGGTGACGGTGGGCAAGGGCAAAGAGGCGCACCGCGAATGGTTCACGCTCGGCACCGCCGACCGGACGCTTGCAGAGCGGAAGCTAGCCCGGCTGCAAAGCGAAATCGAAGCTGGCCGGCGCATCGACTCATGCACCACCTCGGAAGGCGTGGCGAGCGAGCGCGTTGACGACTACGTGCAAGTCTACCTCGAGCGACGCAAAGCCCGTGGCGTTGTCATGGTCAAGGACGAACGAGGCTACTACGAGCGCGAGATCAAGGCGCGCATCGGGGGCATGCTGCTGTGCGATGTGCGGCCCATGCACGTGGCCGCCATCCTCGAGGATGCCCTAGCACGCGGGCTGAAGCGTGAGAGCCTGCGGCACATTCGCTCCCTGCTTAGTCGCATCTTCAAGGCCGCATGGCGCGATGAGCTCATCGAAGCCAACCCCGTGGATCGTGTCGAGGTGCCCAAGGTACGGGAGATCGTCAAGCAACGCACCATCTTGACCGACGACGAATTTGCACGGTTCATGGCCGCCGACATCGACCTTGAGATCCGCATGATGGGCCTGGTTGCCCGCGTGCTCGGGGGCATGCGCACGAGCGACATCGTGGCGTGGGACTGGTCGATGATTGACCGCGTGCACTTCGCGGAGGCCTTCATCCCTCGAAGCAAGACCGGCGCCCCCGATCGGCTCGAGGTGCCCGAGGCGGTGCGCCCCTTCCTGCGGCTGCGGTGGGAGCAATACGGGTGCCCCGAGGCTGGCCCGGTGTTTCCCGTCGAGATCGGACGCAGGGCAGGGGAGCCACGCAAGCAACGGGCGCAGTCCTTTGCGAAGCGTCTGCGGCGCAACCTGTTCAAAGCTGGCATCGTGCGAGCCAAGCCGGTGCTTGCGCCCTACGTTGCCCCTGGCACCCGCACCGACCTGGGGTTCAAGAGCAAGCAGGCCATGCGGCTGGTCCCGAACCCCGCCGATCCTCTGTACCACGAGACGGCAACAACCCTGCCGGTGGACTTTCACAGCTTCCGGCGCGCCTTCTCAACCGCGCTTGCTGAAGCCGGGGTCAACGTCCAGCAAGCCATGCGGCTGGCCCACCATACGGACGCCAAGGTTCACATGCGATACGTGGGACAAACTGCGGCTATGCGCAGAATTCCAGATGCAGCCATTCCGCCTGTTCCAAGTTTAGAGCATGACGATTCGGTGCCGTTTCATGGGCAATCAACGCAAAGCAGCGCAAATCAAGGGGAAGCGTGTGACTCAAAAAAAGGACTTGACAACTCCGCTTTGAGGCAAAAACCGCGGCAATTTGGGTCGTTTTTCTCGCCTTCACGGCCGGGGGTACGCGGTCGACGTGGCAAAGGGGCGCGACGACAAGCTGCTCGCAACTCGAGTCGTGGAGGCGAAGCGCGGCAGCTCTCCCGACGAGCGCCGCCCGGTGGTCCTCGTGCTCGGGCGCATTCGGTTCTGCGATGCGACCATCGCGGGCGCGTTTCGTGGCGCCGCGCGGACTCAGCTCGATCAGCTCGTCGAGCAGGCCGGCAGCTATCTCAACGTTTGGAAGGAGTACAACAAGCTCGAACGCGAAAGCGTGCTGCGTCGCGCGCGAACCCTCGGCTGGCTTCGGTACAGCAAGCGGCTGCTGCAGGGAGACGGGCGGTGGCGCTTCTTCGTCGAGGACGCGAAGCAGCTCGAGACCGCCCTCCAGGTACTGCGAAACGCGGAGGACGTTGATCTCGAGGCCGCGCAGAACCCGCCGCCCGAGCTGCAGCAGGCGACTGACGACGCCGCCACGATGACCGACGACGGCCCTGCTCGCTCCCAGCGGTCGCGGATCTTCGTCGGCTCATTCTCGGGAGCCGAGCCCCAGCGCCGGACGATCGACTTGCAGCCCCCGATCGACAGCGATGACCGTGAGCCGCCCGAGAGCGGCGTGTTGTTCCTGAGCGTGAGCGGCGATCGCAAGCGCCTCGAACGGCGCGAGCACGCGCAGTCGCTCATCGCGTCTGCCGAGTGCCCGATGCCCCAGCTTGGCCTCTTGCTTGAGGGCAGCGCCGTCCCCGAGCGCCGCAGGAAAACGGAGGACGCACTCTCTGTCGCCGCGCGCGCGGTGTTCGGTGGTGAGCCCACAGCGCGGCAGGTGGAGGCGCTGCGCGTGGCGCTCAACACGCCCGACATCGCCTTGATCCAGGGCCCGCCAGGCACCGGCAAGACGAAGACGATCGCGGCCCTTGAGGCTCGCCTCGCCGAGCTCTCGGAAGACGAACTCGCTGGTCAGACCTTGCTCACGAGCTACCAACACGACGCCGTCGAAAACGCGGCGTCACGGACCCTCGTTTTCGGCCTCCCGGCGATCAAGGTCGGCCGCAAGCGAGGGACCACCGATCAGAGCGACGGCTTCGATCGTTGGCGTCGGGAGAGAGCTGACGCTGTGCGCGCAGACCTGTCGACCCTCCCCGAACGCCCCGTAACAGAGGTCCTTCGCAAGGTCAGAACGCTCGCCGCCGCCTACGTCGCGTCGCCGCTCACGGCCGACGAGTCGCTGCGCGTCGTTCGCGAGGTGCAGGACCTCTGCAGCAGCTACGTCCCGCCCACCCTGAACGACCGGCTCGACGTGCTTCGTCAGGAGCTCGCGCGCTCCCCGCAGATCGACGATGCCGAGGACGACGACCGCGCTCTTGCCCTCAAGGCAGTTCGCGCGCTGCGCACCGACCCCATCGCGTTCGGCGATGATGGTCCTCGGAACGCCGGCCGCGCACGCCTGCGGCTTCAGCGCATGGGTCTCTACGACGAGGGCAAGCACCGAGTCCTGAGCGAAGCGGCCGAGTGGACCAGCGAGGACGCGCCGGCGTTCCTCTCCGAGCTGAAGACGCTGCAGGATGGTCTGATCGACCTTCTTTCGGCCGAGAGGCCGGTCGGCGCTCCGATGGTTCACAGCGACCTCGAGAGCCTTCTCCCGGAGATCGTCGACGCGCTCTACGCCAAGGCTCGCGAGTCAGCGGGGGGCGAGGACGCGGTCCTCTACGAGTACCTCAACGACTTGGAGAACGACATCGACGCGGTCCGCGACGCGGTGCGGAGCTACACCGTCGTGCTCGCAGCCACCTGTCAGCAGTCGGTCGGCTTCCAGATGAGCCAGGCGAAGGGCGAAGACACCGTCTTCGCGAACGTGATCGTCGACGAGGCGGCGCGCGCCAACCCGCTCGACCTGTTCATCCCGATGTCACGCGCGGAGCGGCGCATCATCCTTGTCGGCGACCACCGCCAGCTTCCACACATCCTCGAGCCCGACATCGAGAGCCAGCTTGAGCAATCGGTCTCCGACGCGACGACGGCCGCGCTGCGTCGCAGCCTCTTCGAGCGCCTGTTCCAGGCGATGAAGGAGCGAGAGGCGAAGGACGGCATCAAGCGCACGGTCACGCTCGACAAGCAGTACCGGATGCACCCCGTGCTCGGGTCGTTCGTCAGCGACACGTTCTACGCGCCCTATGGCGAGGGCTTCGAGTCGCCCCGCCGCCCGGAGGAGTTCGTTCACGACCTGCCGGGATACGCCGGGCGCGTTGCCGCGTGGCTGGACATGCCTCTCTCTCGAGGCCGCGAGCACGGTGGGCAAAGCAAACGGCGCGCTGTCGAGGCCGAGTGGATCGCGAAGGAGGTCGAGCGCCTCGCGACCGCGCGGCGAGATCTCAGCTTCGGCGTCATCTCGTTCTACTCAGCACAGGCCGACGAGGTGCTGCTCGCGATGGAGAAGCGTGGGATGTCCGAGCGGCTCGACGACGGCTCCTACCGCGTCAAGGACGCTTGGCGCGAGACGCGCAGCGAGGACGGGCGGCTCATCGAGCGACTGCGCGTCGGTACCGTCGACGCCTTCCAGGGCAAGGAGTTCGACGTCGTGTTCCTGTCGATGACGAGAGCGAACGACCTGCCCGTGTCGGATGAGCGCTCCCTCCGGCGGAAGTTCGGCCACCTGATGCTCGAGAACCGTCTGTGCGTCGCGATGAGCCGGCAGCAGCGGCTTCTCGTCGTCGTCGGGGACTCGGCGATGCTGAGGGGCGAAGCGTCGGAGAAGGCGCTGCGCGGCCTCGTCGCTTTCCGTGAACTCTGTGGAGGGAAACATGGCCTTGCTGTTCAAGCGTGAGGCGCCGGTCCTCCACTTCGGGCCGCGTCTGCCCAAGGACCCCAGCACGAACCAACGGATGCGGTGGAGCGAGCGCCGCTTCGTCCTCTGGCCCGCGCTGATGTACCGCGTGGTGGCGCCTGAGGTGCGCGACCGCGAGCTCAACGTCCTCCAGAAGGCGGTGCTCGGGATGTGCCGTGCGGGTACGACCAACGTGCAACGCATCGGCGATCGCCTCCACATTCACCCCGACCTCGCGGCGCTCATCTACCTGGAGCTGCAGGAGCGCGGGCTGCTCGGCAGCAACGGGCTACCGACAGAGAAGGGACGCGAACTCTTCGAGGAGGAGACCCTCGATGCGCGCCGGATGGTGACAGGCCACGTGTTCCAGGACCCGTGGTCCGGGGACCTCTGGCCGCGCTTCGTCGAGAAGCTCGACTACGTCGAGTTGCAGCAGAACCCCAACGGGTTCCCCGACCTCGTGCTCGGCTCCAAGGGTAAGCCCCGCAGGGAGCGAGCATTCATGGTGCTCCCCGGCGACCTCGCGATCCCTCCGGCCCCGGGTGCTTCTGACATCGTTCGCGTCACCCGTCGGCATCGCTCGGCGCTTCGACGCTCGGAGTCCTACGAGAGCGCCGACGAGGACGACACGTTCGCGCACGCGGGCAGCGTCGTTCTCGAGCGCGTGTCGCTCGTGGACGATCGGCCCACTCCGGTGTTCGTCACGAGCTTCATGTACCTGCCCGAGGCCGGTGACCTCGCGGGCGAGTGGCACGCGTGCGACCCCTTCGGGCTTGGCGTTAGCCCGACGCTGCGACGAGCGCTCGAACGCGAGATGCGGTCGTCATCGGGGCTCCGCTCGGTCCTCGAGGGCATGATCGGCCGCTCGCTCGACGAGCAGATCCAGGACCAACAGCGCTGGGCAGCCGAGATTCGCGCGATGGCGATCAACAACGTCGAGAAGGCGCTGTCGATCAGCGCGCGCGATCTGCCCCAGTACGAAGACCTCGTCGCGCTCGAGTACGCCCACGTCGAGGCTGAGCTACTCGGCGATTCGTGCCCGGACCACAAGCTCCGCGCGCTCGTCGGGGATGCCCGGCGCGCGCTCGAGGCCACCTTCGGCGCGATCTTCCAGCGCCATCCGCCGCGCCAAGTCTGGCGACGCGTCTACACGGATCGTCGGCCTGTCGAGGACGACGTCTACTGCCAGGGTGTCTACGAAGCGTCGGCGAAGGCCGTTGGCTTCCACGTTCCGCTGCCCGAGGCGCTCGCTCGCGTGAAGCCCAACCACGTGAAGGCCGCGTGCTACCCCGACGGCAACTGGCGCCTCCGCGGCGCGATCATCGCCGCCGTCCTCGCAGCGCGCGACGACCGCGCGCATCCACTTCGTCGCGCCGCAGCTCAAGAGCCGAAGTTCCTCGAACTACTCGACGGCGTCGCGAGGGCTGGCGGTGCTGTTCACGCCGGCGCCGAGCGTCCATCCCTTCAGTCGGTGCTGCCTGTCGTCGCCGACGTCCACCGCGCCGTGGGTCTGCTCTCGGGCCTCGGCCAGCCGCTCGACTCCGCGAGGATCTGACAGACCATGAGCAAGAAGAACAAGCACCGCCATCAGCAGCAGCAACAGCAGGCCAAGGCCCCCAGTTCCTCGCCGATGGCGCAGGCGACGCCGCTCGTCGTAGCCCCTGCGGTCCCCGAGACGCCAGCCGCTGCGCTCGCGGCGATCACCGAGGCAAACGACGCAGTCGTCGCCGAGGCTACGGAGGAAGAGCTGAACGTCGCTCTCGCTACCGCTCCGTTGTCGGAGGCGTCGAACCTCGATCTCATCGCCGCGGCGAAGCGGATCGACGAAACCCTCGCGCTGTTGAAGGCCCGGAGCGACCGGCTCGCGAAGCGTGAAGAGGAACTCGCGGCACTCGAAGGGACAGTGCGCGCGCGTGACGAAGAGCTGAACGCGCGCGCGACTACGCTCGAGGATGCGGAACGAGGAGCCAAGGAGGCACACGCCAGGGCGCAGCAGGCCGAGGAGGATCTGCGGACGCGCGAGCTCGACCTCCAGGGACGCGAGGTTGCGATTCGCGAGCGCGAGCTGAACGCAGAGGCGGGCTTCGCGGCCGAGCGTAGGGCATCGCTGAAGCAGCTCGACGACGAGGCGGCAACGCTCCGCGACGAGCTCTCCAAGGCGCGGGCGCAGATCGCCAAGGAGCGCGCGGACTGGGAGGCCCAGCGCCGCGCTGAGGATGAGCGCTGGCGTGACGAGCAGAAGCGAGCCGCAGCCATGCACGAGAGTGCCCTCGCGGAGACGGAGCGTTCGAGCGCCGAGCAGCTCCGCGTCGAGCGCGAGCTGCTCTCGAAGGAACGCGCGGAACTGAAGAAGCGCGCGGCGCAGGTCGATCTCGAGCGGGATGTCCTGCGTGAGGACCGCGAGGCGTTCGACGAGCGAGTGGCGCGCCGTGCAGCCCACGAACTGGAGACGGCGAAGGCCAAGCAGAAGGACGTCGAGGCGCGCCTCGCGAGCGCGCAGGCGAGCAGGGATGAGCTCTACGAGAAGCTGCGTCTTCGCGACGAAGCAGAGCGCGCGTTGGGCAATCGACCCCTCGACGAGGTGAAGAAGGAGCTCGACAGCCTCATCCGGGAGCGCGACTCGCTGAAGGCGCTGCTCGCCAAGCGTCCGAACCACGATGTTTCCGAGCGGCTCGCTAGCCTGGAGCGCGCGCAGGAGGAGTGGGAGTCGGAGCGCGCCCGGCTCACGCAGGAGAGCGTCGCCGCCAGAACCGCGCTCGCGAAGGCGTCGATCGCAGTCACCGAGCTCGAGACGCTCCGCGACCAGAAGGCTGCGCTGGAGAGCGCCCGCGACCTCCTGCATACGGCGCTCGAGGAGCTACGCAAGGATGTCAACGAGCGCATTCGACGCGCCGACGGCGTGAGCCCATTCCCGGCATGCAGCCAGATGGACGGCGACAGCGGGCTCCAGACCCAGACGCCCGTGACCGACGAGATCTCCGACCTGAAGGCGTTCTGCCAGGATCTCCAGCACCGCATCGCCATCGATCCGGCCAACCCGGACAAGGTGCTGTTCTACGAGCTGCGTGACATCCGCTGCTTCTTGGGCGGCCTCGCGATGAGCCGACTCCACCTGCTGCAAGGCATCAGCGGAACCGGCAAGACGAGTCTGCCCCTCGCGGTCGCGCGGGCGCTCGGTGCGGGCTCGACCCTCGTCGAGGTGCAGGCCGGCTGGCGAGACCGCCAGGACCTCGTCGGGCACTTCAACGCCTTCGAGCGGCGGTTCTACGAGTCCGAGTTCCTGCAGGCTCTCTACCGCGCGCAATGCCCCCGCTATTCAGGGCTCGTCAACATCGTCGTTCTCGACGAGATGAACCTCTCACACCCCGAGCAGTACTTTGCGGACCTGCTCTCGGCGCTCGAGCAGGATCCGCATCTCCAGAAGCTCGATCTCATGACCGCGCCGGTCGAGCCTGCCCCGGCGAACCTCCGCAACGGCCGCACGCTCACGATCCCGCAGAACGTTTGGTTCGTTGGCACCGCGAACCACGACGAGACGACCAAGGACTTCGCAGACAAGACCTACGACCGCGCGCACGTGATGGAGCTGCCTCGCAACCGCGCGCAGTTCCAACCGCAGCGCCTGCCCGCGCGCGCGCCGGTCTCGTTCGACGCCGTTCGCGCGGCGTTCGCCAAGGCGCAGCAGGCTCACGAAGCCAAGGCGAAGGAGGCCTACGCATTCGTCGATGGCTCGTTCGCAGACCTCCTCGGGCGTCGCTTCGGGGTGGGCTGGGGCAATCGCCTCGAGCGGCAGATGCTCGACTTCGTTCCGGTCGTCGTAGCGGCGGGTGGCACGGTGGGCGAGGCTGTCGACCACATCCTCGCAACCAAGCTCCTGCGCAAGGTCCGCGATCGGCACGACACGCGGCCCGAGGACCTCACGGCCCTCAGTGAACGGATCGCAGAGGCGTGGCCGAAGCTGGACAAGACCACCGGCGCGGTGCGCTCCATGGCCATCGTTCGTGACGAGCTGCGTCGACTCGGAGCTGAGGAAGAGGCGTGAGCATCCGAGTCCGCGACCGCCTCGGCGCCATCGGAGAAGCCCGCGGCGGCGCCGCGCTGATGGGCCGCCTTGTCGTACGCGAGGGTGCCCCGGGCGAGCTGTTCATGAACTCGCTCCCGGCCCACGACGGCATGTTCTTGGTGCCCGAGTCGGCTGGACGCTGGCACCTGCTGCGCGGCGCCGAGCGTGTCGAGGGCACGTTTCCGCGTGCTCAAATGCTCGACCCGCTGGACGTCGCGAGCATTCGTACGGTCGGACGCAGCTTGGGCGAGTTGATCGAGCAAGCCGGCACATGGCTCGATGTGCTCGACGTCTCGCCGTTGGTTCCGGGCATGTCGAACCGGGCTGAGTTTCAGCCCTTCGAGCAACTGCTCAAGGAGAACGTCGGGCATCTCGCGGAGGTGTGCAGGAAGCCCAGGACGCACCTGCGCGTCGAGGTCGAGCGGATGGCCGTCTCGCGCGCCCGCCGGTTCCCGGCGCAGGCTGCGAACTACCTCGCCGCGCACACGGAGGACTGGGAGCGGCCAACTCTGCGCTCCGTGGTGCCCAAGCGGATCCTCGCCACCGTCCGCGAGGATCAGTTCGACATCTACGAGAACCGCGTCGCAGCGCGGCTTGTCGACCACCTCGTGGTGTACCTGCGCCGGCGCGTTCACGAGGTGACGCGGCTCCTGCGTGTGTTCGAGGAGGCGACCGGGAACCACGGCGCGGCAGCCGCCGGCTCGCACTGGCGCCAGGGGCGCATCTACAAGCTGTGGGGCGAGACTCTCGACGCGAGTGAGGCGAAGCGGAAGGCCGAGCGCACCCTCGCGCAATTGAAGCACCTCCTGTTCACGATCTCCGGGATGAAGGACTCGGTGCTCTACCGAGAGGTGCCACGAAGGGCGACGGTGGGCACCACGCTCACGATGACGAACATCCTGAGCGATGACGCCCACTATCAGCGGGTCGCCGAGCTCTGGCTCGAGTGGGCCCGCCTCGGACAGGAGCGGGCTGTCCGGCCGCGAGCCTACTTCGAAGAAATGCAGGATCTCTGTCGCGCGTTCGACAGCTTCGCGCTGCTGCTGACGCTTCGAGCCCTCGACCAGCTCGGGTTCGAACCGACCAACCTCGAGCGGTCGCTCTCGGACTGCGAGGCCGAGGTGCGTCATGGCTCGCGCGTCGTGCGCTTGTCGTGGGCCACGGCCGACGGCGCGATCTCGCTTCACGGAGAGGGCGTCGAGCCGCTGCGCATCGTCCCGCTGTGCAGCTCCCTCGCGGCACTCGATGACGAGCAGCTCCGCGGCGTGCTCGCCGACGCTGATGCGCACGCGGTCAACGGCGCGACGACGGTCATCCTCTACCCGTCGCCTGCCGATGCCGCTGCGTTCGATCACCTCGCCCCGGAGCTGGGTGGGCGGCTTCGCTCTCTGGCCCACGAGGTCAGCAAGGCCGGTCAGCGAGCCGTCGGCTTCCTGCCTGTGTCCCCGTGGGACATCGGCAGCGTGGAGCGAATGGCACGCCAGCTTCGCTGGGTCACGACGGCCCCGACGTTCCTCGCGTATCCACCGATGATCGCAAGGCCGGATCTGCCGGAGCTGAGCCGCGGGCACACGTGGTTCGAGGGCGCGGGCAATCAGCTCCGCATCGTGCGCGCACCGCTGGAGAACGATGCGGTGCCTGCCAAGCGGCTTGTCGATGACGCCGCCGCGCAGCTCAAGCGGCTCGAGGAGGAGCGGGAGAGCGTCTCTCTCAAACTGCGCGAGGCGGTTCGAGACCGTGGGGCGACTGGCGTCGTCAATGCGCGCAAGAAGGAACTGAACGCGGAGATCACCAACGCAGAGAAGAGGCTCGAAGCGCTCCGGCGCTTCGAGCGCGAGCTGTCGAGAGCGGTCGAAGTGGTCGACGACCTTCTGGGCTGTCCGACCTGCAACACGCGCGCGGATGCGCGGCGCGACTTCAAGTCGATGGGCCAGCACTTCTCCTGCACGTGCTCGGACTGCTCGACGACGTGGGGCACGATCGCTTGCGGTCGCTGCTCGAAGTCGATCCCTGTGCTGCGGCTCCACGGGACGGCTTGGACGACGCTGGCTGCCGAACCGGGGTGGGTCGACCGGATGCTGGGGGCTGACGTGCTCGCGGTCCCCTGGGTAGTCGGCACGGAGATCGGGTTCGTCTGCCCGTCCTGCGGCAATTGCCCCAGGGATGCGATCACGGCTGCGTAGAGCCGCTCAGCCCACCAGCTTCCTGAGCAGCGCCATCCCCCGCTCGGCCTCGGCCGGCGTCGCGTCGGCCAGCTCAAGGTACACGCGGCCGCGGGCGTCGTAGAAGGTCTCGGTCTGGACGATCCACCTCTCCCGCTCGGGCGTGGCCAGCTCGACGTCGGCGGCAAGCTTGTGGAGCGCGGCGCTCACGAGGCGGTGGCTCGTGCCCTTCGGGAGCCGGATCTCGATCTGCGGCTCGGCCGTCCCGTAGCGGCTCTCGCCCTGGCTCACCGTCTTCGTCGTCTGCGTGTTCTGGCTCCTGGTCCGCATCGTCGTCCTCGCGTTCTGCAGGGCGGCTCGTCGCCCGTCGCGAGGGACATACAGGCTTCGGTTCGCGCACCTAGCAAGGCCAAGAACGTCGGTTTCCGATGCCTTTTCGGTCGGTTGGAATAGTCGCGAGGTTCCGCGTCCTTCGGGCCGCCCGGCCGACGGAGGCCAATGGCCTACATCCGCCGTGTGAGCCCGGTGCGGAGCATCTCGGCGACGAGCGACGCGGCCAGCTCCTCGTCGGTCGCGCCCTTCACGGCGAGCTCGACCTCCTCGAACTTGCGCGCGTTGGCGACCACCCACTCGATGTACTTCGGCACCGTGAAGTCCTCGACGCCGAACGCGATGTCCTGCATCGCCTTCACGATTTGCAGGGCGGTGCCTTGGAACACGCGCCCGTCTCTCATGACGATCTTCATGCTCTCCACTCCTTCCGGCGCGCTCGCCAGCTGCCCGAGTCGATGACGGGGCGACCTTCGACCTGTTCGGGCGCGAGGAGGTAGGTCTCGACGGCGGCGCCGTCCTCGAGGGCGATGCGCGTGCGCCGATAGAAGCGCGGGTGCCCTTCGAGCCGGTCGAGCGCGGCGAGCGTGGCCTCGTCGACCTCATACACCTCGCCGGCCACCGCGTGCTCGCCACCGCGCACGAGCCCAGGGAACGCGCCGAGGTCGCGCAGTTCGAACGCGGGCTTCGTCCGCGCCTCCGCGACGAGCCGGGCGCCCGTGAGGAGCCGGTGGTTCGGCTCGCCGGCGAGGAGCGTCCCGTAGACGAAGACGCGCGTGGGCGCGCCACGCTGGCCCTTGGGCGCGTTCATGGCTCCACCCCCGCTGCGGTGGCCAGGGGCGCGACGTCGAAGCCCAGGCGGGCGTACGCGCGCCACAGGACGCGGAAGTAGCCGGGCTGCGGCGCCCAGGGTTCGAACCCGTCCTCGGGCTGAAGGTACGTCGTCGCGCGGCGGCGTTGCCCGTGCTCGTCGCGCACCCACCGGATGACGCGCTCGTAGGCGAAGGGATGGCCCTCGAAGCGGTCGAGCTCGCGGAGGTCGACGTTGCCCAGCTCGTAGAGGAGCCCCTCGACGAACGCGCCCTTGGCGCGCACCACGCTGGCCACCGCGCCGCCCCAGCGATGGCTGAAGCCGCCGAAGACCAGCGCGTAGTTCGGCAGCGTCGCCCGCCCGACCACGCGCGCGTCCGCGCAGCGCTCGCGCATCTGCGCGTCGTCGAGGTTCGACCCGTAGGCGAAGTAGAGCACCGGGTTCATCTTCTCATCTCGCTTCGGGCAATCGCCCGTCGTCGTCATGCATCGCCTCTGTCCCCCACCGAGTCCAGCGCCGGCTCGCGGTCCGGCGCTGGTTCGTCGCCGCCGTTCACGCTGCGCGGGCATCACCGACCTCCTCGCTCTCCGTCGCGGGTTGCGTGTCCATCGCCGGGCGGCGGTCGCGGCGCTCGCCCTTCCAAGCCGCCGAGCCCGCGAGCTTCTTCGTGAGGTGCAGGCGCGCGGTCTTGAACTCCTCGCCGATCAGGCCGAGGTGCAGGAGCACCACCCGGAAGTCGTACTTCGCGGTGGCGGGGTTGAACTCGCGGCGCTTGCTCGACGCGGCCTTTGAGGAGAGCGCCTTCGCAGCCATTGCGAGGACGAGCTGCACGTAGGCCTTCACCTCGCCGGCGTGCAGCGTGCCGTTGAAGTAGCGGAACTCCAACGTGCCCCTGAAGAAGAGGCTGTTGAGGTTCAGCCCGCGGTAGCGGCTGCTGTGGTAGCGGCTCGGCGTCTCGCCGCTGCGCCCGTACCAGGCGTCGCGCACGTCGCTCATCGTCTTGGGGCGGCGCGTTTCGAGCGCCTCGATGAAGCGGGCTTCGATCGGGCGGCAGTAGCGCGCGAGGCGCTGCTCGCTGACACCGAGCGCGTGCTCGAGCAGGCGCTCCTGCTTGTGAACCAGCTTGACCAGGTTCACCACGCTCTTGGCGTCGAAGCGCTCCGCTCCGACGTGGATGTGGATGCCCGTGGAGTGGTCGGCCTTCGCGCCCGCGGTGCGCACCGACCGGACGACGTTCTGCAGCTCGTCGATGTCGTCGTAGCCGAGGACCGGCGAGACGATCTCGCCGCTGTTCTCGCCGCCGCTCAACGAGCCGTCCGGGACCACCTGCCAACGGCGCCCGCGCGCGTCGGTGATGCGCCAGCTGCGGTACTCGTCGGCGACCGTGCCCCCGACCACGCTGTGGATGGCGCGGGCGAGCTTCTCGCGGCTCAGGCCCACCGTCTCGATCTCGATCCCGAATCGCAGCGTCTTCATCGTCGTCGTCCTCGCGTTCTGCGCGGGGCCCAGTG
>ERZ795058.1288-NODE-1288-length-34127-cov-10.620363_pt1 | contig 34127 bp, 21 predicted proteins | sample MGYA00375142_ERZ795058 | MGnify/ENA primary metagenome ERZ795058 (study PRJEB30187, sample SAMN05720210) | activated sludge metagenome | isolation source: anaerobic digester from wastewater treatment plant | place: Japan | collected 2015-04-20 ... | reverse complement strand
TCCCGAGCCGACTCAGAGGCGGTTTGAATTTGTTTTGGTCAGTCCCCAATGTCCTGCCGGCCTGGATACCGAAGTCCCAAAAACGGCCGGTCTGGTGTATTCGGGGCAAGAGACAAAGCTTGATTTTTGACAATTTATAGACCAATGTAAAAAATTCTGTCATTGACCTTTTGCCATCGTCCGGTAAGAACACAATCACATTACAACATCGAACGCAAAAATTGCGCCTTGTGCATATTTTTTCAATCCTCACCTCGAGCAAATCTTATTCGTGCTGTGTGCAAGCACCGTATTAACAATACATTCACATTAGAAGTCTCCAGAGGGAAGTAATGCTCTGTAAATCAACACCAAACAGCCGATTTTTCATTGTTTGTAACACAATCTTAGTATGGATTTCATCAAAACATATCTTGGTAAGCATACCTTCGGGTATATTTTTAAAAAAGCATCCATTTATGAAAAGAAAGATGAAATTCATTTTAATGATCTTGGTTCTTTGCTGTTTCTCGTTTTCGGCATTCTCTCAATCCATAACACTGAATGTTAGAAATATAACAGTAAAAGAGGCTATTGAGCAATTAAAACAAAACAGCGGCTACACGTTTGTCTTCGAAGCTGGAGATTTGGACACTGGAAAACTTATTTCTGTTCAAGCAAATCAAAAGTCGATAGAAGAAGTCATTGAACAGATCCTTAAAGATCAAAACGTGTCATACGAGATTAGAGACAAGAATATCGTCGTAACTCGTGGAAATACCGCTCGACAAATTACTACCAAAAACATAACCGGTTTGGTAACCGATGTTAATCATGAACCGGTTATCGGAGCAACTGTCGTTGATTTATCCACAAACAAGGGAACCGTTACCGGTGTGGATGGTAAATTTACGTTAGAGGTTACAAATCAATCAACCTTGCAGGTCAGTTACATTGGTTATACCACTTCCGAAGTAGTTGTAGGCAACCAACAAAATCTGACTATACAGTTGAATGAAGATGCAATAATGCTCGACGAAATGGTTGTTATCGGTTATGGTACTGTACGTAAAAGTGACTTAACCGGTTCGGTTGCCAGCATCAAAACCGAAGAATTGAATAGATCCACCGCCAATCTCGAACAATCGTTGGTCGGACATACTCCCGGGGTACAAATCAAACAAGTATCCGGAGCGCCCGGTTCAGGAACCAGTATTCGCATTCGTGGTATCAATTCCGTTTATACAAGCGTGGAGCCCTTATTTGTGGTTGACGGATTTCCTGCGTCAAAAGACGTATACATCAACCCCTCCGATGTGGCATCCATCGAAGTTTTGAAAGATGCTGCCTCTGCTGCCATTTACGGATCGCGGGCAGCCGGAGGTGTGGTACTTATAACAACCAAAAGAGGTGAAAAGGATAAAACCAGGGTTGAACTCGACTACCAATTCTCCATACAGGAATTATCAAGAAAAATCGACATGATGAACGCTGACGAGTTACGTGAATTACACCGCGACGGCTATAACAACACTTATTTCGATTTTCTGCGCATCAACAATATTTACGGTAGCGACGAGGAAAGATGGACACACAGCCGTGAAGACGACAACGACACAAGAACTGCCAACGGAGCATCCAAACTGATGTTGCTCTCACCCGATTTTCTTGCTACAAAATACGATACCGACTGGCAGGATGCTTTGTTCAGCAAGGCACCCATGCATCGCACGGGTGTAAGTATCTCCGGAGGAAAGAGCGGATATAAGTATATGTTTAGTCTGGGTTACTTGGATCAGGATGGTATTGTTGCCCCCTCCAATCACAAGAGAATAACTTCCCGTTTAAATATGGACGTTGATGTGTCCGATCGTTTATCTGTGGGAGTAAATTCAAACATGTTCTATGTGACCGAGCGGACTGTCAGAACCGATGGATTGGCTTTTAACGACGGTCTTATCCTCAACACCTTGGGAATGCCTCCTCAATATCCTGTCTATGAAGAAGATGGCAGCTATGCTACCGGTTGGACTTATCGTAACTTTCCCTATTCGACTTTTGCCGGAGAGAACCCGGTTGCATTGAAAGATCTGATACAACAGTATTACACAAGAACAAGATACAGTGTCAATACAGACGCTCGCTATAAATTCTTTGATGGTCTGTATGCAAAAGTAAATGCCGGCTTACAGATTTCGGATCAAATTTATCGCTATTATCGTCCTGCAGGAGAAATAGGGCAATCAAACGGTTTCCCCGGAAGTTTCGACCTGCATGCCCGTGCCAGCAATGACCGCGACTTCAATACCGACTGGTTACTTGAAACCACGTTGAATTACAACAAAAAATTCGGGAAACATACTGTTAATGGTCTGGCGGGTTATTCGATGCAGAAGAAAAACTACGATAATATCGATGCTCGCGGGCAGGGATTCAAAAACGACCGTATTCCGGATTTAAGTGCCGCAGGTCCGACTGCTACGGACGAAAACGGAACCTCAGCCGTAACTTCCCGTGCCGCATGGTCTATCATGTCGTTTTTCGGTCGCGTCATTTATAGTTACGACAGTCGCTATGTAATCAACGCGTCTCTGCGTGGTGATGGCAGTTCACGTTTCGGACCGGCCAAACGTTGGGGGTATTTCCCTTCTGTTTCTGCCGGCTGGAAAATGTCCAATGAAGAGTTTTTTGCTTCATTAGTCGATATTATGACCGTACGACTCAGAGCAAGCTGGGGAATCAGCGGTAACTTCAATATCAGCAATTACCGGCACATTCCCAATATGGCTCAGGGGACTTACAACTTAGGACAGGGAACGGTATTTACCTACTATCCCTCAGCCTTCGTAGATCAGAAAATCGGATGGGAAAAAACAAATCAGACAAACATCGGAGCAGACTTAGGTTTCCTTAAAGGGCGTTTGAACCTGATTGCAAACTATTATCATAGTGTTACCAACGACTTATTATACAATACAAGCGTTTCGGCTGTAACAGGTTACACAGGTTCCTGGACCAATCTTGCCGAAGGTAAAGTGTACAACAGAGGATTTGACTTACAGATTGACGGAAGCCTCATTGCAACCCAAAACGTGAAGTGGAATGCCGGATTTAATATCTCGGTCAACCGTAATAAGGTGATGGGACTCAGTGATGAAATCATAACCAAAGCTCAGCGCGGCCAAATCACGCATATAACTCGAAACGGACTACCGATTGGTTCCTTTTATGGCATGGTTAGTCAAGGCGTCATCAATGCCGAAGAATACGCTAATATCCTAATAGATAAAGCCAACCAAAGCACACCGGGTTATGAACTGGTAGGACCTCCCGTTGCTGATTATGATAACGTGTACATAGGTGACGTAAAATGGAAAGATGTAGACGGCAATGGTAAAATCACGGAAGACGACAGGGAAATTATCGGAAACAACTATCCCGATTTTACTTTCGGATTCAACACCAGCTTTAATTGGAAAGGGCTAAGCTTTTCAGCGACTTTCGACGGACAGTACGGAGCAGATGTTATCAATTTCTCACGTTATTATATAGCGAATCAGGAAGGTGGGGTAAACACCATGAGATCGGGTATTGACCGCTACCGCGACGAGGCAAATCCGGGAAATGGATTAATATATCGCGCCAACCGTTCAGCCAAAAACCTGAACACCAAGTTCTCAACTTATTTTGTTGAAGACGCTTCATTCCTACGCTGTACAAACATCACATTAGGATACAACATATCCAAAAACCGGTTCCTCAATAAACTTGACATCAGTAATGTATATGTGTTCGGATCGGTTGACAACGCTTTAATGTTTACTGATTACTTAGGTTACAACCCTGATGTTGATTACAACTCCGGAAACCTGGCTCCGGGTATCGACTTTGGTACTTATCCGATAGCTCGTTCCTATAGTGTAGGTGTAAAATTATCCTTCTAATAACTAAAATCACATTATGAAAAAATATTTTAAATATCTATTAATTGTCTTGATTCCTGGTTTACTGAACAGTTGTGATACGGAATTTTTGAATTTAAGAAACCCGAACGCATTCGATGTGTACAAGTTTTATCAAAGTGAGCAGGACATGGAAGATGCCTTGTTGGCTGCCTATCAAGCCACACGGTCTTTCTACGACTGGATGTTCTTCGCTACCGAAATGAAATCGGATAACGCAACCACTTTTGACTCAGGAACTTCAGGTGGATTGTACTATACCTTTGTTTCCCATCAGGTAACCTCGAACAATACCATCGTGGCAAGGATCTGGAACGGATTGTACAATACCATTTATAAGGCTAACCTGGTACTCAAACACATTGACGGGGTAAAAATGAGCGATGAGAGCCGTGAAAGAATAATAGCCGAAGCAAAATTTCTACGGGCATTGTCTCACTTCTACTTAGTACGCTTATTTGGACCTGTTCCGGTGGTCGATAAGGTGGTCGAAACCATCACCGAGGCAAACGCCATGACCCGTCAACCATTATCCGAAGCATACGACCTTATCATCAGCGACTTGGAAACATTAGCAAATTCAACTGTTGTACCTGCATTCTACGATGCCGGCAATGATAACTTTGGTCGCGCAACAAGTACGGCAGGTGCAGCTTTGCTTGGAAGGGTCTATCTTCATATGGCTGCCACACAGAATAAGGATGAGTACTATACCAATGCCATTACCTACCTACAGAAGGCCATTACGCTAAAAGGATACGACAGCTTCCCGGCGGGAGCAACTTATCCCCGTGTTTTCGGAACATCTAACGAAGGCAATGAGGAAATCATTTTCCAATGCATGTATCTGAGTACTTCAAGTGAATCATCGCCGTTTGCACAGTACTTCCAGCCAATGGGATTGAAAGGTTTGACTTCACAAATCAATGGACGTGGCTTCAATGCCGGTCAGGAAAACTTGTTTCTGGAATATGAAGCCGGTGACCGCCGTACTCCCATAGCCATCATGAAAGCACCAAACAATCAATATTATACAAAAAAATACGTTGACTTGTCAAATTCAACCGGTTACCATGGTAACAACTGGATTGAAATTCGTTTTGCCGACGTATTTCTGATGCTGGCTGAAGCCTACGAAAAGAAAGGCATGACAAATGAAGCCAAAAATTACTTAAACAAAGTACGTGTGCGCGCCAGCCTGCCTAAATACGATGATTCAAATGCCGCTTATCACGCCAAATACCCAACACTCCGCGATGCAATCTTCCACGAAAGAAGAGTTGAGTTGTCGTTCGAAAACCACCGCTGGTTCGATCTGAGAAGACTGTATCCTAACGACAACGACTTTGTGGCATTTATGCAAAGTGTGGAAGAACCCAATGTTGGGAACAAGTACACCAGCTTTAAAGCTTATGAAATTTTATTACCGCTACCCTATGATGAAGTGTTCCTGAATAAAAACCTACATCAGAACGATGGATACTAATTAAAAACAATACCCTTTGGTTCTGTCTTTCGGAAAACAGGGAAGATGGAACCAATGGGAAAAACAAGGCAATCATTATTAGATCAACAATACTATTACTAACTTCAAAATTAGAACTTTATGAAAAAACATTTATCTCTTTTAATCGTATTTCTTGCATTGGTATGCAATGTCAATGCACAAGTTATGGAATGGTACACCTACTGGGGTAGCAATGTGGCAGGCAATCAGATTCAACCGGTACGTATGGTGGTTGACAATGCCGGTGACATTTATATAGCTGCCCTTTTTGGTGGCAACAGTGTTCAGATTCTTGATCAAACATTCCCAAGTCAGTCGGGTACCGACCTGGGTGATGCTACCATTCTCAAAATGACGCCAGACAAAGAAATTGTATGGAGCCGTAAGCTGGTTAACTCAGGCGAAGCAGCTATCAGCGATATGATTATCGACAATGAAGGGAACCTCGTGGTTGCAGGAACTTTCAAAGGAATGCTCCAGGCCGATGAAAATGATTCAATGGCCATGGAAGATCCTTCCGGTTATGCTGCCCTTTCCATCTTTGTAATTCGTTACGATTCAAATGGCAACGTGCTCAAAATGTGGCAATTACCAGCCGAGGAAGCTACTGTGGAAAGTGTAACTGCAGATGGTTCCGGCAACATCATTATTTCAGGTACTTTTGGTAGTGAAATGTCTTTTGACCCCGCTAACCTGAACGGCTTTGTAGGAAATACCCAGTATTGGAATCAGATGTATGTGGCTAAGTATTCCAAAGATGGTGCCTTAATCTGGGTAAAATATCAGCAAACGGCCGAAGCCAGCTTTGTAAACGCATTCTCTAAAGCAGATGCCGATGGTAATATTTTTGTAAGTGGTGCTTTCACAGGATCAACTACACTGGCCGGAACCAATCTTTCGACTCAAACGGCTATCAACGACTTATTTTTACTGAAGTACACTCCCTTGGGAGAAGAAAGCTGGGTAAGACATATCAAAGGTTCACGCAGCGATGCAGTAACAGGAATTGAAATCAGTCCAATCGGTGAAGTCGCTGTAATGAGCACCTACTATTCGGAAGACATTACAATCGACCAAAGTACCGACACCCTGCAAAATGGATTTGCAACAAAAGAGGGCGAGGCCAAAGCACATCACATCGGTATATTCACATTCGACAAAGACAATGGAGATTACCGCTGGTGGTATTCATTTGGACAAGGCTCTACTGTTGGTGGTGGCGGAGCTGTCGGCAGCAGCATTCGTGTAACCGATGAAGGTGTATGGTATGTCGTTGGTACTATGTCATCTCGCTTTGGAGATTTGTACTCACATTCAAACTTTGGTGGGAACGCGAGGTCCGGCCTCAGAACCGTTGACGGTATATGGATGCAACACAATACAAATGGTGGGGGTGATGGACTTTATTTCGTGCTCACACGCGACGGCAAACTGGCCTCCGTTGCACGTCCCGGTGGAACCCAAACTGAAGTAATCAAAGACATTGCTTTAAGTCCGGATAAAAACCACGTGTATATGCTTTTGGAAATCAGAGCAAGAGCTAACGTTATTTATACTTGTCCCGACAACATGTTCGATAGTTTTACCGACCTCCATAACAACTTCCCGGAACGTAAAGAAATGTACACTCTCTTACAGGTATATTGCCCCGAAGATCCGGTTGAAAACAAATACACCAATACCTATGTAGGATTTACTTCAACCTTATTGGGTAAGTATAAATTACCGGAAATAGTTCCGAATCAATTGCCCGAATTCACAGTAGGAGAAGAATATAATCAACCATTGTCCATTGCGTCTCCGGCCGGAAAGCAACAATTCTATCAGTTGTTGATTCCCGAAGAACTCAACTTTTATAATAATGCATTGATTGGAACGATCTCAACGGCTGAAAATCTGTGTTTTGGCGTGATTGCAACCGATAGCACTGCCAATCCGGGACCCATTACATATTACGCCCAAGATCCAAATGGTGAATCTATCCGCGGGTTGAGTCGTAATGTACGTTACATGCCTCTGAATGCAAAGGAAGGATCCTCGGTGAAAAATCCGTTGGTTGGAAATGTTACATTCTATCCCACCGTTACTTCCAATGTACTGAATATTCAAACTTCGGAAACAAATTATGTAGTTCATCTCTACAACCAGGTTGGTCAGTTAATTGGAAAATACAGCAACCCAATCAGTATAGATGTAAATAACTTACCTGCCGGGTTGTATCACGCACAACTAAAATCAATGACCGGAGCTGTGGAAACAGCTAAATTTATCGTTAAATAAATCATTTTCTGTCGGTATCTTGGAAGTGTCCAAATGCGAGGTGCTGAGATTGAGGGCGAAGGAGCATACTTGAGTATGAGGCTGAGTCGAATATCTAAAGCACATCATTTGGGCATTTCTAAGACACCTTATCGTTTTTCGGTCGAATTATTGTTTTAAGACAGTTCCATTTTTCTTTTCTTGAATCCGGTATTAGCAAAAAAGATATATGAGAAAGGTATTCTATTTTCTTCTTATAGGTTTATTTGTATTTACAGCTAATGCTTCCGCCACACAAGCCGACAGCATTACAGGTTTTGCCAAAACAGACTCGGGAGATCCTATTCCCAATGCTGTTATCAGCGACGGGTACGCCGTTGTTAAAACAGGTCCCGATGGCTATTATTCTTTTCCTCGACACGACCGTACCGAATTTGTTTTTATCTCTGTTCCCGAAGCGTATGAAATTCCCATGGGAGACGACGGAGTACCTCAAATTTATGCCCGAGTTTCGACATCAGGCAATTTTTCTCACAATTTTACCTTAGTCCCCTTTACCGATGGAGGTGCAGCCGATTTTAACCATGTTATGATAGCCATCGCAGATCCTCAAGTTAGAAGGGACTATGAAACATGGCGTTTCAGAAATGAAACAATCAAAGACATTAAAGAATTAAAAGCGTCCTACCCTGCCGGAACCCCATTTTACGGTGTGGTTGTAGGCGACTTGGTTTGGGACGATTATGGACGCCTCGAAGAGCACAAAGCTTCTGTGGCAGGTACCGGTTTCCCCGTTTTCAATGTAATAGGTAATCATGATCATGATATGACTAAATGTGGTGACATCGAGTCTGACCACTACTTTAAAGCCGCGTTTGGTCCTACTTACTACTCTTTCAACAGGGGAAATATCCATTATGTGATGATGGACGATATCGATTACATTGGTTGCAACTCAAAAGAGTACACGCACAATATTACGCAAAATCAGATTGATTGGTTGATTAAAGATCTTGCGGAGGTACCTATCGAAAAGACCATTGTAATCTCGGTACACGCCCCAATTCAAGGATCAAATGTAGCTAACAGACAAACAGTGTACAACCTGATGGGAGGTCGCAGAAACATTCAACGCATCATTGCCGGCCACCACCATCGTTTAACAAATAATGAAGTTAGTGCCAGACTTTTTGAACACGTTGTCGGTTCTGCAAATGGAGCTGCGTGGTCAGGTGACTATTGTTCCGATGGTACTCCAAACGGTTATGGAGTCTTTGAAGCCGGAGACAGGGGATTCAATAACTGGTATTACAAAGCTACCGGGAAAAGCAAAGATTATCAATTTGAGGCCTATCCTACCGGAAGTTTCGACGAAAGCAACGGTAAAGGCGATTGTATCATAGCCAATGTCTGGAATTACGATAGCCGGTGGAGTGTAAACATCTACGAAAACGGTGTGAAGAAAGTAATGCAACAATTCACCGGTGTCGACCCCCGTATGTACGACTTCCTTGGCAAAGTAGGAGACACCCGTCCCAACTATCCCGGAAGCGATGGCGGAACCACAGTTTCTCAGAATCCGGGACCTTCTGCCACTTCCCACATATTCTCATACAAACCTACAGATCCCGATGCCGAATTTATCGTCGAAGTTACCGATCGAGCCGGAAATGTGTATACAAAAAAACTGTTGCGCAATATTATGGTTGCCTCCTTTGATAAAGAAGAGGACGACTATATTTACCGTCAGGATTTCAACACACTGCCCTTTTACCCCAATCACCTGTTGACGGACAGAACGGCCAAGGGGACCTTTGTTCCCGGACATAGCCCCAAAGGTTGGTATGTTACTACTTCCGGTAATGTCCGTCCTTCAGGAAGCATCATCCCAGACTGGTCTACGTTCAACTATTACCGCATCAACAACGGGGATCAAGATGCAGGATGGATCTATTCATACGGCGAAGGAAATCCGGTAGTTCCCAACGAACATTCAGCAGAACGTGCCCTGGGTTCTCTCATCTCTTCGTACCACCGTAATATCCATTTCGGAGTAGTAATTGAAAATAACACCGGTGAATTTTTAAGCGGACTGGAAATCGATTACGACGGAGAGATGTGGCGTGCCGGAACTAATCCTGCAAATCAGCAAAAACTCAGCTTCTCCTATGCTGTTAATCCCGACGCCAAAGCCATCCGTGAGAGAAGATTATGGATTTCGGAGGTTGCAACCACAACCGTAGATTCTTTGTCGTTCGTTTCTCCGGTTAACAATACGGCGGCACAATCGGGATTGACCGATGTTGCTATTGATGGAAATAATGCAGCCAACCGTGTTCGCATCAAAGGTAAAATTGACGCACCAATTGCCCCGGGACAAGTGGTTTTACTCCGTTGGGAAGATATTGACGATCGCGGAAACGATCATGGGCTTGCTATCGACAACCTCGTTGTCAAAGCCATTCTGGACGAAACAAACAGCACCGGTAAGCAAATCGAAGATCGCAGTACATTTTACAATATTGAAAAAAAAATATTCTTCACCGGAAACCGGCACGAAAACTACGTAACCATTTACGACCTCACCGGTGAAGTTATCTTTCAAAAAACCACCCAAGCCAATATACTGGATTTGACCGGCATAATCGATAGCGGAGTTTTTATTGTGCGTGTCGGTAACACAGCTAAGAAACTAGTATTATAAAATAAAATGTAAATGAAAACACCCATAAAGAATTTGACGTTGTTATTTGTATGCATCAGCACTTTTGGTTTGATGTTATTTGGATGTAAACCTGCTGATTATAAATTCCCTAAAGACAATATCCGCCTGGCAGTATACAACATCCGCGGAGAAGATCCCAACGACGGAGTAAATCTATGGATGTACAGGAAAGATTCGTTAATCAAAGTTATTCTGGAGAACAACATGGAAATTGTGGGACTCCAGGAAGCTGTTCCTTTTCAACTGGAAGATATTGTGGCCGGAACCTCTTATGAGTCTGTAGGAAAAGAGGGCTTATTAAATCCGGTTATTTACAACGGCAAGCGCTTCGGAGTCATTGAATGGAATATGTTCTGGTTAAACGAAAACAACGAGCCGGAGGTAATAGGCTGGGACGGGAAATATGCCCGTTATTGCACTTGGGTAAAATTTAAAGATAAAAAGACCGGAAAAGAATTCTACTTCTTTAATACCCATTTCGATCATCGGGGGCTGATGGCTAAAACCAACAGCGCAACACTTATCAGCAAAGAGGCAAAAAGGATTGCAGGCAATACTCCTTTCATAATCGGGGGTGACCTGAACAGTAAATCGAATACAGAAGCCTACCGGATTTTGTCGGAGAACTTTGTGGACTCAAGAAAATCGGCGCCGCAGGAAAGGGTGTATGGTCCGGTTGGAACGGCACATAATTTTGGTGGTGTGCATCCGGTGCAGATCGATTACATCTTTGTCACGCCCGAAATCCGAATACACACTTACCGGGCGATTGATGAAGCGTATGAAAACAATTTATTCCCCTCCGACCACTATCCGGTGTACGTGGATTTAACCATTAAGTAGGTTATTACCCCAACTCCGACAAACAATTATTAAATCAACATTTTGAACAATAAAACGGCGTTATAATGAAAAGATTATTCATAGCAATCATGGCCATCCCATTTTTGTTTGGCTGTGCCAAAACGGAAAACAGACCGACTTTACGTATTATGTCGTTTAATATCCGTTACGATGAACCTAAAGATGGTGAAAACAACTGGAATTTCCGCCGTCAGGCTTGTGTGGATATGATCAACGATCAACAACCCGATGTTTTTGGTATTCAGGAAGGCCTCATACATCAGGTTAACTTCCTGGATTCGGCATTGGCTGATTTTGCTTTTGTTGGTGAAGGACGCGATAGTTCAGCAAAAAACAATGAATACACGGCATTGTTTTACAATACCGGTAAATTTGACTTGTTAAGTTCGGGAACAAACTGGTTGAGCGAAACACCCGAAGTTTCTTCTATAGGCTGGGATGCCAGATTCAATCGTATAGTGACCTGGGCGCATCTTAAAAACAAGGCCGACAACAAAGAATTTGTTGTCCTGAACACTCATTTTGACCATCTCGGAGTTAAGGCACGCATTGAATCGGCAAAATTGATAGTTCAAAAAGCGGCTGAGCTGTCGGGAGATACACTGATGACCTTTGTTGTGGGGGACTTTAATACCCTTCCTGACGATCCACTGCTTGATCCGATCTATCAATACCTTAAGTCATCCCAATCAACAGCTGCGAAAACCGATTCGCTGGGTACCATAAATGGATTCAGAGTTACACAGAAAGACAGAATCATTGACTACATCTTTTATCGTTCTGCTACACCAATTCAGTATCAAACCATCGTAAAAGATTACGGAGTTCCCTATATTTCAGATCACTACCCGATCATGACTATCTTCGAGTATTAGAATCGATTAATGTACATAAACACAATTGCTTATTTGCAGATCATTTAAACACACAGCTTTATGAAAACAGGAAAATTTGTTTTGTTTTTATGTTTTTTACAGATACAAGCTGTTATTCTTGCACAAAATAATTGGTATGTCAAGGCAACAGGTACGTCTTCGGAGAACAGCGGTGTAAACTGGGAAAGTGCGATTTCACTTGATGACGCGCTGGCCCGTTCATCGGAGGGTGATTCTATTCATATTGCAGCGGGAACATACATACCGCAAATTTTATTAACCAATGGTAGGGTTGAGAAGGAAAAATGTTTTGAAATTAAAAACAACATTGCTCTTATTGGAGGTTATCCCGCCGATGCTTCCGGTCATGTCAAACCGGAACCCGCCATACATCCCACAATATTGAGCGGTCAGTTGGGCTCTGAGCTGAATGCTTTCCATGTAGTGGTGATAACTGCCGCATCGAGAAGGAACAGGCCGGTGAAATTATCGGGCCTGATTATTCGTGATGGAGTGGCTGATAATACGCGCAGAACAACCATCGACAATATTGTTTACCAACAAGGTGTTGGAGGCGGACTTATTGCCGAAAAAGGAAATATTGATATCTCCGATTGTGTTTTCACAAACAATAAAGCCTTTGACGGTGCCGGATGCTGGATTCAGAACGCAACACTGAATGTTCGGAATTCAAAAATCATCGGCAATTCCACTTCCAGAGGGAAAGCAGGAGGAATTTACCTGAACCGGGTTTCTTTTGATATGGAGCAGGTAATCGTTTCAGATAATTTTGCAGAAACCGATGGAGGAGGCATTTATCTGGTTGGTTCCAACGGTTACGTCAATCAGGGACTCATTTCCGGAAATACGGTTAACAATAGTGCGGGTGGTGTTTTAGCAGCCGCTTCATCTACCGTTTATTTGCACAATGTTACGATAGGACACAACGAAGCAAAAACGAATGGAGGAATCTTACTTGAAAACACCTTTATGTCAATGGCTAATAGTACAATTGCGGAAAATACAGCCTTTGAGAGTGGAGGTGCAGGTGGTGTTAGTGACAACTCTCGAATTGAGGCAACAAGTTCAACCATTACCCGAAATAGTGCTCACAACAGTGCCGGCGGATTTATAATGGGAGGAAACGGCATTCTAAACTGTTATAATTCAATCTTATCCGGAAATGGTGTCGAAATCGAAGTAGTGGCCGGAACAACATCGACATCCAGGTTTTACCAATCGATTTTTGACACACAATATTACAACGTCGATGGAGAACCGGATGGCCAAATATCTTTTGATGCGGATATCATGTTGGATTCTCTTAAAGACAACGGAGGTTTTACCCCAACATGTAAAATACTTCATCCCGAAACGAACCCTGTCAATACCAAAGGATTGACACTTTCCGAAATGACCCTGTTGGCGAGCAAATACGGCTTGCCCGGTTTTGTGATTCTTAAAGATCAACGGGGAAAGGACAGATTAACCAGCAACATTGCCATTGGTGCATATCAAGATTCAGTTTTTACACGACCCATTCATCCTAATTTTTGGCACTTTATCATTTACGGCCAAAGTTTGGCTGAGGGGTACCAATCGTATCCTCCAATAACATCGGAGCCGGTTCCCAACAATTATATGATAGGAAGCAATGTATGTATCAACAACGGTAATGTGAATTGTAGTCAAATTGCTCCTTTGTTTTCATCTCCCACCCCGGACGATGTCATACGGAACTTCGCAAGATCGTGGACAGACGGGGCAAAATGTGAAAACTCCGTTCTTGGCGCCGCCAATCATATACAACACAAACTTACCCGACCGGTGTCAATTTTAGCCACTTCTTGTGCCACCGGAGGTAAAACAATCGAAGAACTCTCCAAACACTGCCAACGATCGCCCTATTATTATCATCGTGATTTTATAAGGAGCATCAACAGTGCTGCTTCTTTCGTTAAAAGAAACAATTACAACATCGAATGTCCGGCTATTTTTTGGATGCAGGGAGAAACAAATTACTCACGAAATCAACCCGGTTTAATATCCCTTAATGGTAGTACAACAGATAAGTCGGGATACAGAGATCTGATGCAAATACTAAAGAACGATATGCAATCGGATATTATGAGCCTATACGGTCAACAGGAGAAACCCTTGTTTATTACTTATCAGGTTGGAGGAAAGTACATAAAGGGATTTGAACAAAACATAGCGATGGCTCAACTCGAAGCTTCCAATCAGGAAGCAGATATCGTATGTGCCGGACCTGTATATTTGATGACCGACCGGAGTGCGGGTCATTTAGACCCAAATGGTTACCGGTGGTTCGGGGAAATGTTGGCCAAGGTTTTTTATAAAACTTATATTGAAAAAGAAACATTTATGCCCTTGCAGCCTTCGAAAATTACCAAAGAAAATAATCATACATTGCGGATTGATTATCTTGTGCCCTGCAAACCACTTGTTTTAGACACCCTATTGGTTGCTTTTGAGAAGGATTTCGGTTTCGCTATAAAAAATAATGGTTCGTTGGTAAACATAAACTCCGTCACTTTACACGAAAATGGCGAAAGTGTTTTAATTTCTTGTTTTGACGAACTTAACGGAGATATTGAAATTGCCTATGCCGGACAGGATGTATTGGGACATGGGAATCTTCGTGATAGTGACCCCTACCAATCCATCTATACCTACGTCGATTTGGATGGCAAAGACGAAAATGGTGAATACATTTTTGAACACGACGCCGGCAACACGTCATTACATCCACGATACGAACCTCGCGACGAAAACGGTGTTATTTATGGGAAACCGTATCCCCTGTTTAATTTCAGTGCGCATTTTTATTATAAGTTACCGGCAGGAACAACGGAATTAATTCCACCAAGCTTATCGGACAACACAAGCATTCCGGCTGTAAAAGAGAATCTGTCTACTGTGAGGCTGATCTATCATCGTTACAATCAAATACAGATATCGGGAAACTGGCAATACGCGCATTTTTACGATGTATCCGGAAAATTATGTCAGAAAACAAATCATACAAGCATTATAGATACCGGCTCTTTAATTCCAGGTATCTATATAATACGAGTTTTTGAGAACGATAAAATACATAATTTAAAATATCTACGTTTATAAGTCAGGAACATTCAATTTAAAACCAAATGAAAAAGAATCTCATACTTACATTTTTGGTCGTTTTCAGTTGTTTGCATTTGCATGGTCAAAACACTGAATCTATCAGTATCACACTCGATTCGGATCAGTACAAACAGCTCGAACAACATTTTGCCGAGAAAGAAAAAGCAAAAATGCGATCAACCGATTGGGCGCGCTTTTACCGGTACGAGGCGATGAACGATTCGATACAGAAACCTGCCAAGGTGGTTTTTCTGGGAAATTCAATTACTGAAGGCTGGTATAGGCGACATCCGGAATTTTTTATCGAAAACGGATTTACCGGTCGTGGAATAAGCGGACAAACAACCAGCCACATGCTTGTCCGTTTTCAGGCTGATGTCATCGACCTGAAACCCAAGATGGTTGTTATCATGGCCGGAACCAACGACATTGCGCGTAATAATGGCATCATCAGCCATGAACATATCGTACAAAATATCAAATCGATGTGTGAACTGGCTCAGTTTCACAAAATCAAACCGGTATTGTGCTCCATATTACCTGCTCACGAATTCGGATGGAACAAGGAACTGACTCCGGCTGCCGATATCAAATTGCTGAATGAAATGATTAAGGCATATGCCGATGCCAATAAGATTCCTTTCGTCGATTACTATTCGGCCTTAGTAGATGAACGTGGAGGATTACCTGTTGAAATTGCTGCCGATGGCGTGCATCCCAACTTGCAAGGTTACGCCATCATGGAACCGATTGTATTAAAAACCATCCGGAAATACGTAAAATAATAGCGTTGTTTCTTTTAGCCCGGCAAAATAGGGATATTCGTTAAGTTCAAATTTTAAAGCAGGATTGATAGATATCTCAGTAAGATATCAATCTTGCTTTTTTATTTTGCTGAGTTTTTCTTTTATAAAAGCAAGCCCTACAGCGCAAGTTTTTGATTTTTTTAGTTTTACGATACTGAAATAATCCTACTTTTGTAATTCTGAAACGTTTAAACCTATTCTTCATGAAAACTCCCTATTATCTCCTGAGTTTTGCTTTGCTCTTAGTGTTTTCTGCCTGTCAACCCAAAGTTCAACTGCTGACGACAGGGTCGGATTCTCCTAGAGGTAATTACGCAAAAGAAAGATTATCAAACAGTTTGCTTTCCAATGGTTATACTATTGTTGATGAAAACCCTGCCGGCAAGGCGACCAAGATATATCTCGGCTGCCAGAATGATCTGAATTTTCAACAGACCTTACAAGAACAGGGCCTTGCCATAGAACCCGTCGAAGGCAAAGAAGCATTCAGGATAGTTGCAGACGGAGATAAAATAGCGGTCTGCGGAGCCGACGAAAGCGGCTTGCTTTACGGATGCATGGAACTGATCGATCGTTTGAAAACAAACGGACGGCTGCCTAAGAAAATAGATTATTCCGATGCTCCCGATATGGTGTTGAGGGGAACTTGCATCGGCATGCAAAAAATGTATTTGCTGCCGGGCCGTAAGGTTTACGAATATCCCTATACCCAGGAACTCTTCCCCTGGTTTTACGATAAAGAACTCTGGATCAAGTATCTGGATATGCTGGTAGAAAATCGCATGAATTCCGTTTATCTCTGGAACGGACATCCCTTTGCTTCGCTGGTTAAACTACCCGATTATCCTTATGCCGTGGAAGTGAGCGAAGAAGATTTCGAGCGAAACGAAGAAATGTTCGGCTTTCTTGCTCAGGAGGCCAACAAACGGGGCATTTGGGTGATTCAGATGTTTTACAATATTATTGTATCTCAACCCTTTGCAGATTATCACAAAATACCCACTCAAGACCGCAAAGTCGAAATTACTCCTTTGCTGTCGGATTACACCCGTAAATCTGTCGCGGCTTTTATCGAAAAATACCCCAACGTAGGTTTACTGGTCTGCCTGGGCGAAGCCATGAACACCCACGAAGACGATGTGGAATGGTTTACCAAAACCATTATTCCCGGCGTGAAAGACGGACTGAAAGCTCTCGGATTGGAGCAGGAACCGCCTATTGTGCTCAGGGCGCACGATACCAACGCCGAAATGGTCATGGATGCAGCCTTGCCCATTTACAAGAATCTCTACACCATGAACAAATACAACGGTGAATCCCTATGCACCTATCAACCCAGAGGCCCCTGGACGGCTACACATCAGGCACTCAGCGCTCTGGGATCTGTTCATATCTCCAATGTCCATATTTTGGCCAACCTGGAACCTTTCCGCTACGGCTCGCCCGACTTTATACAAAAGAGCATTCAAGCTATGCACAACATACACGGAGCCAACGGTTTGCACCTCTATCCCCAGGCCTCATACTGGGACTGGCCTTATGCGGCAGACAAAATCGAAGACGGCAGCCGTCTGCTCGAAATGGACCGCGACTGGATCTGGTATCAATCCTGGGCGCGTTATGCCTGGTCGGCCGATCGCGACCGTAAGGAAGAAATCGATTATTGGTCGAACTTATTATCCGAACTTTATGACTGCGGCAAACAAGGAAAGTACATTTTGGAGGCCTACGAACAAAGTGGAGAAATATCGCCCAAATTGCTGCGCAAATTCGGTATCACCGAGGGCAACCGGCAAACCTTCCTGCTGGGAATGTTTATGAGTCAATTGGTCAACCCCAACCGCTGGACGGTCTATCCCGATTTTGCCAATTCCTGCGGCCCCGAGGGCGAGAAACTCGAAGTTTGGGCCTACCGCGAATGGCATGGAGAAGCACATGTGGGCGAAACTCCTCCCCAACTGATAGCAGAAACACGGGAACATGCCCGGAAAGCGGTGGAAGCCATCGACAAAGTGACCCGTGTGCGCAAAAACAAAGAAGAATTTGCACGTCTCAAAAACGACATTTATGCCTACAAGGCTTTTACAGACTGCTTTACCGATAAGCTGGAAGCCTCCATGCTCGTTTTGAGGTATTCCTATTCCAACGAAATTTCCGACCTGGAACAAGCTTACAGTTTGATGGAAAGCAGTTTGGATCACTACCGCAAACTCGAAGAGCTCACCCGCGACAGCTATCTCTACGCCAACAGCATGCAAACCGGTATGCGCCGCATTCCCGTCACCGGCAACAACGGAGCCAACAAGACCTGGACGGAATTATTGCCTCAGTTCGAACAAGAACTGGCGCGTTTCGATGCCAATATTCAAAAACTCAAATCGGGCAATCAGACCCCGGAAAACCTGAAAGTGCTGAGTCCGGCCGAAGTCAAACTTATTTCTCCTGCCCGGGCGGAATTTTATCAGCTTCAGGAAGGAGCAAGCGTGTACAGCGACCGGCCTTTCAAGATAAAAGCCCTGGCTCCGGAACTCAGTCAACTCAAGGCTCTTCGCATGAGCAACCGCCAACAACTCAATGAAAACATCCGCCTGCGCTTCAACAGTCGGGAAGCCGTTGACCTTTGGGTTGCTTATTTCAAGCCTTTCAGGCAAGGAGACTATATGCCCGCTCCCCGTCTGGAGACCGATGCCAGCGCCAATCAATACGGTCAGGCGGACATCAAAATTGCCAACGCCATGGAAATAGAAAATCTGCCGGCAGTGAATGTGCATCAATACCGTTTCGAAGCCGGCGAACACAATCTGAACCTGGGTAAAGGACTTTGCCTGGTGCTGGGTTTCTCCAAGCCCGAAGCGGTATTTAGCACGAGAGACGCCGGTTTTATGGAAAAAACAGCCATCGACTGGTTGTTTTACTGATACTATCCCTCTAAAGATTCTATCCCCTTAAACACTATACAAAACACTTTATGAAAGCTAAAAACCTTATAACATTCTCCTTGATAATGCTGCTTTGCGGCAGTGTCGCCGAAATTTCCGCCTTTAAAAAACAAAGTTCGACCCCCGGCTTCGATCCCTTACAAACAGCCGAAATCTATCTGTCCGGTCATGGCCCGGACGATGCCGTCGAATGGGACTTTATGTGTACCGGAGGTCGAAACAGCGGCAGCTGGACCAAAATCAAAGTTCCTTCCTGCTGGGAGCAAGAGGGCTTTGGTATCTATCAATACGGGATGCCTTTTTACGGAAAAGCCAATCCTCCCGGCATTGCCAACGAAAAAGGCCTATATAAAACCCGGTTTAAATTGCCGGCCGAATGGGAAGGCCGCATAATACGCCTCGTTTTTGAAGGGGTGATGACCGACTGCTCCGCAGAAATAAACAAACGCCGTGCCGTCAAACTGCATCAGGGAGCTTTTTATCGTTTTTATGCCGATGTCAGTGACCGGGTATTCTTTGGCGACAAGGAAAACCTGCTCGAAGTTACCGTGAGCAAAGAATCCGAAAACAGCAGCGTCAACCTGGCTGAACGCAGGGCCGACTACTGGAATTTCGGAGGCATCTTCCGTCCGGTATTTATACAGGCCCTGCCTGCGCAAAGCATCGATCGTACAGCCATTGACGCCAAAGCCGACGGCTCTTTTTACGCCGAAGTATTTTTGAGTACTGCCCTGGACGGCGACTACAGCATTGAAGCGCAATTACTCGACCGGGAAGGCAAAAACATCGGCAAAGCTCTGAAAGCCGAATTAAGGCCGGGTTCGGACAAGGTCATTGTGAAAGGGCAATTCACGGACATAAAAACCTGGACGGCCGAAACACCCCACCTGTACGATGTGCAATTCAGCCTGCTCAAAAGCAAGGAGGCCGTTCATATAGTCAAAGAACAAAGGATAGGATTCAGGACCATCGAAGTCAAAGAGAGCGACGGTTTATACATCAACGGTCAAAAAGTAATGATCAAGGGCGTTAATCGCCACAGTTTCCGCCCCGAAACCGGCAGAACCCTAAGTAGAGAGGACAATTACAACGATGTGCGTCTTATGCGCGAAATGAACCTGAACGCCGTCCGTTTGTCGCATTATCCCCCCGATCCTGCTTTTCTGGATGCCTGCGATGAGCTGGGACTTTACGTAATGAACGAACTCGGCGGCTGGCACGGCAAGTACGACACCGAAGTGGGGAAACAACTGGTAAAAGAGATGGTTACCCGCGACCTGAACCATCCAAGCATCATCTGGTGGTCCAACGGCAATGAGGGGGGCTGGAACACGGAGCTCGACAGCGAATTTCATCCCTGGGATCCGCAAAAACGTCCGGTACTTCACCCCCAGGGTAACTTCGGCGGCTTCGAAACCATGCATTACCGTTCCTACGGCGAATCGCAGGAATACATGCGCAAACCCGAAATCTTTATGCCCACCGAAATCCTGCACGGCCTCTACGACGGCGGCCACGGCGCCGGACTTTGGGATTACTGGGTAATGATGCGCCGACATCCCCGCTGCGCCGGAGCCTTTCTCTGGGTGTTTGCCGACGAGGGCCTGATGCGCACCGACCAGAACGGCCGCATCGACAATGTGGGTAACTACGCCGCCGACGGCATCGTGGGGCCTCATCACGAAAAAGAAGGTAGTTTCTTTACCGTCAAAGAAGTCTGGTGTCCGGTACAAATCAAGGCTCTGGGCAGAACCGTCACCTGCACGGAGCGGACGGAAGCCCTGAGGCAGGATCAAAACAGCTTTATTGCCGATCCGGAAGCTTTTGTGGGAAAATTCCATGTAGAAAACCGCTACGATTTTATTTCCCTCGAAGATTGCCGCATAAAATGGTCTTTGGCCAATTTTGCCAAACCGGGCGATAAAAGCGGAGGTCACAACATTATAGGCCAGGGCGAACAAGCCGGGCCCAAACTGGCCCCGCATCAAAGCGGCGAATTTCAGCTTAAACTGCCGGCCAATTGGAAAGAGGCCGATGTTTTGTATGTAAGCGTGCTCAATCCCCGGGGCGAAGAAATTTACACCTCGGGCTGGTACTGGAAAAGCGACCGGGATTACACCCGGGCAGCTTTAGCCGGACAAGCAAACACCTCTCCTGCCAAATTAAGCCAAAGCCGCGAAGGAAGTACCCTGACCATAGAATCGGGAGCTACGCGTTTACAATTCGATACGGAAACGGGCTACCTCATCCAAATCAGTAAAGGAAACAAGAATCTATCTCTTTCGGGCGGGCCGCGTTTTATCGCCGCACGTCGCAGCGACCGCTCTATGGACGTATTTTACAACCACGACGACAAAGCAGCTAAAAGCAAGGACAGAATTTACGCCGATATCTCCGGCAACTCCAGGCTGACCGATTTAGAAGTAGAGGAACAAGAAGACAAAATACTGTTCAAAACCCAATACTTCGGCAACCTGAACAGCGTTTGCTGGACCATCACCGACCGGGAAGAAATCACCGTCGATTACGAATATCAATACGAAGGAGTGGTTGAGCTGGCAGGCATTTGCTTCGATTATCCCGAAGATAACATGCAGGGCATGCGGCTGTTGGGCAAAGGCCCCTATCGCTCGTGGCAAAACCGTATGCACGGCACCCTTTTCGATGTGTGGGACAAAGAATACAACGACCCCATTCCGGGCGAAAGTTTTATTTATCCCGAATTCAAAGGCTATTACAACGACTGGAAATGGGTAGATTTCCAAACCGCTCAGGCTCAGCTCTGGTTAGGAAACGGCACGCCGGGCAGCTTCCTGGGCGTTTATACGCCCCGCGACGGACGCGACGCCCTGCTGTACACCATTCCTCAAAGTGGAATTGCTGTGCTTGACGTTATACCAGGTGTGCGCAACAAAGTCAATTCGACCGATCTGGTTGGCCCCTCCTCGCAAGCCAAATGGCTGAGCGGGCCGCAAAAGGGCAGCCTGCAGATCCGGATAAGATAATACAAAGCCGGCCAGACTTTCGGAACGGCAAAAAATTCGAACCGGCAAAAAAACAGTACATTTGAAGCCATTAAAACTAAAGCCATGACATATATCAAGAACCCCTCTTTCAGCAACGAACCGTTACCGGTAGAAATTGTTTTTCATCCCTCTTGGTGGCATAAGCATTGCGGCATCGATTTTGATGAAGACTTCTTTTACCATCCGCTTAAAAGGGTAGAATCGGAGCGCTGCATGGAAAAAGAATTGTACGAACGCTTCGGGCAATTCGGACTGGGAAGCGATTACGACAAAGATTTACCACTAATAGGAGCCGTTCACAACGCAGCCGGTTATTTACTTTCTGAAATGCTGGGCTGTGAAATTCGCTATTTTGCCGACAGCGCACCCCAGGTAATTCCCGCTCAAAAAACAGATTTTCATGTAGATGTCGATGCTGCTTTTGCCGGTCCGGCCTTTAAGAGACTCGAAAAACTGATGTCGGAACTCAAAAGCCGTTACGGATATCTCAAAGGCGATGTGAATTGGGGAGGCATCTTAAACCTGGCTATGGATTTAAGGGGCGAAGAAATACTTATGGACTTCTTGCTGCAACCCGACGAAGTGAAACTGTATTTCAAAAAAATTGCAGAGCTGATTGAGCGTTTTTTCTGCTTTATCCAACAAGAAACCGGCAGTAATTCCATTTCGGTAAACCGGAACGTGATCAACATCACACCGGCCGTTTACCTGCATTCGGAATGCTCGCATACCATGATTTCGGAGGAACAATACGAAGAATTTCTGCTTCCCTTCGATGTGGAATGGAGCAAGAAATACCGTCCCTACGGTGTGCATTATTGCGGTCCCGATCCCCACAGGCACGCGGCCCAAATGGCAAAAATTCCTCATCTCGACTTTTTGGATGCCGGCTGGGGTGGAGATATGGTCTGTCTGCGTAAACATTTGCCCTCTACCTTTATCAATATCCGGCTCGATCCGGTAAGCATCAATACCATGAGCTGCGAAACCCTCGAACAACATATCCGCAGACTGGTCAACGATTGCGCCAATCCTTGGCTGACGGGTATCTGCTGCATCAATATGGACGATAAGGTAACGGACGATAAAATTCACACCATATTTTCCACAGCCCAACAATTGCGCCGGGAATATCGTTTGTAAAGCCCCCGAAAATTGATTTAATTTGCAGTCTGCGGTCGGACCTTATTTTAATAATAACAACATGGAACAACTTTTAGACAAAATCGCTTATTGCGTTGAATACGGTAAAATAAATTTAGCCTCGCCCTATCCTCCCGACATGAGGGGCCAGGAGGGCGCCGACGAATACACCAAACGGGCTTTGGAGCAGGGAGTTTCTCCCAGCGACGTCCTGACCAAAGGATTGATAGTGGGTATGGGAAAAATCGGAGTTAAATTCAGGGAAAACAAAGTGTTTGTGCCCCAGGTGCTGATGTCTGCCAGAGCTATGAGTACCGCCATGAACCACCTGAAGCCCTATTTCAACTCCGGCGCCGTAAAGCGCAAGGGTAAATTTATCATAGGTACGGTAAAAGGCGACCTGCACGATATCGGTAAGAATTTGGTAAGCATGATGGTCGAGGGCAGCGGCTTCGAGGTGATCGACCTGGGAGTTGACGTTCCGGCCGAGAAATTTATCGAAGCCATCCAGGCCCATCCAGGCGCCTATGTGGGCATGTCTGCCCTATTGACCACCACCATGGCCAGTATGGAAGAAATAAACAAAGCCATCAAGCAGGCTTCGCCCCAAACCACCACCTTTGTGGGAGGAGCCCCGGTAAACGATGAGTTTCGCAAACAAATCGGCGCCGACTATTACTCTCCCGATCCTCAGGGCTTGACTGAGATTTTGACAAAGCTTACTGCGTAATAAGGTATTTATCAATGCGTAATAGGTTATTTACTAATATATGAACCGGAGTTTATAGCTCCGGTTTTTTTGTGCCCATATGTTTAATGTTAAATAATTTATTTTGTTGTGTTAAATTCGCTATTATATTTTGATTAATGATTTATTTGATTTTAATTTGCATTGGATTAATCCTGGAGATAGCCGAAAAGCCAATAAAGAGTAGGCCTTATCACATAAATTTTATACATCATGAAAACACTTGAAATGACCATGAAGGTAGTGGAAGATCGCTCCGCTCCTCTAATGCTGACCGAACGCAACCTTCCCGGAATGTGTTGCTGCACCTGTTGCTGTTCTTGCTGCTTCGGCACCGGCGAGGGCACTGGTGGAAGTTCCACGGTAACCACGCCGGGAGATCTTGGTAATTCCTTAAGTACAAGCAGGAACATTTAGGTTTAACCAATCTGTTGTTTTTGATTCAAGCCTAGTATAGGGAGAGGCGCTCAGGGCTCATGCTTATGGGCGGCTCTCCTAAACAGCCAAAATACTCAATACCATGAAAATCAAAATACAAAATATGGACATCTGGGAATGCAGAGACGCCATCTACTGCAAACGCTCCGACGGAAATCTGATAAAAATCCAAAGTAAGGCCAACCATAAAATATTGGAGGTTTTGAAACATCTCCGCAGTGTCGCCTCACTGGAAGATTTCCAATCGGAATTTGTCAGTAGAACAGAATTTTCAGAAATCGTAAAATTTCTACTAAGCAACAATCTGATATACAAAGAGTGTGAACAAAAAAAGCAACTGAAGAAAATCGGATTCTACGGGAACAAAAATGTATTCAAGCACTTAGGATCCGACCTCAAAACGGAGCAGTTCGAACTCAGTTTTAATCCTGTATACGAGAATAATAGTGTGCAAGGGCTGCATCTTATTTTGACCATAAGTCCTGTTTTTGATCACTATTCGCTCTTGCAGGATCTTTCATACCGAAGTTACAAAAGCATGATACCCGTTCTGTACGTCGAGTTCTCGCCCAGCACTCTTACTTTAGGACCACTGGTCGTCCCGGCTATGAATACGCCTTCTCTCGGTTGTTACATGAAACGCAAGGCCGTCAACTTGTCCAGCTTGGCTCTTTATTCGGAATTTATCCTGTCCGAAGAAAAACAACGTTTTCATAACGTCGATATACGCTCCTATGCTCATTACCATGCAGGCATGCAACTGATCGCAATCGAACTGGAGCGTTTCTGGAGTTTCAAAGGTAAATTATCAACCCACCTGATGGGAAAATCTTATACTATTGATTTTCTGCAATACAAAACCGAAGAAACACAAATTCTTAAAGATCCGGCTTCGTCCTTGTTCAAAAGACCGGCCTTCAGCCCCTTTAATGCCTGACAATGAGAACGATATGTCATACTGCAGCGGGCTTGCTGAGCGAAGCCATGATAAGAATACCCAATCGTCGTTTCATACCGGACGGTCTGGTGCAGAGCGTAGTATCGGGTAAAAACCTGGACTGGATAAACTGCCGCCGCCGGGAGATCCAGGGCAGCTCAATAGCTTTTGACGAAGAACAAAGTCATCGCGGGGCCTTGGGAGAATTTTTGGAACGTTATGCCTGTGCCACTTATGATTCCGAAGATTTCAAAGTATCCAGCTTTTCCGAACTTTCCAAAAGCGAACCGGCCCTGGCTCCGGAATTCTTTCGCTATTATTCCGACGAGCAATACGAAAGGCTCCGGGAATTGAATGTGTACCCTTTGGGCGAAAACGATCTTATCGAATGGACTGTCTGCAACGATTTTATCACGGGAAAGTCGTACTGGATGCCAGCTTTTAGCATATACATGCCCTACTTTAGCAAGGTAAACAGCCCTCACAATTATATGGTAGGAACCACCTCCACCGGAACCGCAGCCGGCAAAACAAGCCGGGACGCGTTGATAAGCGGTTTTCTTGAATGTGCCGAAAGACATGCCTTTGCCCTGTTTTGGTATCACCAGGATGCTTTGCCTTATCGTTCTTACACGAAAGAAGTCATTTTGAAGCATTACCATAAAAACAAAACGGTTTGCCGGCTCTTTCAAAATTCGGCTGTTCAAATAAAATGTTTTGACCTGGCGGCTTTTTCTCCTGTGGAATGTATGGTGGTCTTTATCTATTTCCGCTATAAAAACAAGATTTACCAATCCTTGGGCTGTGCAGCGCGTTTCAGCAAAACTCAGGCTCTGATCAAAGCCTGCCTGGAGGCTTATCAGGGCGTTGAATACGCCATCAGCTTGAATGAAAAGAAATTACTACCGGAAGAACCGGATCTTAGCCGGATCGACGATTTCGACAAGCATTTCCATTTTTACAATCAATACCCCCAATTCAGAAAAGAAGCGCCCATACTCAGAGAGGCGGCACGTTTTGATTCGGGCGATGAAAAAATCTATCGTGCCGATCCCGATAATAAATGCATGGATTTTACCGTTGAAGAACTCAAAAAGGTCGGACTTAAACACCTTATGTACAAAGACATCAGCCCAATAGATGCAGAAGAACTGCAATACAAAATTATGCGGGTAGTAACCCCGGGATGGTCTCTGTTGACCGGTAATCACAACTGGCCTTTTTTAGGCTATTGCCTTAACGGTAATCAGACCTTATTTACAGCTTATCCTCACCCCTTCCCTTAAACTTATTTGTATGAAACAACTCTTTTTACTGCTTTTGTTAGCCGCAGTATTACCTCTGCAAGCACAAAACCTGCAAACGGAAATCGACTCCGCATTTATTCATTATTTTAAAACCGGCAGGATGGAAGAAATCGACCGAATTATCAATGCTCTCCATCTGGAGAACAAAAGCTCAAACAATCGCTACCTGAATTACTGGACGGCCTATGGCCGGTACAAAAAATCGCTGTGTGCCCAATCCAATCCGGCCGAAGAATTTCAGAAAACGGCCCGTATTGAATTGTCCGAAGCCCTGAAGTGTCTGAATAAAATCAAAAACAAAGAATCGGAGGACTACGCTTTATTAGCCATCCTCAAAAATTACAGCGTGGCTTTTGTCGCAAACGTAAAAATTCCATTTGTGAGCGGAGAAGCCAAAAAGTACGCTCAAAAAGCCATCGACATGGATCCTCAAAACCTCAGGGCCTACCTGGCTTTGGGCATCAGGGATTATTATACGCCGGCCGTTTACGGAGGGAAAACCCAATTCGAAGAGCTCTTTCTGAAGGCAATTTCACTCCGCGACAAATACGGCAACAATCCCAACGATCCCTCTTGGGGCAAAAACGACGCCTATTATTATTTGTTGGATCATTATTGCCGCAAAGACATGGAAAAGGCCAGGCACTTGTTTGCCGAGGCCATAGAGCTTTACCCCGACGATCCCAGAATCTTGAAATTCAAGTAATAGTTATGGATATTGCCAATCTTTTTTACGACCAGGGACTGAGCCAATACGCACTGGATTTTATGCAAAGTTCCTCCATGACTCCTTTTAATCAGCTGGAAAATGCCCAACGGATTCAAAGTATAATGAACATTCCCTATTACAGCCGGCAAATTATTGCTCATACGCTCGAAAGGGGAACTACCGAAAGGATCAAGCTGAATACTTTATTTAACGAAGAAAGCATTGCTCTGCGAAATATTCAGATTAAGCGCAAAAGCACCCGTTCTTTTCATGAACACATTAATCTGGAAGAATTGGCCAACTTGTTGCTCAACTCCTACTTTATTACCGAACGCTTCGAGAAACACAGCCACCATTTGTCGCGCAGAAGCATCCCCTCGGGTGGCGCTCTTTATCCGGTGGATTTGTATTATATCAATCTGAATACCATAGGCTTACAAAGAGGTGTTTTTGTTTACAATCCCCACGAAGAAGCCTTGGAATTATTGCAGCCGGCCGGGGATAAAAAAAATTTCTTTCGCCAATTGAGAAAATGTTTTCCCGAAGCAGTGCTGGGTTCCTGGAATCTCGACTTGATTTCCGGTATCGTCGTTTTCGGAGGGGTGTTGAACAGGTCTTCCTGCAAATACGGTGACCGGGGTTTGCGCTTCGTATTGATGGACGTGGGGGCCCTTTGTCAGAATTTGCATTTGTCGGCAGCAGCCGGCGGAGTATCCTGCTGCGCTATAGGTGGTTACATCGATCAAAATCTGAACGATTTCCTGGGTTTTCAACAACCCGACGAATGTGCTTTGCTCAGTATGTTTATAGGTAAATGACAAAACCATGGAAACAGCGACCTGGCAATGGAACGAAGACTTTTTGATTCTCGATAACAACAACTCGGAATTAATCCTGAAAAACGACAGCAACGGTGCTTTGGTAAGCCTGTCCGAAGCAGAATATATTTTTTTACATTATTACAGCATTGACAACGATTATGAGAAGGTCTGTAGTTTAATGCAAGATTACCATATAGAAAAAGACTTATTCGACGCGCTCACCAACAAAGCTCGCCAATTGGGTCTGCTCATCAGGCCGGGCAGCACCAGGAAAACCCCGAAGAAAAGTTCAGGTTTAAAAATAACAGCTTATTTCCTCTTCGTCCGCTTCTTAGGAATCATAGGAAAACTCTGTGGGCTAAATCTCATTGCAGAGTGTAAAGGTAATCTGCGTTTTTACAAATTATGCTCTCTGGACCTCCACAACACCGTCTTGCATAAAATGGCTCTTTCCGAACGGCTGCAAAAGATTTTGCTGCCTCTCTATATCTTGACGATGGTTTTGTTGATCAGCTTACTGTGGTTGCTGCCGGGGGCAGAAATACGATTTTCCGGTTTCGGAATGACTCACATACCTATTTTTGGATTTTTCCTGCTTTTGGTAGTGAGTATTTTTGCCTGTCTGTTTATCCACGAAACCGGACATTATCTTTGTTATATACGTTACGGAGGGAAAAGCAGCAAGATGGGCCTGGGACTGATGTTTCTGGTATTTCCGGTCATGTACACCCACATTGATCAAGTGCAGTTGTGGCACGACAAACGGCGAAAGATCAAACTCAGTCTGGCCGGAGTCCTGATGGATGTCATGATCATGCTATTGTTGCTCAACCTTCTGTCCCACTACCACAAGCCCGATCTGTTCGCCTTGCTGATAGCCTGCTTGTTTTATTATTATGCGGTTCAATTGTTGAGCAATCTGAATCCGTTTTTCCCCGGCACCGACGGCTATTATGTGTTTGAAGACCTGATCGGCGGGGAACGCTTGTTCGGTAATTCTTACGAGTGCTTCAAGGGCTTTGTAAAACATCCTTTCGCAGAAAAAATATCCCTGAAACGCTGTGGGTATTTACTGTATTTTTTGATTGCCTGTATCAACATCAGCCTGTATTGGTTTATGGTTACGGCTTTAATGACATTCCCCTTATGGTCAAACATGGTTTTATCCTGATCCTTGTATGCTTTTTCCCCTTGTGTATTCAGGCCCGTTCTTTGCTCGAGGGCCGGGTATGCGATCAACAGGGAAACGGCCTTTTTTCAGTTCTTGTTTGTTTAAAACAACAGGAAAATAGTTGTTGTTACTCCGACACCAAAGGATACTTCAGTCTGGATATACCCGATACGGCCACAGACGACAGCCTGTTCCTGTTTTTTGTGGGATACAAATCCTTAAACATCCCTCTGAAAGAACTTGATCTTTCCTCTTTTACAGAGCTCAGACTACAGGAAGACAACCGTATGCTCGCAGCTGCCATGATTGAACACAATCCAAGGCTTAGCGAAGAATTTTCTTTACAGAAAGTAGATAAACTGGATATCTATTTATCTCCGATCTCAGACGGTGATCCCCTAAAAGCCCTCGGTTTTTTACCGGCTGCGAGCAATACTTCCGAAAATGCCAATCCGGAATTCAGGGGCAGCCCGGCCTCGGCTGCTCAAGTGCTGCTCAACGGAATAAGTATTACGGCACCGGTCCGTAATACCCAATTGAGCGGCATGGGCAATTTTAGCCTTTTCAATACCGAATTGATCGGAGACATGACTGTTTACGCCGGGAATCCTCCGCTGAACAGGGCAAGCGCACTTTCGGGCCTGGTGGAGATTAATACCTGCAACGATATTGAAAAGAATGAAACACAAATGGCTGTATCAATGGCTAATGTTGGCTTGTTCAGGGCACAAAGGCTGAGCAAGGATGCTTTTATTCAATGCTACGCCAATCACCAGTTTTCCGGGCCTTATTTGTTTTTCAATCCGGGTGGTAAGAGGATAAAATCTTTCCGCACCGACGATGCCGGCCTAAATTTCAGATGGGGGAAAAAGGCTGCTTTTATTAATCTTTACAGCTACGGCATCAGCGAAAGTTTCCGGGCCGAAGATTATATTTTTGGCAAAGAAATAAGCAATAATGCTCAAAAAATCAGACAATTCAATGTATTTAATCTTGGCTGGCACAAAGACTGCTCTTACCTGGAACTTAATCTGGGTAATAATTTAAGCCGCTCCGACTTTGGGTTAGGAATATTGCAGTCGGTCCAAAAAGAACAAGAATGGAAAACCTCCCTGAACCTGAAGCTTCTTCCTTTCAATTTTCTTTTGTTGCAAACAGGACTTGCAGCTGAGTATTTATCTCTCGATTTTAAAACCGATAAACCCGCATTCGCTTTTTCCATGTCCGACTCGGTGCCCATGCTGCATCAGGATACAAGCATCGCCTGCTTTATTCCCGAAGCCGTGCTTTACGCTAAACTTCAACTGCCCGGACAAATCACCCTGGGATTGGGCCTAAGAAACAAAATCCTGTCGGACAAACTCCCTGCTTATCTTTCGTATCAAGTAAATCTCAGAAAGAAGCTTGAGGAGAAGCACAGTTTTCTGCTCAGCGGCGGGAACTATCAGGCCTGTTTTTATCCCGTTTACCGTTATACCCGTTTCTCGCTCCAAACTTCGCGGCAATTGTCGATGGAGTACACCTACGAGGGAGAGCAGCTTTTTATCCAAGCAGCAATATACGGCAAACAGGAGGAGTCGCCCACTTATTACGGCCCGGAATACAAGATGAAAATACTGCAAAGAGATATACGGGGCCTGGAATGCTCGGCGGAATACGAATGGAATAGACTCCGGGCCTCTCTTTCGTATACTTTGCTCGATGCCCACATCAAATCAGACAGCACTTGGCATAAAGCAGAAAACAACTTGCCCTGCTTTCTGAAAGCGTATTTAAGTTATACCGGTAAACACTTGCTGAGCCTTTCCTGCAGCGGAATATACCGGACAGGATTACGCTATACCCCCGTGGAAAGCGGTCGTTACGTTGTAGAAGCCTACGCGTTTGAACCTCAACACGGAGCTTATAATTCCCGGAGATACGACGATTATTTCAGGCTGGATCTAAGCCTGAATCAGGTAATATTCGGAAAGAATCAACGCAGGTTGGTAGTCTTTGCTACCGTGGGAAACGTTTTAAACCGGAAGAATCAGAAAGCCCGTCTCTATTCGCCCGATTATTCGGATACCATAGGCTACTCACACTATCAGGGCCGAACGTATTATTTGGGAGCCCAAGTCAGTTTTTGAGCGCTTTGCGCAATACGATGCGGATGCAGGTGCCCTTGCCCGGGTCGGAGCTTTTGACGAAGATTTTGCCTTTGTGATATTCTTCGATGATGCGTTTCACCAGCGACAAACCCAGCCCCCAGCCGCGTGCCTTGGTGGTGAAACCCGGACGGAAAATGGCTTTGAAGTGTTTTTTGGGTATGCCTTTGCCGCTGTCGCAAATATCGATTAGGACTTGTTTTTTTACTTCGGCCGCTACGATGTCGATTTGCCCCTCGCCATTCATTGCGTCGATGGAGTTTTTACACAAATTTTCGACCACCCATTCAAACAAAGGTATATTCAGCAATACCGGCAATTCTTCTTTGGGGAAATGCGTCCGGAAAATCACCTTTTGCGAACTTCGTCCCCTGAGGTAATTCACTGCATTTTCCACCACCGGGGCCAGTGCATGGTATTCGGCATCGGGCCTGGATCCTATTTTGGAAAAACGTTCGGCAATGGTTCGCAGGCGCTGGGTGTCTTTTTCCATTTCTGCCAACAGAGCGGGATCTATGTCTTTGAGCTTGAGCAATTCCGCCCAAGCCAAAAGCGACGAAATCGGTGTTCCCAGTTGGTGGGCCGTTTCTTTGGACAGACCCACCCATACACGGTTTTGCTCCGATCGCTTGAACACTGTGAGCGAAACCAGTGTGACGGCCAAAAAAACGAACATCACTCCCAATTGTACAAAAGGAAAATAACGGAGTTTTTTCAATAAATCGGAGTCGTCGTAATAGACGTATTGATAGGTGTTTTCGTCTAATTTAACCTGGATATGCCTGTTTTTTTGTATCAAATGGGCTGCTTTTTTCTCCAGGTCGGCCTCGGGATGTTTTTTCGACAAATTCAAATTGGCATAGCTTTGAACATTGTTGTCGCCGTCGGTAAGAATAACCGGGATATTGGTGTTGCCTTCGATCACTTTAAGAGTAAGGGTGTAATCGAAACGAACATCTTCTTCTCCGGGCTGGGGTTCCTGGGCCAGAAGCCGTATAGCCTCGGCCCACAGCTCGATCTTTTTTTGTTCTTCGGCGGCCAGCTCTTTACCCAGGTCGTTGGAAAACCAGGTAGATGCGGCGATAATGATCAGGGCGACCAGAAAAAAAACAAGACGGAAAAAAGAGGAAGTATCTCGGTTGACAGCCATGGTTTTACGGATTTTTTAAAAACAGTTTGGTTAAAGATCCAGTTCCACCACCACCGGGCAGTGGTCGGAATGCATGGCCTCGGGTAGTATGGCGGCTCCTTTCAGATTGGATTCCAGCGTTGTTGTTATCCAGTGGTAATCGATTCTCCAGCCTAAATTTCTGGCCCTCGAATTGGCTCTGAAGCTCCACCAGGTGTATTTTTCGGGCGAAGGATCGAACTGCCTGAAGGTATCGATCAGGCCGGTTTGAGCCCAATCGTCCATCCAGGCTCTTTCTTCGGGCAGGAAGCCGGAAGCGTTTTGATGTCTTTCGGGGTGATTGATGTCTATCGGTTTGTGGCAAATATTAAAGTCTCCGCAAATCAGCAAATTAGGACGTTCTTTACGCAGCTCTCCTACAAAATCGATGAAATCGGACAAAAATTCCATTTTGAATTGTTGTCTCACATCGCCCATACTGCCCGAGGGCACATAGACACAAAGAATACTGAAATCGCCGTAATCGGCTCTCAATATCCGGCCTTCGCTGTCGTATTTGTGGTTGTCCATGCCCACCACAATGCGGTCGGGTTCCCGTTTGGATAAAATGGCCACGCCGCTGTAGCCTTTCTTTACTGCAGAATGGTAATAACAATGGGGATAACCGATTTCCCAGAACAGGGAAGAATCGATTTGATCGGGCTGAGCTTTGGTTTCCTGAAAACAGACCACGTCGGCTGCTTCTTCCTGTAAAAAGGCCGTTAAATCTTTGTTCAGGGCCGATCGAATACCGTTCAGGTTGTAAGAGATAATTTTCATGCTGATCAGTTAAATTTGTCCCGATTGCTCGCTGACAAGGGTGGTTCTGAATTTTTGATACATTTCCGAGGCAAAGATAAAATCGTCCAGTTCGGGGCAATTCGAAACAAAAAGCTTTTCTTTGGGTCCCTCCCAGGCTTTTTCCCCCTTGTGGATAAACACGATATGCTCGCCCACGCTCAAGACCGAATTTAAATCGTGGGTATTGATAATGGTGGTCATCTGAAATTCCTTGGTCAATTCAACAATCAATTCGTCAATTTTGCTGGCTGTGAGAGGATCCAGGCCCGAATTGGGTTCATCGCAAAACAAATATTTGGGATTCAACGAAATAGCCCGGGCAATGGCAGCCCTTTTTTGCATTCCTCCGCTCAATTCCGCAGGATACATATCGAATACATTATAAAGACCAACCCTCTCGAGGCAAAAACGGGCTCTGTCTTGTTGCTCTTTTTCGCTTTTTTCGGAGAACATTTGCATGGGAAAGAGCACGTTTTCGGTAATGGTGAGCGAATCAAACAAAGCCGAACCCTGAAAGAGCATACCGATTTCGCTGCACAATTGCATCTTTTCTTTTTTACTCATGGACGTAAAACTTCTGCCGTCGTAAAGTATATCGCCCGAATCGAGCGTATGCAGGCCCACGATGCATTTCAACAAAACCGTTTT
>ERZ795058.1277-NODE-1277-length-34356-cov-5.173202_pt1 | contig 34356 bp, 32 predicted proteins | sample MGYA00375142_ERZ795058 | MGnify/ENA primary metagenome ERZ795058 (study PRJEB30187, sample SAMN05720210) | activated sludge metagenome | isolation source: anaerobic digester from wastewater treatment plant | place: Japan | collected 2015-04-20 ... | reverse complement strand
TTATTTATCTTTTTAAAATATAGAAATAATGAATTTATTTGATGTATATCCGCTATTCCCTATTGAAATTGTAAAAGGGAAAGGATGCAAAGTATATGATAACAATGGTACTGAATACCTCGACTTATATGGTGGACATGCTGTTATTTCTGTTGGGCATGCACACCCTACGTATGTGCAAGCAGTAGCAGATCAAGTAGGAAAATTAGGGTTTTACTCCAATTCGGTAATCAATGGCTTGCAAGAAACATTTGCCGAGAAATTAGGCATTGCGTGTGGATACCCTGATTATTCGCTATTTTTAATCAACTCGGGTGCAGAAGCTACTGAAAATGCACTGAAATTAGCTTCCTTTCATAATGGAAAAAAGAAAGTATTGGCATTCAAAAAAGCTTTTCATGGACGTACCTCTGTAGCTGTAAAAGTAACGGATAGTCCAAGCTACGTGGCACCTATCAACACTGGTTTAGACGTAACATTTTTAGCTCTTAACGACATTGAAGGTGTAAAAAAAGAACTTGCAACAGGCGATTATACGGCTGTTATCATCGAAGGCATACAAGGTATTGGCGGTATTATTGAGCCCAATATTGATTTTTTGCAAGCATTACGTTTGGAATGTACACAAACAAATACGGTACTTATTTTGGATGAAATTCAATCAGGATACGGTCGTAGTGGCAAGTTTTTTGCTCATCAATATGCTGGCATCAAGGCAGATATCATTACGGTTGCCAAAGGTATTGCAAATGGATTTCCTTTTGCTGGTGTGCTTATTAGTCCAATGTTTAAAGCCGTTCACGGACAATTAGGCACAACTTTTGGAGGCAATCATTTAGGTTGTGCGGCTGCATTGGCTGTGTTGCACATTATCGAAAAAGAGAATCTTATCGAAAATGCAAAACAAATTGGCGATTACCTACTACACGAACTAAAACAAATTCCTCAAATAAAAGAAGTTAGAGGCAAAGGATTGATGATTGGTATAGATTTTGAACAAGCTGTAAAGGAAATTCGAAACAAATTATTAGTAGAACAGCACGTATTTACAGGCGTAGCGGGCACACATACTATTCGTTTACTCCCTCCACTTTGTTTAACAAAAGAGGAAGCTACTGAATTTTTGTTAAAACTAAAACAATGTTTGTAAAAATGTTGTATATTTGTGGTAATGTATAACCCATAAAAAATGAACCGTTATGATTAGTAAAAAAATGCAAGATGCGATTAACGCACAAATAAATGCAGAATTTTGGTCTGCATACCTTTATTTATCTATGTCCAATAATTTTGCTGCAAAAGGAAATCCTGGTTTTGCAAACTGGTTCGAAATACAGTTTAAAGAAGAACAAGACCATGCAATGATTTTTGGCAAACATATTTTGGCACGTGGAGGAAAAGTATCTTTGGCTCCAATCAAAGAAGTGAAAACCGAATGGGCAACTCCGTTGGAAGCTTTTGAAGAAACCCTTAAACACGAAAAAGTAGTTACTGGCTTAATCAATAATCTATACAAAATTGCTGTAGAAGAAAATGATTACGCTACCCAAAGTATGCTAAAATGGTTTATCGACGAGCAAGTAGAAGAAGAAGAAACAGCTCAAGAGCTAATCGATAGCCTAAAAATGATTGCCAACAATGGTTTTGGTATTTATATGCTTGATAAAGAATTAAGCACTCGCACATACAAAACACCAAGTCCTTTAGTAGCAAAAGCATAAAAGAAAATTCGTAAGGTCGAAAATGGAGTATTCTTTTTCGACCTTATTTTTAACTATCATTTACTGGATTGGAATTAATAACATACTTTTTATGAAAAAAATCAGCATTATTGGAGCAGGCAATATGGGTGGGGCTATTGCTAGAGGATTATCTCAAGGATCTGTCTTTTCAGCTCAACAGATTACTGTAAGCGATATTTCAACCGAAAACTTACAGGCAATTAAAACCTTCAACCCTCTTATTAATACGACTCTTAGTAATGTAGATGGGGTGCAACATGCTGATATTGTTGTGATAGCTGTGAAACCTTGGCTTACCGAAACAATTTGTAACGAAATTAAATCTGTATTGAACTATGACAAACAAGTTGTTGTGTCAATTGTTGCTGGTGTTTCTTTTGAGCAGTTACATACATTTTTAAAGAAAGAAGGAGAGTCCAGTCCAACCATATTTAGGGTTATTCCAAATACGGCTATTGATGTATTGCAAAGCGTTTCAACCATAGCCTCATCGCATGCAAACAAACAACAAGAAGAAGAAATTGTACGTATATTCAATGAACTTGGGAAAGCTTTTTTAGTTAGTTCCGAACAACAACTCAACGCCTTTATGTCGCTTTCAAGTTGTGGTATTGCGTATGCCTTTCGGTATATACGTGCCGCTGTAGAAGGTGGTGTAGAAATGGGCATTTATCCAGAAACAGCCAAACAAGTAGTGCTACAAACATTGCGCGGAGCAATTGACCTACTCGAAGCTACCAATGCACATCCCGAAGCCGAAATTGACAAAGTAACCACACCTGCTGGTATTACCATTAAAGGCTTAAACGAAATGGAAGCCAACGGATTCTCAAACGCTGTTATCAAAGGCTTAAAAGCATCGTATATAAAATAAACTGCCTTATAATTCAATTTTATCGGGGTAATCGAGTGTGTAATGCAACCCCCTACTTTCCTTGCGTTGCATTGCCATTTTTATTACTAAATAGGCGGTATTGATGATATTACGAAGTTCGCAAATATCTTTGGTTACCACTGAACGGGTAAACAAATCTTCGGTTTCTTTGTACAAAATCTCTAATCGATCCATGGCTCGTTTTAAACGCAAATTAGACCGTACAATACCCACATAATTAGACATAATTTGCCCCACCTCTTTGGCACTTTGTGTTATCAACACCATTTCTTCGTTGAGCGAGGTACCTTCATCATTCCATTCTGGCACTTGCTCATTAAAAACAACACCTTCAATCCTACCTAACGCATGCGTAGCAGCTTTGTCGGCATACACTACCGCTTCAATTAAAGAATTAGATGCCAAACGGTTAGCACCGTGCAATCCAGTTCGCGAACATTCTCCGGCTGCGTACAAATTGCGAATACTTGACTGCGAATGTACATCTACCTCTATACCACCACACAAATAATGAGCTGCGGGCACTACGGGTATATAATCTTTGGTAATATCCACACCAAGCGACAAACATTTTTGATAAATTGTAGGGAAATGTGCTTTTGTCTCTTCTGCCGATTTATGTGTAACATCTAAATAGACAAAATCATCTCCCGAAAGTTTCATTTCAGAGTCGATAGCCCGTGCCACTATATCACGTGGAGCTAGCGAGCCTCGTTCATCGTATTTATGCATAAACTGACGCCCTTTGCGTGTTCGCAATACAGCTCCGTATCCTCGCATTGCCTCTGTTATTAAAAAAGAGGGTCTTTCATTTGGATTATAAAAAGATGTTGGATGAAACTGTACAAATTCCATATCGCTCACCAGTCCTTTTGCTCTATACACCATGGCTATACCATCGCCTGTAGCAATAGATGGATTGGTCGTTGACTGATAAATACTGCCTATACCTCCAGTAGCCATCATTGTAACTTTTGCGAGAAAAGTATGTACATGACGCGTTTTTTCGTTCAGCACATACGCTCCATAACATTCGATATTCGGTGTAGTGTGCTTCACCAACATGCCCAAATGGTGTTGGGTAATAATCTCAACAGCAAAATGATTTTCAAAAACATCAATGTGTGGGTGCTTTTTTATTTGTCGCACCAATCGTTTCTGAATTTCAGCTCCCGTAGCATCTTTGTGGTGCAAAATACGAAAATCAGAATGACCTCCTTCTTTGTGCAAATCAAAATTTCCCTCATCTCCTTTATCAAAATCAACACCCCATTTTACGAGCTCATCTATTTGCGAAGGTGCATTTTCAACTACCATACGCACCACCTCTTCGTTACATAATCCATCGCCACAAATCAATGTATCTTGAATATGTTTCTCAAAATTATCCGAATCTTTGGTAACAGAGGCAATGCCTCCTTGAGCTAAATTAGTATTGGCTTCTTCTAATCGTGTTTTACTCAAAATAGCCACTTTCCCTTTATGGGCAACCTTAAGGGCAAAACTCATACCAGCAATACCACTGCCAATAACAATAAAATCGTATTTTCGTACCATATTGAATAGCTAAAATGAAAGACAAAGGTATAAAAAATCTATATAAATCTATTCAATTACTACTTCTTATTCAGAGCATATTACTTTTGGTAAAAAAATCTTCAATATTTTGCTTTTCTCAACACATTGAATTACATTTGTTGCCAAACAAATAGCTATCTATATGAACCGAATCTATAAAATTAGCTCCTTACTCATCTTTTTGTTCATCATCAATCTCATACAGAGCTGTGGTCCCAGTATGGATGGATACATAGGCTTTGATATTACGCACATACAGATTCAAAATCTTTCCAATACTGGCTCTGATGCTGTGGTTACTACTGAAAACACCATGCTTCCGAGTGCTGTTGCTTTTAAAGTGAGGCTTTACGAAGGCTCTAATAGTGTTGGTTTACGCATGCAACCACAAACGAACTTCGGTTTCACTTCGTGTGTAGCCCTTAGTCCGCCAGATTTTTACTACAAATCGAACCAACTCATTCAAAATATCCGAGTAGTTACGTTGGTGGATTATTCCACGTCCATTGTAGCCAATACTGATGTGTCGGATAAGTTTTTGGTATATCCGATAGTACCAGCTGTATCTGATTTTTTGTATGTGAGCATTCCCGAATTCTGCACGCTAACAACCGACCAAATACTGATGTCTCCAAGTATTGAATTTCATCTTATGTGCAAGGAAACACTTTCTCTCAACAACGCTCAATTTAGAATAATCGTTGAATTATCGAATGGGCAAGAGTTGAGTATTGATACAGCATTACTTGATTTAGTTACTAACGATTAAGCACATGAAACGACTACTCATTGCACTTATTCTTACTTGCATTCCAGCACATTACGTATTCAGCTATACACTGACTGGATGGTTTGAAGAATCAAAAATTTCAGTTTTTGGAGGAGTTGCCACGCATCATATAGAAAAAAGAAATAGCTCTGAAGATGTAAATCTGATGAACTACCTATCGTATAGAAATGAGTTTTATCTAGGCGTTGATGCACATGTGTACTTACACGAACAATGGCAATTTAACATCAAAACATACCTGAACAGCTCCTTGCGAACAGACGATGTGTTTGCCAAACTAATCTATATGCCACATGAAAAAATTGGGGTTACTTTGGGCTATGCATCTATCCCTGTTCAATATGGGTTATATGAGATACACGAACAGCCACAGTATTATACTACAATTCCAAACTCAGATGATGTATACGATTTTGCTAAAAACGAACTGTTTTTAGCGGGTCTTGCATTTCCTTTTGAAGGAGGGAAATTCTCAGGAACTATTTACTTACAAGGAGGAGTTAGTTATCTGCCAAACGATTTTTCGTTCTCTTGGCAAAAGAAATACGATAGCAACGAACGTAGATTAGTAGAATATGATATCCCCGAAAGTTATGCATTTATCATTCAACCCGAAGTAGAAATACGTTGGGAAATAGCAAAACCAACAACAGATACCAGCATAGGTCTTCAATTTCAAGGGAAATGGAATTATTCGAAACGAAATATCGATTATACACGTAACATATACACTTGGACTACAGACAACAAGCAAACGGAAATAATTTCGCATCCGAAGCAATCAATAGAAGGGGTAGATTGGAACGTTGGCTTGTTTTATATTTTCTAAAAAACCCTATTTTTTGTAGCTATTGTACGACACTATTTCGTTCAATTTTTTGCGTTTTTTGGGTCGAGTTTCTTGAGCTGAATAACCCATTACGATTACTAGCAATACCCTTTTGTCATCAGGTATAGAAAGGATGTTCTTAATCTTCTTTTCATCAAACCACCCAATCATGCAGGTACCCAAGCCTTCGTCTGCTGCAGCTAAACAGATATGGGAAGCTACTATCCCAATATCAATATGTGGAAAATGTTTACTTTTTGCCCAACCGCCAAAACTAGAACTGATGTTTGCTTTTTCTTCTACTACTACAATCTGAACAGGGGCTTGTTTGGTAAAATGATTCATTGCCAAGACTTTAGAAGCCATTGCATCAGCTATTTGCAATCGCTTATCTGTTTCATTTACCACCACAAAATGCCAAGGTTGTGCATTGCATGCCGAAGGAGCCAACTGAGCAGAGGCGAGTATCCGCTGTAATTTTTCATCTTCAATACCTTTTGGCAAAAAGGCTCTATCGCTTTGTCGGGAAGAGACAAGATTATAAAAGGAATTCATAAGCATTACTATTAGTATTGTACAAAAATAGAAATTTTTCTGGTAAAATTCGTTTAAAACTTCCAATTCACTAAAATGCGGATATCTGTTTTTTGATTTCCATAAATAGTTTCTCCTTCAGAGCCTATCTCATTTCTGTCGGCATACCAAGTATGTGCAAATTTTGCATACCAAGTAAGTTGAGGGAAAGGCTTATAAACAACATTTACATATAACCGCATTCCGTGTCCATAATACATCGGCACAGAAAAAGCATATAAAACATCTCTTTCGTATGCATACAAACGATTATCATAGTTAATGGCATCAAACAAAGCATAACGAGCATTTAACAACAAAGGGATACTAGAAAATTCGTAGCCAACATCTTGATATAAGAGAAAACCATAAGTGGGATGATTGAGTTGAGAGGCATACTCATTGGAATGCATACCTGTTTTACAATGTAAATGTTTAAAAGGGTTAGTATCAATTTGAAATCGCCACTCATTTTTTGTATATGGATTTACCATTGGTGTTGCCATCTCTTCGAGTAACACATTCCGTTGTTTGGATGTTGATTTATATTGACAAAAAAATGTGGTATTTCGAGTCGGCGTATATGTTGCTTGAATAAAGCCTTGATAACCACGAGAAGGGGTATTAACTAAATACTTTAACCACGGAAAAGAAAACACATCTAGATAAGAAACCAGTTTCCATTTACGAAATGGCAATAATTCTGTCCCCATAAAAAAGCCTTCTTCGTTATTTGTACTACTACTTTGTGAAAAACCATTACCAAATATACTACTATACTCAGGCTGGTAATAGCGATATAAAGCTACCAATCCAAAACGAGAAATAGGCTGAAAAGAAAGGGTATGAACAGTAGCCATAGCACCATTTTTATCTATAGCCATTTCGCCAGCTACATTGAATTGATGAAAACGAGCCCGATAATCAATACTAGCAGTTGAATAGTGTTTGCCAGCAAACTCGTATATAGCATATGGTTTGGATGAGGGGAAAGACGGCTTATCAAGAGAATAAGAAAAACCAGTAATACCTAGTTTTAAAAACGGGAAGTGGTATTGAATATTTCCACCAATCACCATCTGACGGGCTACATTCTTTTTCACAAAATCATTTTCCGTACGATGTATTCCATCTGTTTTTATTGATGACAAGCCCAATAGATTGTTCAAATCATATTCAAGTGTTCCATCAAGAGGAGTATTTGAATAAAAGGCTGTTATTTCTAATTTTTTATGACCAATAGTTGTTGCTAATCCATTGAAATACAGAGATTCATCCAGCGAGGCACTCTTACTTATTCCTTCTTTGTATATCGTGTTAGAAAATAAAGAAGACTTACCAAATCGTTGACTTGACTGTAACACTAATCCTTGACCAAAATTAAGTTTATAATGTCCTAGTGCAATATGTTTAAACTTCCAGAGTGAACTAATAAACAAATATGGTGCATAAAAATCAAAACCCTTGTTATAGTGCCAATCAAAAGGCTCTCCTGCATCTTTTTCCATACTTACTCCGATAGATAAATACTGTGACGAAAAGCGATAACGAAATTGTGCATATAATGGATTCCCCACATATCGTTGTGCGTCTGTGGCAAGATGCGTATAGCCTTTTTTCTTTTGTATTGTACAGTCCGTTCGCAACAATACTTGATTTTTTCCATATCGAAAAGCATTCTGTAACGTTATGCCCTCTGATTGTAGTTCGCTCTTTCTTACATATATAAAAGGTAATAAAAATTGAATCGTTTCCTCATCAAAACCATCAATCAATTGTAACTCGTATACAGTGTACAAATCGCCATAAGAATAGCGATAATACAGTAAATTTTCAATTTGATATGGAGAGAGAAAAAACAATTGTTCTAATTGTTCTCTAGTGCATGTATTTACATTCAGTGGGTTTTCTGCCAATCGAAGCAAATCCTCGTATGTATCATCTAAAACAACTTCATCATCACTCATTTCTAAGTTTTCTACGATTCTATCTATTGTTTCTAAATAAGTATTCTGAGCCATACTAACGTTGGAGGGTAAAAATCCAAACCCACAAAGCAAGATGCACAAACATTGACAGTATTTCATGGAGTCCTATTTACCAAATATAAATACAACACCCGAACTGACCGACATGCCCAACACTGGATGATATTGAAATCCTACATCAAATTGCAAAACATCAATGTTTAATCCTACCCCAAAACTTGGTTGTAGATATTGTTGAAGAGACATTCCAGTACGAACAATCACTTCTGGAGCAATTGTGTATTCAATACCAGCCGACAAGGTAGACTCTTCTCTCAAAGGCTTATGAATTTGGGCAAGTAAAAGCACTTTCTGATCCATGTGATAATCTAAACCTGCAGTCAAATAGGGCTGTAGGTATTCTTCTTGATAACTGGTCTGCAAGTTAGCAAAAGTAAAATTATATGCATGTATACCTAGGTTAACAGATGGAGTAGCTTTTATGATTATCCCTAATTGGGGAACAAAAGCACTAAGGTAACCCTCTTCTGGAGATACATACACAGAAACATAATCAACTTGTGCTCCCAACGAAAAATGAGAAGACAACGCCTTAGCAACAGACACACCAGCAATCATCTCATGATAAAGAGAGAAACCAAAAAAACGATATAAGAACCCAACATTCATCCACGGAGTAGGCATAGAATAGCGGGCACTAATCGAACTTAATTCTTTAACAACAAATCGGTTATGATAAGATAAAGCAAGAGTTGAGGAAGAAAGAAATGAAGCAGAGGCCTGATTGGCTAAAGCATAATTATTATCCAACAGCATGACATAAGACTTACCGAGAGCAAGACTTCGTGGATTCTCTATCTGTTGCATCACTGACGCATGAATAGGGAATACACTGAGCAAAAAAAACACACAGAATACATATCTTTTAAACAACACAAGATCTCCTTTTTTTTAATGAAAGACAAAGGTAATGTTAAGTATTCTTAATCTGCAATAGAGAGTGGTAATTTTTATCAAATAATACTGTATTTTTGCGTAAATATCGTGTCCTTATATTCTCACGATTATGAAAAATAAACTATTCCTCTTGGGCAACATAATAGTGTTGTTGTCTCTTTCTTTACCAACCTTAGCAACATCGTACATACAAACTGCTCAAGGTTATATTCTTCCTGGGATAGTGGTTGGTAATGACACAATCCCTATCGTAGTACTAAATGAACACATAGTTTATCCTAAATATGTAAAAAAACGCGATCAACAAAAATACAATAAATTAGTACGAGACATAAAGAAGGTATATCCTTTTGCCAAAGTTGTAGGGAAAGAAGTGGAACGGGTTAATCCTTTATTAGAAAAACTTCCGCAAAAAGAACGAAAAAAATATATGCGAGAATACGAAAAAGCCCTATTCAAACAGTATGAACCCGATTTAAAAAAACTAACCCTAACACAAGGCAAATTATTGATTAAATTGATAGATAGAGAATGCGAACAAAGTTCTTTTGACCTTATTCGCGAATACAGAGGAGGATTGACCGCATTCTTTTGGCAGGGTTTTGCTCGTATATTAGGAGCAAACCTGAAAGAAGACTTTAATGATGCAAAAAGTGAAGACGCAATGATTAATCGGATAATTATATTGATAGAAAACGGACAATTATAACACAAAGAAATATGATTCATAAAAATAAAATCATTATCTTTGCAACATTAGATGAACATACCATACCTTAACCTATGCTACTCATTATCCTTTTTATCTGTTTAGGGATAGTTATCTATCTCCTCAACAAATACACACGAAGAGAAACTCCGGCGAAAATAGCCGATACGCTAACGCCAATAATAGAAGATACTGAAGTATGTTGTGGAGCATATGAAGTATGTGAAAAAGACTCCTTATTAGCTTCGTCCCCTAATGCTGTTTATTTCGAAGATGAAGACCTAGATATTTTCCGATTTCGCGACGAGAAATCATATAATGCAAAAGAAATTGCACTATTTGAGGAAGTATTTTTTACATTGCGTGAAGATGAAATTGCCGAATGGCTAAAAAGCTTGCAAATCAGAAACATTAATCTCCCTTATGCTATCAAAGAAGAAGCTCTCCTTATTGTATCTGAAAGAAGATACGCACATACTCACTAAGAATATTATACTAGCTCACCAAACATCATGAACAAAGAATTTCCGTTAATTGCAAAAACATTACAGGGTCTCGAAGATATTTTAGCAAAAGAGCTAGCACAAATAGGAGCAAACAATATACAAAAAGAAAAAAGAGGTGTCTCCTTTACAGGAAATAACGAGTTGATGTACAAGGCAAATCTTCACTGTCGTACAGCAATTCGTATTCTAAAACCTATTTTCACATTTCAAGCAAAAAATGCAGATGAAATATACGCCCAAATAAAAAAAATACATTGGGAAAAATACTTTTCAGCGAAAGAAAGTTTTGCTATCAGTGCTGTTGTATACTCAGAAACATTTAGCCACTCAAAATTTGTTACGTATAAAGTTAAAGATGCCATTGTAGATTATTTTAAAGAAAAATTTAACGAGCGTCCTTCAATTAAGATTACAAACCCAGACGTATATTTAAATATTCACATTGCACACACTACTTGCACAATATCACTAGATAGTTCGGGAGAATCATTACACAAACGAGGCTATCGAAGTGCTCAGACAGAAGCACCTCTCAACGAAGTGTTAGCAGCAGGTTTAATTATGCTCACAGGATGGAAAGGCGAATCGGATTTTCTCGACCCCATGTGTGGATCTGGAACACTCCTCATTGAAGCTGCTATGATAGCACTTAATATTCCGCCGGGAGTCTTTAGAAAAGAATTTGCGTTTGAAAAATGGAAAGATTTTGACAGTGAAGTATTTGATAGAGTGTATAATGACGATAGCAACGAACGCATTTTTAAGCATAAAATTTACGGGTCGGACATTTCAGCTCAAGCTCTAAAAATAACAGAAGAAAATTGCAAGAGTGCAGGATTAAGTAAATATATTAGCTTGCAAAAAGCCAATTTTATGGAACTCCCCACTCCAACACAAAAAACACTTATTGTTACCAATCCTCCTTACGGAGAACGCATTGGGGGCAATAGCATCAATAAGCTATATGCAGAAATAGGCGAAACGCTAAAACATCGTTTCCCTGGAGCCGAAGCCTGGATTATTAGCTCAAACATGGAAGGATTTTATAAAATTGGACTCCGCCCATCACAAAAATATCTACTCCTAAATGGTTCGATCGAATGTGAATACCGCAAATACGAACTGTTTGATGGGAAAATGAAAGACAAAAAAGCAGCAATAAATCAGGAATAATCAAACGCCACTACGTACGGTATCATTTAACAGGCTATCCCACATAGTAAATGTTAAATGATACTAAAGAAAGTTTGAATTCAAATGTTAAAATCATATCTTTGTTTTGTTAAAAAGAAGATATGAAATGCTCTAATAAACATATTTCAAGCCAGAGGTTGGCAATACCGCAAGTTCCCAATGCCCTTAACGTAAAAACTTAAGAATAAGCCTATGAATAAGCGAAGTATAATCCTTTTGTCAGTCTTTATGGCAATTACCTTTTTTGGGTTATTGTTTTTACAAATAAAGTACCTCAACTCTTTGTTAGATATGCGTGTGCAACATTTTAACGAAGCAGCAAAACGCAGTTTATACCAACTTAGCAAGACACTAGAAGAAGAAGAAACACTACACTATTTCAATGAAGCCCTCGCTCAACGTCCTTCTCAACGAAGCACCAGTTTTATCGACCAGACAGTAGGATTGCAAAGTGCAAGTTCTATTACTATTCAAGAAAATCTACAAGGAAGTACCACTACCATTCAGCAAAAAATATCAATTTCAAGCTCGCCCTCTACAACACGAACAGTACAACAAATATCAGAAACACTTCAAAATCGATTAAAAGAAAATTTTGCTCAAAAAAAGATTTTACTTGATGATATTGCTATGCGATGGTTGAAGGAATCTACTGACAAACCAATCGAAAAACGTATTGATTTTACACATATGGAAAATCAATTAAAAAAGGAACTAGAAAACAATGGAATCACTACCCCATTCAAAGTTATTTTGATTGACTATACAGGAGAAGAGGTATACCGAACATCCAATTTTAATGTGCCAAATATGGAACATTATTTCTCACAACTCCTATTTCCAAACGATTTCAATCCTAAATTAAATATTCTGAGGGTATATTTTCCGTATGCAAAAGAATATCTTACACAACCCGTTTCTTTTATGATATTTAGTTCTGTACTGTTTACGATTATTTTATTTCTAGTATTTTTAGCAACTATTATCTTAATATTCAGACAGAAACGTTTGGGAGAAATGAAAACGGACTTCATGAATAACATGACACATGAGTTCAAAACTCCTATATCAAGCATTTCCTTGGCGGCTCAAATGCTCAAAGATGAAGGAATTACGAAAACTCCTGAGGTATTAAAAAGCATTTCTAATATAATATACGAAGAAACAAAACGATTAAGTTTTCAGGTAGAAAAGGTTCTAGAAACATCCATCTTGGAAAAAGAGAAATCTATCATGAAATTTAAAGAAGCCAACGTCCACGAAATAATCGAAAATGTTTGCAACAATTTTTCAATCAAAATAAGCAGTAAAGGAGGCATTATCAATACAAATTTACAAGCATCAGAATATTGGGCAATGGTGGATGAAACGCACTTTACCAACGTAATTTACAATCTCCTAGACAATGCATTAAAATATCGAAATCTTGACCAAAGTCCTATCCTTAAAATAAAATCATGGAACGAAAAAGATATCCTTTACATTAGTGTAGAAGATAATGGAATAGGAATCAAAAAGGAACATTTGAAAAAAATATTTGAAAAATTTCATCGTGTTCCTACGGGAAATGTACACAACGTAAAAGGGTTTGGCTTGGGTTTGGCTTATGTAAAAAAAATTATTGAAAAACACAAAGGCTCTATTCGAGCAGAAAGTGAACTACATAAAGGAACAAAATTTATCATAACAATACCATCACTAAAAAAAACACAATATGAATGAACAAAAAGTAAAGATTCTTCTATGCGAAGATGACGAAAATTTAGGTATGCTTTTACGCGAATACCTACAAGCCAAAGGCTATGATACAGACCTACTTCCAGATGGAGACGCTGGATACAAAGCATTTATGAAAAACACCTACGACGTATGTGTATTCGACGTAATGATGCCCAAAAAAGATGGATTTACACTAGCCCAAGAAGTGCGAGCAGTAAATACCGAAGTGCCTATTTTGTTTTTAACAGCTAAAACCCTCAAAGAGGACATCCTCGAAGGCTTTAAAATTGGAGGAGATGATTACATTACAAAACCTTTTAGCATGGAAGAATTACTATTCAGAATAGAAGCAATTCTGCGTCGTATAAAAGGGAAAAAATTAAAGGAAAAAATTGTATTTAAAATCGGTAAATTTGTATTTGATTCGCAAAAACAAATTCTGTCAATAGGAGATAAACATACAAAATTAACCACAAAAGAATCAGAACTACTTGGGTTATTATGTGCCAATGCTAATGACATATTAGAAAGAAATTATACATTAAAAACAATTTGGATAGATGATAATTATTTCAATGCTCGAAGCATGGACGTATACATTACAAAACTTCGTAAATTATTGAAAGAAGACGAAAGTGTGCAAATAATTAACATTCATGGAAAAGGGTATAAATTAATTGTTCCTCAAGGAGTGGAATAATCTTTACCTTGAGATAGAAAAAAAACCTCATCATTCAAAATATGATGAGGTTTTTTCTATCTATTTTTTAAAAAAGAAATTGTATATTTGTACTCTCATAAGCCATTCACAATTCATATGCAATTTAAGTTTAGTATTTTATTTCTTCTTATACTTGTTACACTCAGTTCGTGTAGCATACAGGCTCGAATAAACAAAGCAGACAAAAAATATGAATTAGGAGAGTATTACGTAGCGGGTAATTTATACAAAAGAATTTATCCATCTATACCTTCTAAAGAAAAAGAATTAAGAGCAAGTGTCGCATTTAAATCTGGGAATGCATTTCGTCAAATTAACGATAATAAAAGAGCAGAAACAGCCTATCGTAACGCCATACGTTACAAATACAAAGAACCTTTGGTCTATTTTTATGCAGCAGAAGTTGCCCGCAAAAATAACAAACATACAGATGCCATCAAATTTTACGAAACGTTTTTAGAATCGAACCCTTCACATCGTGAAGCATTAAATGGCCTTTCTTCGTCCAAATTAGTACTATCTGATTGGAAAAAACCTACTCGATATGTTGTTAGCAAAGAAGAACTTTTCAATTCTCGTTTTTCTGATTTTTCCCCTTCATTTGCAAACAGCAGAGGAGACTTAGTTTTTTTTAATTCTACCAGAAAATTAAATAAAAAAAATAAAGCAAGCCGCATTACGGGACAAAACAATAATAATATTTTTAGTTCCCGTAAAAATATTCAAGGAAAATGGGAAGAGCCTCTCCTAGTAGAAGGAGATATTAATTCAGAATTTGATGAAGGCACCTGTTCATTTTCATTTGATGGTCAAGAGCTATTTTTTACCCGTAGTAAAATTGAAAAAGGGAAAACACTAGGTACGGGTATTTTCGTTTCTAAAAGAAGTGGAGGTTCATGGACATCTCCCCAACAAATCATCTTATTACAAGACTCGAGTTTGAACATTGCTCATCCAGCCCTTTCTCCCAATGGAGACTATTTATTCTTTGTTTCTGATATGTCAGGCGGGCATGGAGGCAAGGATATTTGGAAAGTGGAAAGAACAAAAGATGGATGGGGAATTCCAAAAAATCTTGGAGAAACAATTAACACAGCTGGAGATGAAATGTTTCCTTCGTTTAAAAAAAATGGTACGTTGTATTTTTCTTCCGATGGGCATCCTGGTTTCGGCGGATTAGATATTTTTAAAGCCGAACCATCCGAAAACAATGAATGGATGATAAGCAATATGATGAGCCCAGTGAACTCAGAAGCCGATGATTTTGGAATTACATTCATGGAAAAAGAAGAAAAAGGGTTCTTTTCGAGCAACCGTGCTGACAGACGTTTCTTTGACAATATATGGAGCTTTGAACTACCAAAACTTGAATACAAAATAGAAGGAAAAGTAACAGATAATAATGGAGATATACTTGGTGATGCTGTGATAAGACTAGTAGGATCGAATGGAACTATTGAGAAAATATCTGTTCGTCGCAATGGGACATTTTCACAAATAATTGCCCCAAATGCGAACTATATTTTATTGGCATCTGCACGAGGATTTTTAAATAGCTCGCAAAAAGTTTCTACCGAAAATTCGAATAAAAACCAAACCTTTACACTCAATTTTCAATTAAACTCAATCAGTCGACCTGTGCAAATGAATAATATTTTCTTTAAATTTGGATCAGCAGAACTCACACCAGAATCTGCAGTAGCTTTAAACGAATTGGTTAATCTACTAAAGGATAATCCAACGGTAACTATTGAAATTGCAGCACATACGGACATGATTGGTACAGAAACAGCAAACACACTTTTATCCACACAACGAGCTCAATCAGTAGTAGATTATGTAAAACAAAAAGGAATAGACACTGCTCGTCTTATCCCAAAAGGATACGGAAAAAATAAACCAGTTGAAGTAGATAAAACACTCGCCAAAAAATATACTTTTTTATCAGAAGGAGTTATACTTGATGAGGAATTTATTACATCTTTACCTTCTCAGCAACAAGAAATTGCTAATCAAATAAACAGACGTACAGAGTTTAAAGTACTAAAAACAACCTTTCAGGCTTATTGAATAGTGAAACAAATGGATATGAACAATTAGTAATATGAAACAATACCACGAATTACTTCAACGAGTACTAGATGAAGGTACACAAAAAGAAGACCGAACTGGAACAGGTACAATAAGTGTATTTGGACACCAAATGCGTTTTAAAATGGAAGACGGATTTCCGTGTTTAACCACAAAAAAACTGCATCTAAAATCCATCATACACGAATTACTGTGGTTTTTAAATGGCGATACAAATGTACGTTATTTACAAGAAAATGGCGTTCGTATATGGAACGAATGGGCTGACGAAAAGGGTGATTTGGGGCATATTTACGGCTACCAATGGCGTTCGTGGCCCACGTATGATGGTGGTTTTATCGACCAAATATCAGAAGCTGTACATACCATTAAAAACAGCCCTGATTCACGCCGAATAATTGTAAGTGCCTGGAATGTGGCCGATTTGCCCAATATGAACTTACCACCATGCCACGCTTTTTTTCAGTTTTATGTAGCGAATGGCAAACTTAGTTTGCAATTGTACCAACGAAGTGCCGATATTTTTTTAGGTGTTCCGTTTAATATAGCATCATACGCCCTATTACTTCAAATGATGGCACAAGTAACTGGGCTACAAGCAGGTGATTTTATTCACACATTGGGAGATGCACACATTTACACCAACCATCTGGAACAGGTTCAACTGCAACTTACACGTGAACCTCGCCAATTACCAACCATGAAAATCAACCCTACCATAACATCTATCTTTGATTTTCAATTTAGTGATTTTGAATTAGTAAATTATAATCCGTATCCTCATATACCTGGAGCTGTGGCGGTATAATATCGATTTTATATGACAAATATTGCTATTATAGTAGCTATCGACAAGCAAAATGGAATTGGCAAAAACAACCAATTACTATGCCATTTGCCAAACGATTTAAAGCATTTTAAGCAACTAACCTCAGGGCACACAATCATCATGGGTAGAAAAACTTTTGAATCATTGCCAAATGGAGCGTTACCCAATAGAAAGAACATTGTTATCACACGAAATCAACATGTTACTTACAAAGACTGTGAAATAGCCTATTCATTAGATGATGCCATTAGTAAAAATGCTGAAAAAAATATCGTTTTTATTATCGGAGGGGCATCAATCTACGAACAAGCCATATCAGTGGCTACAATGTTGTATATCACAAAAATTGATGCTACATTCGATGCTGATACATTCTTCCCTCACATCAACAAAAATGATTGGACTCTTGTAAAAAAAGAATCACATCAAAAAGACGATAAAAATCCCTTTGATTATACCTTTGAAACATGGGTACGAAAAACGAGTAGTTCACAAGACATATTAGGCATCTAAATTGTTCATTGTCTTGCAATTAATACAAAATAGAGCAGTTAACAAAAAAATACAAAAAAAGTTGATATATCTATAAAAAAATACACTTAATTTGTTACCTTTGCGAAACATTAAAAAATCTCTAATAAGATGGAAAAAAGAAAAATAAAACGTGCCTTAGTCTCTGTATTTCACAAAGAGAATTTGGATAAACTAATTTTAAAACTACATGCAGAGGGCGTAGAATTTATTTCAACAGGAGGAACAAAATCTTTTATAGAATCATTAGAAGTTCCATGCACAGCAGTAGAAGACTTAACAGGCTATCCATCAATCTTAGGTGGTCGTGTTAAAACATTGCATCCTAAAGTATTTGGAGGAATATTAAGTCGCAGAAAATTAGAAGGCGATATGAACCAATTAGCTGAATACGACATTCCAGAAATTGATTTAGTAATCGTTGACTTATACCCATTCGAAGCTACTGTAGCATCTGGAGCTAGCGAACAAGAAATTATTGAAAAAATTGATATTGGTGGCATATCCCTTATCCGTGCAGCCGCAAAAAACTTTGCCGATGTAATTATTGTTGCATCGCAAGCTCAATACGCTCCACTATACGATTTGCTAGAAGAAAATGGAGCTGAAAGTTCTATTGAACAACGCAAATACTTTGCCAAAGAAGCCTTTGCTGTATCTTCATACTACGATACTGCTATCTTCAACTATTTTGATGGATACGAAAATAGTGCTTTCCGTCATGCAGAAAATACCATGAAAGCTTTACGATACGGCGAAAATCCTCATCAACGTGGATTTTTCTACGGAAAATTCAACGATATGTTTGAGCAATTGCAAGGGAAAGAAATATCGTACAACAATTTATTAGATATTGATGCTGCCGTTAGTTTAATTGATGATTTTGACGAAATTACATTTGCCATCTTAAAACACAATAATGCTTGTGGTATTGCATCTCGTAGCAATTTACTCGACGCATGGAAAGATGCCTTAGCCGGTGACCCTGTGTCAGCATTTGGGGGTGTGTTAATTGCCAATGCAATCATTGACCAAACTACGGCTGAAGAAATCAATAAACTTTTCTTCGAAGTAATTATTGCTCCCGACTATGACATGGAAGCATTAGAAATATTATCACAAAAGAAAAATCGTATCATTTTAATTCAAAAAGAAACTAAAAGCAAAACTACTCAATTTCGCTCATTACTCAATGGCGTCTTAGTACAGGATAAAGATTTGAGCATTGAAACCGAAAAAGATTTTAAAGTTGTTACACAAATTGAACCGTCATCATCAGAAACTGAAGACCTTATTTTTGCAAATAAAATTGTAAAACATACGAAATCAAATGCCATTGTATTAGCTAAAAACAAACAATTATGTGCTAGTGGCGTAGGACAAACATCACGTGTAGATGCTCTGCGTCAAGCCATAGAAAAAGCAAATTCATTTGAAATGAGTTTGAAAGGTGCAGTAATGGCTTCAGATGCATTTTTCCCATTCCCCGACTGTGTAGAAATAGCATCACAAGCAGGAATTACATCTGTTATTCAACCAGGAGGTTCAATCAAAGACGATTTATCTATTGAGTTTTGCGACAACAATAATATGTCGATGGTAACCACAGGAATCAGACATTTTAAACATTAAAAATTTAACAAACATAGACACATGGGATTATTTTCATTCACTCAAGAAATAGCCATTGACCTTGGTACAGCAAATACCATCATCATTCAAAATGGGAAGATTGTATTAGACGAACCATCTATTGTTGCCCTTGATAAACGTACCGACAAATTGATTGCCATTGGAGAAAAGGCACGTCAAATGCAAGGTAAAGAGCACGAAAGCATACGTACTGTTCGTCCATTACGCGATGGTGTTATTGCCGATTTTTATGCAGCCGAAATTATGATTAGAGGCATGATAAAAATGATAAGTAACAAAAATTCATTTTTTGCTCCTTCTCTTAAAATGGTTGTTTGTATTCCATCGGGAAGCACCGAAGTTGAAATACGTGCCGTACGTGACTCTTCTGAACATGCTGGGGGTAGAGAAGTATATATGATATACGAACCTATGGCAGCAGCAATGGGTATAGGTCTTGATGTAGAAGCACCGGAAGGCAATATGATTGTAGATATAGGTGGCGGTACCACCGAGATTGCCGTAATATCTTTAGGAGGATTAGTATGCAACCGTTCTATTCGTATTGCTGGAGACGATCTTACCTCGGATATTGTAGATTATATGGGAAGACAACACAATATAAGAATTGGAGAAAGGACAGCTGAACTAATTAAAATAAACGTCGGATCGGCACTCACAGATCTTGAAGATGCACCAGAAGATTACATTGTACGCGGACCAAATAGGCTATCAGCTCTACCAATGGAAGTTCCTGTATCATACCAAGAAATAGCTCATTGTTTAGACAAATCTATATCAAAAATTGAAATTGCAGTGTTAGGGGCATTAGAACAAACTCCGCCCGAATTGTATGCTGATATCGTTCGCAATGGTATCTACTTAGCAGGAGGTGGAGCTTTACTAAAAGGACTTGATAAACGTTTGCAAGATAAAATCAATATTCCATTTCATATTGCAGAAGATCCCTTACGTGCAGTAGCAAGAGGAACAGGAATTGCTCTTAAAAATGTTGATAATTATTCATTCTTATTAAGGTAATACCTCACTATACATGAGAGAATGTACTATTGTCGGCAGAAATATTTCTTTTTTGCTGACAATTTGTTTTTTATACAGATAGATAGGTATTTACTCAAGGTTAATCAGCATCATGTAATTATTTATGGAAAATTTACTCCGTTTTTTAGCTAAAGCAAGTTCTTTTTTATTGTTTGTTTTTTTACAAACAGTAGCCTTATTGTTGCTTGTTTCTCACAACAACTACCAGCAATCTATTGCACTTAGTTCGGCTAATACTATCACGGGAAATATGTATGCCACTATTCAATCTTTTACAGAATACTTTCATCTTCAGACTACAAATATGTTGCTTGCCGAAGAAAATACAGCCCTACAAAATGAAAACAATATACTGCATCAACAACTAATGAAACAAAATCTGTCTTCCATTAATCAAGATACAGTCGCATTATTTACCTATATTTCGGCTAAAGTAATAAATAGCTCTGTTAACAAACAACAAAATTACATTACACTAAATAAAGGTTCTAAAGATGGTATAAAACCCGATATGGGTGTAATAAATAGCCAAGGAGTAGTGGGTATCGTAAGTGCTGTTTCTAAGAATTTTGCTGTGGTAATGCCTATTATTAATCCTCGTATCAAAATAAGTTGCCGTATTGCCAAAAACGATTATTATGGTTCTCTTTTATGGGAAGGAAGAAGTCCATTTTTTGCCAATTTAAAGGAAATACCAGAGCATGTAGAATTAGAAACAGGAGACTCTATTATTACAAGTGGTTTTTCTTCTATCTTTCCAGAAGGCATACCAGTAGGTACGGTTGAAGAAGTAAATACATCAAAATATGATAATTTTCATGATATAAAGATACGATTAAACGTTAATTTTCAAACGATTACGTACGTTAATGTTATTAATTTTAATCAAAAAACCGAATTAAACAATCTCGAAACACAACAACTACAATGATACTGACAATTGCCAGAAATACACTTTTTTTTGTAGTACTCGTTTTAGCACAAGTATTATTGTTCAATAATATTAACTTTTTGGGATTTATAAATCCCTATGTGTATGTGCTATTTATTTTAGGATTACCTGTTGCTTTAAACAAAAAAAGCATAATGGTTGTGGCGTTCTGTTTAGGATTACTCATTGATATTTTTACAAACACCTTAGGAATACACATTTTTGCATCTGTTTTAATTGCATATCTACGTAACTTTTGGATTGATGCTCTATTTTTTCGAAATGATTTCGATTTTGCATCTCCTTCTATCAAAAATTTTGGTTTTTTCAATTTTGTCAAATACGCCTTTGTCCTAATTTTTGTACATCATTTGGCTTTGTTTATATTAGAAGTACTTACTTTTAATCATTTTTTACTAATGCTATTACGTGTATTGTACAATTCTATTGTTAGTTTATTACTCATCATTAGTTTTGAGCTTATCAAGTCGAAATGAAAGATTCAATAAAAAATCAAGAACTTAGAAATAGACAATATATAATTATACTCATTGTATTGTCTGTTGCTTTTATATACATTATCCAATTGTTTTATATTCAAATCGCAGATAGTTCGTACAAAGAAAATGCGGATAGTAATGCTTTTTTAAAAAAGGTTATCTATCCTTCTCGGGGTTTATTGTACGATAGAAATGAACAATTATATGTATCTAATCAGCCAGTATATGATTTAATGATTATTATGCGTGAAATACAGGGATTTGACACACTCTCATTTTGTAAAATGCTCAATATCAATCAAGAAGAATTTAACAATAGAATAGAAGAAATAAAAGACAAGCGTAAAAACAGAGGATACTCTCGTTTTACTCCTCAAATATTTATGTCTCAGTTAAGTGTTGCAGAATATGGCAAAATTCAAGAACAGTTGTATAAATTTAGAGGAGTATATGCACAACAACGTGTACTACGCAAATACACCACCCCTCATGGAGCTCATGCAATTGGCTCTGTAGGAGAAGTAAATCAGCAACAAATAGATGCTGATTCATATTATTCTCGAGGTGATTATAAGGGTCAATCTGGAGTAGAAAAAGAATATGAAACGTATTTAAGAGGAGAAAAAGGAGTAGAAATATTATTAAGAGATGCTCATGGTCGTATTCAAGGGGTATATAAAAATGGAGAAAGAAACAAGGCTCCAATTGCAGGCAAAAATCTGACCATGGCTATTGATATGGGGTTACAAGAGTATGGCGAACAACTAATGATCAAGAAATTAGGCAGTATTGTAGCCATTGAACCCTCTACAGGAGAAATATTAGCCCTTATTTCAAGCCCATCATATGACCCTCATTTGTTGGTAGGAAGAGAACGTTCTAAAAATTATAATGCATTGCTGAAAGACCCTTTCAAACCCTTATTTGACAGACCCCTAATGGCAATGTATCCTCCAGGATCAACATTTAAGTTAGTAAATGGATTAATCTACCAGCAAGAAGGCGTTATAACCGAAGACACACGTTTTTCTTGTAGCATGGGTTACTACTATAGTCGGACACGTAAATTAGGCTGTCATCCACATCCTAACAATTTAGATTTACGCGAATCTGTTCAACATTCGTGCAATGCGTATTATTGTCATGGATTGAAAGGTTTATTAGATTCTCCACCAAGTGGTATTTCTACTACCGAATCCTATAATCATTGGAGAAACCATGTTCTGTCTATGGGTTTTGGAAAAAAATTAGGAGTCGATTTTCCTAATGAAAAGGGAGGTTTGATTTTAGAAAGTAATCGCTATGACCGAATATACGGAAAAAACAAATGGAAATCATCCACTATTATCTCTATCGCAATTGGGCAAGGAGAAGTGTTAGCAACTCCCATTCAAACAGCAAATTTGGCAGCACTAATAGCAAACAGAGGATATTTTTACACTCCTCACATTATCAAAAAAATTGAAGGAGATAGTATTGATAAACGTTTTAGAGAAAAACATCAAACGACAATAGAACAAAAATATTTCGATCCTATTATTGATGGAATGTTAATGGCTGTGGAACAAGGAACAGGTAGGGTTGGCAGAATAGAAGGTATTGAAATTTGTGGTAAAACAGGAACAGCACAAAATCCACACGGAAAAGACCATTCAATTTTTATGGCTTTTGCTCCGAAAGAAAATCCAAAAATAGCAATAGCTGTATATGTGGAAAATTCGGGTTTTGGAGCAACATGGGCAGTACCGATAGCTAGTTTAATGATAGAAAAATACCTTACAGGTACTGTAGATACAACAAAATTAAACCGTAAAAATCTTCAAAAAAGGATGTTAGAAACATTTTTAATTGAATAAAAAATATCAACTATGTCTCGTAAAGTTAGTCTTTTTCGTTCATTAGATTGGATTACCATTTTATTGTATGTTACATTGGTAACTATAGGATGGTTTGCTATCTACTCATCAACATACGATTTTGAAAATCCAACTATCCTGAATTTTAGTGCTAGACATGGCTCCCAACTAATTTGGATTGGTTTTGCTTTTTTACTGGCACTTATAACGATATTGATAGATAGCAAAATGTACAATAATCTTGCTTATATTATTTATTTTCTAATTATTTTACTGTTAATTGCCACCATTTTTTTAGCCCCAGAAATTAAAGGGTCTCGCTCATGGCTAAAAATTGGACCGATTACGATGCAACCTGCGGAATTAGCTAAATATGCTACAGCTCTATGTCTCGGAAAATTTATGAGTTCATACAATTTTACACTTAATTCCATCAAAAATATGTTTCTTGTTGGATTCATTATTTTAACTCCTATGTTAATCATCATACTCCAACAAGAAACTGGATCTGCATTGGTTTTTACAGCATTCTTTCTTGTATTGTTTAGGGAAGGCATGAATGGAATTTTTATGGTACTAGCCTTCTTAGGAGCTTTATTTTTTGTCCTTTTTTTACGATATGATTATATTTCGTCGAGTAGTAACTCCTATATACTCGAATCGTTTGGTTTTGTCATCGTATTCATTTTGTCTGTTATATCGGTGGGCATAATGATTGCTTATTACCTAAAAGATAATAGGCAAATGTTACAATTTATTGGTGGTAATGCTATATTATATTTACTTACAGGAATCTTACATCTATTTGGAATCGAAGCTATTACATATACTATAACTGCTTCTATAAGTATATCTTTAAGTATTCTCTATTTATTCATAATGGCTTTATTACAAAAGCAAAAGAAGTATTTCCTTTTTATCATATTTCTGATTGGAAGTATAGCCCTGTGCAATGTTACTGATTATTTTTTCAACAATGTGTTGCAACCTCATCAGCAAATGCGTATTAAAGTAGTATTAGGATTAGAAGACGACCCATTGGGTGCTGGATACAATGTTCGTCAATCAAAAATTGGCATTGGTTCAGGTGGGTTGCTTGGAAAAGGATTTCTAAATGGAACACAAACAAAATTAAATTATGTTCCCGAACAAGATACAGATTTCATTTTTTGCACAATTGGGGAAGAACAAGGATTTGTGGGAAGTATAGTGGTCTTATTTCTATATATTGCATTAATCATACGACTTGTAATTTTGGCTGAACGACAGCGATCTTCCTTTAGTCGTATTTTTGGCTATTCTGTGTTAAGTATTATTTTCTTTCATGTTGCTATAAATATCGGAATGGTTATTGGTTTAGTTCCCGTTATTGGTATTCCGTTAGTTTTTTTAAGCTATGGAGGTTCTTCTTTGTGGAGCTTCACAATATTATTGTTCACATTTATACGTCTTGATGCTAATAGAATGGAAATATTACATCAATAACTCCTGTGAGGTATATAAAATTATAACCGAAACGTAACCTAAATAATGAAATATACAACAAAATCCACATTTTTTTTCAAATTATGGTATTTTATTAAAATATTATGCTTTCCTTTGTGTCGTAAATCATTAAGTGAAGATTTACGACATATTTATTTATTTTTTTAATTTTTTTTTATGAACATTTACATTGGAAACTTGAATTATCGAGTTAGAGAAAACGACCTAAAAGGTATCTTTGAAGAATACGGAACATTGGATTCTGTAAAACTTGTAAAAGACAGAGAAACAGGAAAATCGAAAGGTTTTGCATTTGCAGAAATGTCAAACGACAGCGAAGCAAAAAAAGCTATCGAAGAACTGAATGGTGCTGAATTTGAAGGAAGAACATTAGTGGTTAAAGAAGCAAATCCTAGAAATTAATTGATATTATTTTTATGGGAATAACAAAAGAGGCTATTCAATTGAATAGCCTCTTTTGTTATTTGTTTCGTTCTATAACATAGGTTGCATATTCCATCAAGGCATTTTTAGTTGCAGAAGTAGCAAAATGTTGTAATTGACGAATTGCTTTATCTCTGTATTCATACATTTTCTTGGTTGCATATTCCACTCCCCCTTTTTGAATGGAAAATTGTTGCAATTCTTGCACTTCTTTTTCAGTCAAATCTGCTTTCCGAAGCAAAGAAAATAGATATTCTTTCTCGCTATTCGTTGCTTTACTCAGAGCAAACAGCACAGGTAAAGTAAGCTTTCCTTCTCGAAGATCATTTCCTGTAGGCTTGCCTACATCATCCGAAAAATAATCAAATATATCGTCTCTTAATTGAAAACATATCCCAATGCTCGTACCATAAATACCTAAACAATCAATTTCGTGATTGGTAGCATTTGCTGATAGTGCTCCTATGCGGGCACAACTAGAAAAAAGACTAGCTGTCTTTTTTGAAATAATATCAAAATAGATATCCTCGGTTATAAATTGCTTTTTAGAATTTGCCAGCTGCAAAATCTCTCCATCCGCCAGATTTGATCCTACTTTAGATATTTCAAAGATAATGTCTAAGTTTCTACTGTTTGAAGCCTTGGATAAGGCTTTAGATAACAAATAATCTCCACCCAATACGGCAATCTTGTTTTCAAACACCGCGTTTACTGATGGTTTATTTCTTCGCTCTAAGGCACTATCAAGTACATCATCATGAATTAAACTAGCTATATGTAGCAACTCAATAGCAATAGCACCTTGTATAGTTGATTCAGTAATGCCGCCACAGACTTGAGCAACTAACAACGACAAAATAGGTCGCATTTGTTTACCCCTCGTGCTTAATACGTAGCTTGACAATTGATTGAGAATTGGATTTTCTGTTTGAAGAGCTAAGGCTAGTTCTTTTTCATATGCCAACAAATCTGCAATTATTGGTTGTTTAATTTCGTCTATTTTGTTCATAAACTTATTTTCTGTATGCGAAAATATCATGTATATGTATAATGCCAATAATGGTTGGCGTAGCAGCATCTACTACAGCCAATGTGGTTATTTTATTTGTCTCCATTATTCTTAGTGCATCATCAATACGTTCATTTTCTGTAATTGATTTATAGCCAACAGTCATAAAATCATATGCTGTTAAATTAGAGATATCCTGATATTTCTGAATAGCCCTTCTCACATCTCCATCTGTAATAATGCCAATAGGTGTATTGTTCGTATTCATCACAATTGTCATACCCAATCGTTTATTACTAATCTCATATATAACATCTTTGAAAGGTGTTTTTTCGTACACATAGGGTATGGTGGTTTGCATAATCTCTTTTACTTTTACTAGTAATCGTTTCCCCAATGCACCTCCAGGATGATTAAGTGCAAAATCATCGGCTTTAAAGTGTCGTTTTTCCATCAAACTAACAATTAAAGCATCTCCCATTACTAATGTGGCTGTGGTAGAAGTAGTTGGAGCTAACCCCAACGGACAAGCTTCCTTATCAACACTCACATCGAGAACATAATCAGCCTCGTTAGCAAGTGGAGAAGAAACATTACCTGTTAATGCTATAATCGGACAATTGATATGCTTAATAGGAGGTATGATTCTCAATATTTCTTGCGAAGCTCCACTGTTAGATACAATCAACACTACATCATTGGCGGATATCATACCTAAATCTCCATGCATTGCTTCTGCCGCATTCATAAAAAAAGCAGGAGTTCCTGTAGAAGCCAACGAAGAGGCAATTTTATGTGCAATAATACCCGTTTTACCAATACCCGTTACCACAATCTTTCCTGTACTAGCAAACAATAACTCAACTACTTTATCCATTTCTGCACCTATGCGTGATGCTACCTTTTCTAAAGCTTGTATCTCCTGCCTAAAAACTTCTTTGCTACGTTCAGCGTACATCATACGATCGGTTATTAGTCTACTATTTTTTTATAATATCATCTATTGTTACCGCCTGCTCAAGTATTGTATGGATACTATCCAAGTGCAATTGGTTGGCCGCATCCGAAAAAGCCATATCTGGATTAGGATGTACTTCAGCAAAAATTGCATCAACACCTACTGCCAATGCTGCTCGCATTAATGGAGCAACATAGGAGCGATTGCCTCCTGAATTTATTCCATTTCCACCAGGTTTTTGCACAGCGTGCGTAGCATCAAAAACGATAGGATAACCTATTTTACGCATTTCTATTAATGATGTCATATCTACTACCAAATTATTATACCCAAAACTGGATCCTCTTTCTGTTAGTACAATAGAATCATTTCCCGTTTCTATCATTTTATTTACCACTTGTTGCATATCCCACGGAGCCATAAATTGGGCTTTTTTTATATTCACCACTTTGCCCGTTTTAGCTGCTGCAACTAATAAATCGGTTTGCCTAGCTAAAAAAGCAGGTATTTGTATAACATCTACTACGGAACCCACTGCGTCACATTGCCAACTTTCGTGTACATCTGTCAGTATAGGTATACCATATGTATCTGTAACCTTTTGTAAAATTGATAACCCTTTGTCCATTCCTACACCACGGGGAGAAAATACAGAAGAGCGATTTGCTTTATCAAAAGATGATTTAAAAACAAAATGTATACCTAATTTATCACAAATCTCTTTCAAACTGCCTGCCACATCTATTGACATTTGTTCGCTTTCTATGGCACAGGGTCCACCAATAAAAACAAAACGACTAGTTCCTCCAATAACAAAATGATTGGGGATTACTACTTGCTGTGTACTTGGAATAATCATTTTACAACATTTTCTTTATCAATGTATGCCATACATTCGTCTACTGTATTAACTACAATATACGAGTTTTTCATCGCAGGATGCACACATTTCTCTTGTATACTGTGTTCTATATGAGCAACTAAATGTGTATAGTAGCCATGGGTATTTAAAAACAATACTTTCTTGTGATGGTTATCTATCATTGCTAAGGCAAGAACTTCAAATACCTCATCTAATGTACCAATCCCCCCAGGCAAAGCAACAAAGACATCTGCATATTCCATCATTAGTTCTTTTCTTTCAGCCAAACTACCAACAAAAAAGACTTGATCAAGAACTTTTTGCTCTACTTTTTTTCTAAAAGAATCTGGAATAACGCCAATCACACTACCTCCTGATAGTTTTACCGCCATCGCACATTCTTGCATCAAACCCATATTGGCTCCTCCATATACCAGAGTATATGATTTTTTACCAATTACTTCTCCTAGCAAACGAGCATCTTCACGATACACTTCGGCTATTTCATTGCTTGAAGAACAAAAGACACACACATTCATCACAGTTCCATTTTTTACGCATCAATGCGTGCATAGGTAGCATTTTTTTCTATAAAATCACGTCTTGGAGCAACATCATCACCCATTAACATAGAAAAAATATGATCTGCTTCAGCTGCATTTTCTATGGTTACTTGTCGCAATGTTCTATTTTCTGGGTCCATTGTTGTTTGTTTCAATTGTTGAGCATTCATCTCTCCCAAACCTTTGTAGCGTTGTATATGGATACCACCTTCACTCCCCTTGCCATATTTTTCTACAAAAGCCAAACGTTGCTTTTCATCCCAACAGTACTCTTCAATCTTTCCTTTTCTACACAAATATAAGGGAGGTGTAGCAATATACACATATCCATTTTCTATCAAATCTTTCATATGTCGGAAAAAGAACGTTAAAATTAGCGTAGCAATATGACTACCATCAACATCAGCATCGGTCATGATAACCACTTTATGATAACGTAATTTTGATAAATTTAGTGCTTTGCTATCTTCTTCTGTCCCAATGGTAACTCCCAAAGCAGTATAAATATTACGAATTTCTTCGCTCTCAAACACCTTGTGGGGCATGGCTTTTTCTACGTTTAATATTTTTCCACGCAAAGGCAAAATAGCCTGTGTAGCACGATCTCTACCTTGTTTGGCTGTACCACCTGCCGAATCCCCCTCTACTAAAAACAATTCGCATTTTGCTGGATCCTTTTCGGCGCAATCGGCTAATTTACCAGGCAATCCTGCTCCCGATAATGGCGATTTTCGTTGTACTAAATCGCGAGCCTTACGAGCTGCATGACGGGCTGTGGCGGCTAAAATAACTTTTTCGACTATGGTGCGGGCTTCTTTTGGATGTTCCTCTAAATAATTTCCCAATGCTTCGCTTACAGCCATATCCACCGACCCCATCACCTCATTATTACCAAGCTTGGTTTTCGTCTGACCCTCAAACTGTGGCTCCGCTACCTTAATTGAGATAACCGCCGTTAAGCCCTCTCTAAAGTCATTTCCGTCTATTTCTATTTTATTTTTTTCAAGCTTTTCGAGCAATTTATTCTCTTCTGCATATTTCTTTAATGTACGGGTCAATCCACGTCTAAAACCTGCCAAATGAGTTCCCCCCTCAATAGTATTGATATTATTTACATATGAATGGATATTTTCATTGTAAGAAGTATTGTATAGCATAGCTATTTCTACTGGAGTTGCATATTTATCCGTTGATATATGAATGACTTCATCAATTAACTTCTCACGAGCTTGATCTATAAATCTAACAAATTCTGCCAATCCTTCTGTTGAATAAAATTCTTCCGATTTGTACGACCCATCTTCAAATCTCTCACGTTTATCTGTCAAAATCAAACGGATACCTGCATTTAAAAATGCTAACTCACGTAAACGACCAGCTAAAATATCATATTTATATTCAGTAGTCATAAAAATAGATCCATCTGGCTTAAAGGTTACAGTAGTTCCTTTCTGAGTAGACACGCCAATTTCTCTGACAGAAAATTGGGGTTTACCACACGAGTACTCCTGCTCATAAACCTTGCCCCCTTTATGTACCTCTACCCTCATATAATCAGACAAGGCATTTACACAAGAAACACCTACTCCATGCAACCCCCCAGATACTTTATACGAATCTTTATCAAACTTTCCACCAGCATGCAATACTGTCATTACAACCTCAAGAGCAGACTTACCTTCTTTTTCATGCATATCAACAGGAATACCACGCCCATCATCTTTTACAGTAATCGAATCATCTTCGTTAATAAATACTTCAATATGTTTACAATGGCCAGCAAGTGCCTCGTCAATTGAATTGTCAACCACCTCATATACAAGGTGATGCAACCCCTTCGTCCCAATATCACCAATATACATAGCCGGACGCATACGTACTGCCTCCAACCCTTCTAATACAGTAATACTACTGGCTCCATACCCACCATTTTCTTTTTTTTCTTCTTCGCTCATAATTTTTAAATTAAGTAAAAAATAAACAGACAAATTTACATAAACTTATCAAGAAAGCGAAATTTTACAGACACAAAATGACTCTAAAATGGTAATTTAGATTTTCCCTTTTTTATTCTCTTATTCATCAATCAAATAAAAAAATCCTTGTATATTTGCACTTTCTTATGTCTTTGCCTTATAACCAACATAGTATTATTTAGTTTATATCATTAGCTTCAACATTTACTTATGAAAAAAAAGATTGCTATCATTGCTGGAGGAAACTCTTCCGAAGTTATCGTTTCTCTTAAAAGTGCTCAAGGTATTTACTCTTTTATTGATAAAAAAACCTACGAAATATATATTGTTACCTTAATTGAGAAAAAATGGTCTGTCAAATTAGAAGATGAAACAGAAGTCGACATAGACAAAAACGACTTTTCTTTTATATTAAATGGAGAAAAAATACTTTTTGATTTTGCCTATATCACCATACACGGAACCCCTGGTGAAAATGGGATTTTACAAGGATATTTTGATTTAATTGGATTACCCTACTCCTGCTGTGGAGTATTGGCTGCTGCTATTACATTCAATAAATTTACGTGCAATCAATACCTAAAAGGATTTGGCATACCTGTAGCCCCTTCTATTTTGCTACGTAAAAACGAACACATACAAAACACTGTGGTTGTCGAAAAAATCGGCTTACCTTGTTTCATCAAATCAAATGTAGGTGGCAGTAGCTTTGGTGTAACCAAAGTAAAAGAAGAAAAGCAAATTCAACCTGCAATCGAAAAAGCTTTTGCAGAAGGCAATGAGGTTATTATTGAAGGATTCTTACAAGGAACAGAGGTAACCTGCGGAATGTACAAAACACATGAAAAAACACAGGTATTTCCTATCACAGAGGTCGTTAGTGCAAACGAATTTTTCGATTTTGATGCCAAATACAACGGTCAAGTAACAGAAATTACTCCAGCCCGTATCCCTCAAGAAGTTACAAACCATATACAACAATTAACAAATCAGCTATACGATATACTTGGATGCAAAGGAATCATTCGAGCAGATTTTATTATCAACAAACAAAATGTCCCTTATTTACTCGAAGTCAACACTACACCTGGAATGACCCCTACAAGCTTTATACCTCAACAAGTTAAAGCAGCTGGTATGGCTATTTCATCGGTAATGGAAGACATTATTGAAAACAAATTAAATCACCTATAATGTATATTTAACAGTCATTCGGCATGAAAAGCAGAGAAGAAATTATCGAAATAGTACAAAACGAACTAACTCTTACCAATTGGCTATCAGAACCTATAGACTTATATAAACCCATAGCCTATACGATGTCTATGGGAGGAAAACATATACGCTCTGCAATCACATTGATGGCTTGCAACCTATACAGCGACAATATACATCTGGCTCTTCAACCTGCCATTGGAATTGAAGTTTTTCATAATTTTACGCTTTTGCACGACGACATTATGGATAAAGCAGAAACCCGTAGAGGTAAGCCAACCGTACATGTAAAATGGAACGATAACACCGCTATCTTGTCGGGCGATGCCATGCTCATTAAAGCCTATCAACTACTGGCAAAATGCCCACCAGAAAACCTTTCTGAAATACTTTCTGTATTTTCTCAAACAGCTATTGAAGTTTGCGAAGGACAACAGTACGATATGAATTTCGAACATCAAGATACGGTTTCAGAAGAAGAATACATTGAAATGATTCGTTTAAAAACAGCCGTATTATTGGCTGCAAGCTTAAAAATTGGGGCTATTATCGGTGGTGCAACTCCACTACAAGCGAATGCTTTATACGATTTTGGTATTCATATTGGCATCGCCTTTCAACTACAAGACGACTTACTTGATGTATATGGAGATCCTACAATTTTCGGAAAAAAAATCGGCGGAGATATTATCTGCAATAAAAAAACTTTTTTGTTGATTCGTGCACTGAAAAATGCAAACAATACTCAACGTAATAAAATCCAACACTGGATGACACAACATCCTGATGACCCAACCGAAAAAATTGTACAAATGACCTCAATATTCAACGAAACGGGTGTAAAACAAGCCTGCCAACAACGAATGAAAGAGCATTATAACAAAGCCCTACTTGCTTTGAATAAAGCATGCGAAGTAGAAGAAAAAATAGTACATTTACAAAAATTAGCATCAGAACTAATGCAAAGGGAAAAATAATGGAACACGAATTTGGATTTTACAAAAATATAACGTACATTTGCGTTTATCATATTTTTTGTTAACCTTATGCCCTACAGAAGACTTCCAAATACAGATGCCGCACGTTTGAGAGCACTACGGGCTGTTGCTTGCTACAAAAATTCGCCTATCGACACCGAACTGCCTTTCGATAGACGAATACTACAAGAAATTTGTAGCTTTTTGCCTCAATTTGAAAATGCTATGTTTGAATACAAACAAGCCATAAATAGCGAAGGAAACAAAAACAACAAATACCAACAATACATAAAAAATGTGAGATTATATATTTCCCATTTTATTCAAGTCCTCAATTTAGCGTGTATTCGTAACGAAATAAAACCTGAAAAAAAATTATTGTATAAGCTATTGCCCGACAATTATGCCGTGCCTGATTTAAGCACAGAAACTTTGCTTCTAGAATGGGGGAAAAATATTATACAAGGAGAAAACGAACGAACACGTGCTGGAGGTTCTCCTATTTACAATCCGACCATCGCAAAAGTACAAGTGCACTATGATATTTTTAAAGAAGCATATCACTCAAAAAAAGTAGCACAGAAAAATGTAGGGAGATATGCAGAAAATATGCAGAAAATGAGAATGCGAGCTGACGAAATCATCCTTGATGCTTGGAACCAAATTGAACAAGCTTTTGTTCATTATGGTATGGATGAGATGCAACAAAAAGCAAAAGAATTTGGAATTGTCTATTACTTAAGAAGAAAAGAGAGACAAGCAATGACAAAAAAATCGCACTAAAAAGAAAACTTTTGGCGTGTTTATTTTTTTTTGTGGAATATATAAATTAAATTTGCACCGTATTTTGTGAGAATTACTCGCGGTAATAGCTTTTTTATGAGCTTTTTATTTACTAATACTTACTCGGATGAAGAAATTTATACTTTTACTAACCATATTTATTCTAAGCAGTTTTGTAGCATTTAGTGCCAAATTGCCATCAAAAGGATACTCTGGGGCATCCTTTTCGGATGGAGGAAGTTTTATGGATGAGCCAACCTTAAGTGTTGGAAACAGAATTGGTGCTACTAATTCAGTATTAGGAGACGGCGTTGATTGTATAGATGCTTGTGGTGAGACCCTAGAGTTTGCGATTGCTGCGTGTGGAGACGACGATATTTGCCAAGATGCGGCTTTTACTGCTCATACAACCTGTATAGATGCTTGCGAAACATACTCTTTACCTGTCGGT
>ERZ795058.1275-NODE-1275-length-34370-cov-16.827481_pt1 | contig 34370 bp, 34 predicted proteins | sample MGYA00375142_ERZ795058 | MGnify/ENA primary metagenome ERZ795058 (study PRJEB30187, sample SAMN05720210) | activated sludge metagenome | isolation source: anaerobic digester from wastewater treatment plant | place: Japan | collected 2015-04-20 ... | reverse complement strand
TTTCCAGCCTGTCAATCAGGTTCTGAACATCGGCCCACTCCACCTGTGGCTGGTGCGCGTACACTATAGGGATCTTGCCAATCTCGATCTTCTTGGGGTATCCATCCACCAGCTCGTAGCCGTTTAACCCCTGCACCCACAGGTATATGAGGTTGCTGGTGTAGGTCTCGAAGTGCCTCACCTCCTTACCCTCCACGGTAACGGTGAACTCGCGAGAGAAGGCGATGAGGTCGCCGTGCTCATCGAAGTAGGGGTAAAGGCTATGCCCTAGCAGGGGCGAGAATATGGCGCAGCGTAGCTTGTGCTTGCTCTCGAAGCCGTAGGTCTTATTCTTGCGCTCCACGGGGTACCACACCTCAGCCACCTCGGTGCAGCTGAACAGGTTACGCCCTACCCTTCGGTTAAGCGATTTCGATTTCACGTCGTAGAGCACCCGTTTCAGGGCTTTCAGCACATCCTCCTGGCTCTTATCTTCAGGCTCAGCGTTCAGCTCCACGGGATTACCAAAAGCGAACGCCACCGCCCGTTTCACAATGAGCTTCTGTAGGGCTATGGCCACCCTTGCCACTGGCTCCAATCGGTAACCCGTTGGGGAAACTGAACCCTCCATCACGTTCACCGTGTTCTCGGTGGGCTGGAAATCGGGGTCGTCGGGGTCAATCTTCACCTTCCTGTCGGGTCTCTTGATGCGATCGAACACGTCGTGCTGGAGCGGGTCAAGCTGCTTCTTGGCTACCTCGGCAGCGGTTTCATTCGCCACCCGTCCCTTTTTAAGCTTCTCAATGATGATGCTGTAGGTGGTGTCCTCACCGCCCTGCTGTATCAGCTTCTCAATCTCGTTTTCCATGGCTTATAGTTGTTTTAGAATACTCCACTCAAATCCTTGGCGCGGCTCACCGCCTTACCTCTCCACTCAACCGTTCCTGTTAGCGCATCAGGAGCGTCATCATGGTCGTTCTTACCCACCTTCATGTAGGTGGTTACAGCTTGGTAAAAGTCTGGCCACATCTTATCCCAACCCCTCGGGAAGTAGACCATATTCTGCACATCGGCCGACTTGCTGAATATGCGCACCACCTTGTTATCCTTCTGGTGAAACCACTTGAAGCGGGTCTTGGTGTTGTTAAGCGCCCTTACCTGCTTCTCCACGTTGCGGGCAAACCCACGCCCCCCGTTATTACTCTCGATAATACATACCTGCGTTTGGTGCTTGGTGAGCATCTCGGCCGTTTTCGTCTCGGTGTACTCCATCGGTTTCTGCGTGTACAAGATGTCGGTCACGTAGTTGGCATCCTCTGTCTCGGTGTAGCAGATGGAACACAAGTAATCGTCGCCAGTATCCGCCGTATCGGTATAGTTCTTTCGCACCATTTTGGCCGAGTAGGGAATCACATCGTACTCTCGAAAGCCTTGCTCGTACATTAGCCCCTGTAGCGGTTTGGGATCCTGCTGGTATAGCGACTCGAATACGTGGCTATTCCTATTCCTTACCGCCTTTAGCTTCTCCAGGTTATGCCGCTCTGGCCAGAGGGGTTCGCCCTCCTCCCTTGGGTCGTAAGCCGTTGGTTTACCCACCTTAATGGCTTGATAGGTTACCACTACCCACCCGTTGGGGTTGGTTACGGGGTCGCAAATCCCTTGCTGCTCCAGTAATCGCCCGGCTAGGTCATTCTCGTGCCATCTAGTGAAGACTATGAGCTGCTGGCTGTCGTTGTGAAGGCGCGTTTCGGCTACCGTGTCGTACCAATCCTCTATCGATTCCCTCACCGTGGGCGACCATGCCGTTTTGGCATCCTTGTAGATGTCATCCATAATCAGCATATCCACAGGCTCACCCGTTAGGGGGCCACCCACGCCAACGGTCTTAAAGCCACCCCTATGCCCCACAATCTCGCACTCGTCGGCATTTCGTAGCCAAGCCCCTGCCACAGTGGTGATGTCGCTAGCGTTTAGCTTGGTGCTGGGGAATATCTCAGCATACTCCTCCGTGTCAATGATCCGTTGTATCTCCCTGTTGAACTTGCGTGCCTTAGGGGCCGAGTAGGAGATCACCGCTACCTTCTTGTCTGGATTCTTACCTAGGACAAAGGCTGGAAGCCTACGGGTTGAACCCTCCGAGTTGTGTGTTGGGATAAGATCAAGTCCAGCAAGGTACATTGAACCTTCCACTTCAATACAGTTACCCTTTACAGGTCCAAACGGTTTAATTTCCTTTATGAAATATTTCTTTTTATCGTCCCTATCTCCTTTTGACTTATTGGTTAGCCTATTAAGTTTTCTTTCAAGGCTAAACACTGGATCTGTTCTGTCAGGGTTAAAATTTATACGAACTTTTATTCCAACCAACCTACCGTTAAGCCTAGCGTCATAATGGTTAATTCTCGCTTTTATCCCCAACGTGCGGATTAATGTGTAAACGTCCTTTACAAGCCCATTATCTTTTTGAGTAAATTCACAGTTTCCACGTTTATCAACACATCCGTCAGTGTCCATTAGTCCACGTAGCAGCTCATATCTCTGCTCCTTAGACGCAAGAAGGTACTGCATGGGTATGTGCTTATTAAGAATAAGGCCGTTTTCCCTTAATAGTTTTGAAAGCCCAGGAACAAGCACCCTGTATATACCGGGCTTAACCTCTCTAGACTCACCTAGCTTTGCAAAATGTTCTATATCCTGCTTTCCAACTGTTAACACGCCCTGCCTTGCTGTTCCATCACCAAGCCAACACCCGAGAACGTAAGGGTCTATTGGAAGGTCTGTTTTAGGCATTTCAAGGGCTGGGGCTATGTCAATAAATGGAGCACGGCGGTTCTTTTTAGCAAATATTTGTTGAGTTTCAATGGTAACCTCACGTCTGCCTTTATGGTCATCATACTCTACTTGCAATCTCCACAAATGCTCCTTTGCTGCAAGCATTGTGTTTCCGTCGTTAAACGTTATCCTCTCAACGTTCCAATCGTAAACACCAAAGTTTTGAATTACTCTTTTTGGCTTGCCGTCTTGCCCGAACACGTAGTCACCACTTACCAAATCCCCGTGATTCTTCCACCCTTTGGTTGTTAAAACAGGTGTATTTGCTGGCAATAATTTACCATGCTGAGGCGGCATGAACACCATCAGCTTCTTGATCTTGCCGTCTGCAAACTTGTTAAGAACGTTGTAGTACCGAATGTGAAAAGGGGCGGGTTCGAACGTGGGCATGGTGGCCGTGGTGAACGTTAGCAAGCTGCCACGGCTCTGCCGAATCAGCCGCTCACGCAGCGCCTCTATGTAGGCCAACTTTTCACTTTTGCTCATCCCCATTTTTCCCAAGCTTTCGCTCAAATTCACCTATGCGCTGATCCAGTTCCTCGTCGGTTAAGCTCTTAAAGAGATCTTTCCCATCCTTGCCTGTTAACTCCGTGTTTAGGCGATTCTTATACTCGTCAGACGCCTTGTTCGTCAATACAAATATGATGGCTGGCGTATCGGGCTGGTAGTGCTTATCAATAGTCACCTGCTCCTTGATCTTCGGCTTGGTCTTGCCGTTTGCGTCTGGCTTACCCTCCACCATCACCACCTTCTTCTCCTGCACCGTGTAGCCATTGATCTTCTTTCGCAGGGAGTTCTTGGCTTCCTGCACAATGATTTCGTCGAACTTTTCCCGTGCGCGCGCGATGGATTCTGCAAATTCTGCATGCTTCGATTGCCAGTCGTAATAGCAACGTTCTGATATGTTGACATTTGCACAAATCTCGGCAATGGTGTATGTATCCTTACTGATCAGGTCGCATATACGCTTCACGATTCGCTTGTTGTACCTTGCCATAACATTACTCCTTTAGGTTGCACTTAAAGCCCCGCTCCTGCAGCTCAACGGACAAGAGTCGAAGGGCTACAGGGTCATCGGACTGAACGGTTAGGGATATCTCGGTGGGCTCTTCGTCCTCTTCTAGCTCCTCAGGTTCGTCAAAATCGGGAATACCCCAGTCGGCTGGCACTAGACCCCACTCCTTTTCAATACTGGCAATAGCTTGAGGCTCCCATTCTAAGTTCGCCTTACTTGTTGCGTTATCGGCAATTGCGAGTTCACGACCCTGCTTGGAATCGAGGTCTATATCCGTTCTCTTAACGGCCACCAATTGAGTGCCGTCGGTTTCAACTATAATTACGTTCTTTAGCCCAATGGCCGCCGCCGTTTCTGTTGACTTATTGCCCGCTATGATGCGGTTGTTCTTATCGAGCAAGAGGGAACGGCCAGCCCCCAACTCCCTAAATGACTTCTCCAGCAGGTGTGTACCATACTCAGTACCCCTGTTGGCGTTCAGGTTGTCGGGAACTAGCTCATCTATGCTTGCTTCTACAACTTTTGGTTTCATTGCGGTTTGGCGTTGATTAACCCCAAATATAAGAAAAGCCGTATTACACTAATACGGCTTTGAGTAAAAAGATATCAACGAGTTATGTACTGAACAGCTTAGCAAGTCTTTTTACCTCATCCTTGGCTTCCGGATACTGGTCTATTCGGTACTGCCGGATGTCCTGCCCGTTCTTAACCAGCACAATTCGCCTCACCTTGCTGCCAATGGCATTAATCACGTGCTGATGCGAGCCGAACGAGAGCGGGTGAAAGGGTAGGCGGTCGCCGTTCAACAGCTCGAAGGTTAGATGGTAGGTTAGATTGATAACCCGTTGTGCCCTCGTCTTTAGCCGTTCATATATAGCGATAAACAAGCATATAAGGAGAATTATTGAGGCGATTAGGTACAGGTACTTGTTGGTGATTAGCAGCTCTAGTGTTGTCATTTGATTCGGTTTAAGGGGTGAATAGATTCGGCAGCCTTCCCTTTGGGCTGGTAGATGGCCTTGCCGTTGAATTGATTAGTCTTCATAGCTACTTGGTTTCAAATTTCTGGTTATACATCCATTCCTGTAGCAAAATGGTCTCGTTGTCGATGATCTTAACGCAGCTCCGGGGGAGCCAAGTTTTATCGCCCTCGCAGTCGAAAAGGATGGCGTTGTGGCCGGGCTTGTTCACCAAGGCCTTGGCGAAGATCTTCACGGCGGGCTTGCCGTTCACCTCAAAGTGGTTCTGAATTGCTGTCATAACGTTGCGGTTTTTTAAATTTGTACCCTAATTTCAACGCGGATATTATGATCCACAGGCCTGTCTTTTCCCTCAAATAATACTTTGCGAACATCAATGTTCACACTGCTGATATCCACGTTGTTTTGCTCAATGAACTTGGATATAACTCTACAAATATTGATCTCGGCCATTACCTTGGCGTCTCGAACCTGTTCAATAGTTTTGCTCATAATTGTTGCGGTTTTGATTAATGATTAATTACTTGATTTTCATTCGTATGGGAAACCCCGCCCAGTTCCACGCGATAAGCGCGGCGTCGCGGGTCTCCTGATTGGATCGATTTGGAAAATTGGGAATGAACTGGGAAATCTCCTGGTGGCTGATCTTCCCGTCCTTGCCCTTCCAGCACTTGCGCAGGGGGCGCTGCTCGTACACATCGAGGTTGTGATGGCGGCACATCTCCACGATCTTGCGCCCGGTCTCATGGTTTCGCCCCACGGCGTTGCCCTTGGCGGCGGCCAGCCTGGCGTTATCCCACCGCGTGATGTGCCAGTTGCTCTCGCTGAGCCAACCCGCCTCCACCACCACTATGGTACTGGGAATAGAACCCCTGCCGTGGAGTAGCTTGTCGATCAGCTCCGGGAAGGTGAGGGAGTATAGCCTCACAGCCCTACTCTTAACCTCTAGCCAGGCGAAGCCCGATTTGTCGCAGTCGGGGTCAATCCCGATGATATATTCTGGCTTACGCATTCTCTTTGACCATTAGGTGTTTGCGGGCTAGCCTATCCTTAACGCGGTCGGCCCAATTCCTAAATGCCTTGTTGAAATCGTACTCCTGGTAGTACACCTTTCGGTATCGCCGCACGTCCTGATTCTGACGGTTGAGCAGGCTGGCCACCTCGTCGGCGGTTAGGCTATTCTTCACCAGGCAGTGGTGCGTGAAGATGAGGCGGCAGTAGTACCCCTCGCGGAATCGCCTAGGGTTGCTGTACTGCTGGTGCTTTAGCCCTGTTACCTCAGCTATAGCTAATCTAATGCGTTTAACCAAGCTCTCGTCGGTTATGGTTTGCTCGTGCAGCACCTTAAGCCCCATCTCCTCGGCAACATTGCGCTCAATGCGAGCGCCCTTGGATTCCGCCCAGTTACCCAGCAGCATGATGGCGTCGCAGCCCATCAGCAGCTCAATACCTCTTACAATGTGCTCCTCCCACTGTGCGGTGAAGGGCAGCCCGTTACGCAGGGGGTTCACGGGCATTAGCCCGATGTCGCTGAGCAGGGTCTCGGCGCTGTCGAAGCGCTCACGGGCTACCTGCTCCTCCAGCCCGGTGATCTGTCCTGAAATGTAGACTCTCATATTACAACTCGTTTGGTAGGTTATACAATCGTTTCTCGTCCTTGCGAACAAAGAACACCTTGCCGTTAATGCGCATTCGCTCGTAGGCGTCCATAGTGGCCTCGCCTTTGCCTATAAGGGTGCATAGCTCCTGGTAGGTGATCAACTTCACCCGCTTGTCGAAGCTCAGGAAGTTGGCCAGCGTGGGGGTAGGGTATGGGCAGGTGTCGATAACGTGATTCACCGCATCGGTTAGGCGCTGATCCGAGAACCCCTTCTCCCTGATCCTTTCCTTCAAAAGCTGGTAGAAGCCCCTGTCGAGATCGGGGAATGCCACCCGAATTCGAGCCACGCAGCTCACGAAATTCTCCTGAGTTATATTACCGTGATAGACGCTAAGGCTGGCCTCGCTATCGCTGATCGAAACCAGTGCTGGCAACCTCAGCGATATCCTCCCATGTTGCGCCCTTTTTGGTAGTTTGTTTTCCATTTCTCTTAATACTCTTGGCTAAAAACACATCGATATACTTCACCCCATTTTTATCCTTACTCCTAAGCTTGAGGGGTGAGAGAAAGTTGGTTGACCAAAAATCATCACCTCGGGCCCACTCAATTGCGGCCTTTACATCACCCTCTTGGTAACCATCAATCCTGATCAGCTTGTCGAACACATCGAGCGAACTTTCCGTGATGTACTTCTCGTGAAAGAAACCCTTGGCCCACTCGTTGATTTTTTTTGCAATTTCGAGGGAATTAATAATAGTAATTACATTACCATTTTCATCTCTATTTTCATTTCCCATATGATTTATCATATGTTTATCATATGATTTTACATATGATTCCTTTTTTTTTCGGCCTGCTTTGTTGTTTTTCCTTGATTCACAGTACTTTTTGCGTTTATTGGCCTCGTCGCGCATCCGGGGGTTGTAGTAGTTACCCCCCTCGTCGCGCTCAAACTTTTTTAACACAGGTGAATCAAGTGAACCACATATGTTAATCATATGATTTTCGGGTATGCTTCCATGCTGGTGTTGCTCGCACAGGAGGGTGATGTACTGCCCGCGCTGCTCCATATTGAGAAACGTAACGCCGCTCAGGAAATCGCTGGTGTAGAATAGTACTGCTGGATCTTTCATAGTGTTGCGGGTTAATGCCCCCGACGTGTGGCCGGGGGTGTAGTTATTAAACCTCAATTATGGCTATCTCGGGGCAAATGGCGCGGATCTGCTCCAGCTGCTCGTCGATGGCCTTATCTCGCACCTCCTCCATGGTAGCCTGTGCCCCTGGGGATATGAGGGTGAAGGCGACCTGCCGTCCGTCGATCTTGGCGAAGGTTTCCACCTCGATGCTCTCGGCTTTATCCCCCTTGAAAATGGGCATTACCAGCGAGAACGACTTCGGTAGGTTGGAGTTCACCACCTGCTCAAAGTTGTCGGTCTTGCTGCCGTTCTCGTTCATCGCCCGGTCTATCTTGTTGTTGATGGTGGCGGTGAAGTTGAGCAGGGTGGTAACCAGCTTCATGTTGTCCTCGCGGGTGGCGAAGAAGGCCCTGTTCATCTTGAAGAATAGGCCCAGCTCCGCTGGTGTCCATACCTTTCCGGTGTTGATACCGAACTCCACGAACTTTGGGTGAAACTCCAGCTTACCCTTCACGCTTCCCTTGGTGTACTCATCGTGCTCGTTGGTGGTGAGGCTTATGGTGATCTCCTCACGGTCAACCAGAATATTACACCGCTTCTGGTTTATCTGATCCTCCTGGTCGTTGCGCTTGCTCAGGAACTCCAGCGGGGCGCCCAGCGTACCCTCAATTTTGATTTTCACAGGGGGCTTAACGGCCAGCTCGTTCACGCTGTCAACCTCCCTGATGATTACCTCAGCGCGCTCCATTCCGGGGGCGAGGTTGATAGATAATTTGTCTTTTTGCATAAATGACAATTTTAATGGATTAGTGATAATTAAAAGGCAATGGTGATAATTGGTGAGTTACTACTCTTCCGTTCCGGTTCTCTTCATCTGAAAGATGGTGCCCTGCAGCTCGTCGGCGTAGGCGGGTCGGCTCTCGATGAGCTCCCCATCCTGATTGTAGTACCCCACCTCACGGGTTTCCATGTCCACGAACTTGTAGCACTGCTCCGTTACGTGCTCGGCCTTATTCTTTAGGCCCGTGAGGATTCGTTGCTTCTCCTTGGTTAAGGGGTCCAGCTTCTCCTTAAACTCTGCCATAACCTCCTTCTTCCTCTCCTCAATGTCGTTAATCTTTATGGCTGTTTCGGAGAGCTCCTCCTTCATCTGCGATAGCTGCTCGGGGGTAAATCGTTTCATGTAGCCCTTATCCTCCACCTTATCGCAGTTATCCATAAGGAAGGCTGCTCGTTGTTTTCCCTGTGGAATGTCTTTTGCTAACTCTTTTTGCATTTTAGAATGGTGTTTTGTTAAATTGTATATCTAGCCCCTTGTCGGCCACGTGAACGGTTTTGCCCGTTGCCCGGTGAACGGTGTTGAGAAAGTTGTCGGCGTGGCTATTCCCGTCGCTCAGGTGTATCAGCACGATGTTGTTAACCTGCGATAGGTCGTTGGCCGCCAGCGTTTCCAGGCAAGTTTCCAAGCTCATATGGCTCTGTAGGGTTCTGTTGCGTACGGCGGGCGGTATGCGCCCCGCGTCGATGTTGCGTTGCAGGATATCGAGGCTGTAGTTGCACTCGATCAGGATGTTGTTCAGCCCCTCAAATCGGTAGGGGGAGTAGTAGCTATCCGTAAGGAATAGCACGTTGCCCGTTTCCGGGTGGTTGATCAGGAAGCCCAGCGGCTCGGCGGCGTCGTGCTTCACCCCGAAGGGTAGGACGGTGAAGCTGCCGATCTTGACCGCATTCCCGGCCTCCATCAGCAGGGGGAGGAAGGTGCCCTTGGGTTCAATTGCCTTCATGGTGCCGTGCGACATCCACACGTTGATGCGGTTGTACAGGTACAGCTGTGCGTACTTGGCGTGGTCGCCGTGCTCGTGGGAGCATAACGCCCCCACGATTTTAGACACGTTGAACCCCACGGCCTTCTTCACCTCCAGCAGCGACACGCCGCACTCAATGATCAGCGCCTCGGTGTCGTTCTGAAGCACGTAGCCGTTGCCTCGGCTGCTTGATCCTAGCACGGTTAATTCCATTAGAACCCCGCTTTACGTGGTTCGCCCTTAGGCATCTCCATTGTGCCCTGTACGGGCCTGCCCGGTGCCTCATCGCCTGATTTTGGCGTTTCGGCTGACTTGGGCTCCTCATTTGCATCAGGGGTGATGCTAAGCGTCTCCTTGTTGGCATTGGCTGCCTTTTCTTTTGTCACCTTCTCTGAAACATCCTCGTAGGTGATGTCAACCACACCCTGCTCGGCATCGGTATACAGCGCACCCAGCTGGGTTGGGAATGCTTCGCGAAGAGCTTGCACCTTTGCTACCTTTGAGATCATCGTGGATGGTTTCTCCTTCCAGTTGCTTTGACTTTTGTCGTATTCACTTAAGCTTACTCGGGCTACTATGGGATACTTTCTATCGGATCGGTAAACCTTAGCCCATCCTCCTACCAGTTTGTCGGTAGGCATAAAAAAACAACCTTCAAGTTCAATGGCGTCCTTATCCCTAATTACAATTACTCCACTTTGAATGCCCTCGTACTTATCGTGAGCCTCAGCGCGCTTAAAGAAAGCCTCCTTACTCACCACCATGGAGGCGGGTTGGCTACCAAACTTGATGAGGTATGCCTCATTAAGGAATGGGTTTAGCTGGTTGTACTTACAGATGGAGATGAACTGCGTCATGTCCTGATCGGTAACCTGACCATTGCCCTTGGTTAGGAAATCGCGAACTATCTGGTAGGATAGCTTCACATCTTGACCGGCTACTTGGTATACGATTACTCCTTTCTCTTTCGCTTCTTGCTGTTGTTTAACAGCGGGTTTGTTTTCTGCCATCGTTGCGGAATTTTGATTGTTAGACATAAATTAATTGGTGTTAAGTGGTTAAGTAATGGATAGAGTTTTCTCCTTGGTCACCCTCAATAACACCATCTGCGAGCCAGCGGCGATGTACTCGTTCACGCTCTCGGCGCGGTCGCAGAATATGGGGGCTTTTGCCCCAAAGAACTGGGTGAGGGTGTTGATAATATCCAGCCCAGCGTTGATCTGCTCGGCGGTGTTGGTGGCGGCAATGGGAACCCCAAAGGTGTTGGTGGGGATGCAGGCCTCGAACTCGTTGCCGTCGTTGGTGGTGTCGAACAGCCTGAAGCGAACGATCTGGAACAGCCCGTTGATGCGCCCCTCGCTCTCGTCAATCTTAGCCCTTGTGAACTCGGCAACGGTGAACTCCTGCTGCTCCAAGTCGGCTATCTGCTGGGCTAGGCTGCTGCCCTCGGCTTGCAACCGCTTCACCTCCTGCTGAAGGCGGGCAATGGTGTCCCGATCGGTTAGCTGCTGCTTAAGCCCATCCCTGCGCTCGGTGAGCTCCTGCCTACGGGGTAGAATATCGGAGTTATCCACGGGCTTCACCTCGCTGATGGTGGCCTCAATGGCGCTGATCTGCTCCGAGAGCTTAACCCACTCGGTTAACTCCACCGCCTTCACCTCCTTGGGCTGCACGATGGGGGTACTGGCCAGCTGCTGCTTTAGGGCTTCGTGATCCTCGTCAAGGGTCACGATGTCGGTGCTCAGCTGCTTAAGGTTAGCCTCCACTACCTCCATACGCTGGTTAAGGGTTTCCAGTTCCTGCACCTTGGATTTACCCAGCTCGTTAATGGCATCGAGCTTCACCTCCTTCTCGCTCATAAAGGCAGCCTTGGCCTTTTCCTGCGTCTCATGGTGCTTACCCACGGCGGTGGGGTCGCCGCACTCGGTGCCAAACACGGGGCAAATCAGGCACCCGTCCTTTCCCTTGTACTCGCGCTCGTTCTCGTCGCTCCAGCGCTGGCGTAGGCTTTCAGTTTCGGCAAGGGTGGTCTTAACCTGCTGGGCTAGGCGTTCGGCGCTGCGCCTTATATCCTCCCGCTCGGTCTCGGCATTCTTTAGCTTGCGTAGGGCGGTGGCAACCGACTGCTCTAGCTCAGCTCGTTGCTGGTTGGCCTCGTAGGCCTCCTGCTGCGCCTTGGCTCTGGCCTGCTGAATAATTTCGGCCTGCTGCGATTTAAGTGCGTTGATTTTGCCCTGCTTCTCCTGAATGTCGGTGTACTGGCCACGTATAGCCTCGCTGCGGTCGCTCAGCTGCTTGGAGATCATCACCAGCTGGGCATCCACCTCGGATAGCTCGCGCTCCATGGACTCAAAGTCCTTAGCCTCGGGCATTAGCCTTGCCGTTTGGCCAATGCGGGGCGTTCCTTTGCCCTTAACTGCCCTTTATCCATATCTACCCACCTGATGCCCTCAATGGTGGCAACCTGCGCCGTAACGGCCTTAAATAGCTCTTTCATGGCTTCCTGTTTTATCGGTTAAACAATATTCTATCCAAATCCCGCTTAATCTTAGCACGGATATTCTCCTCCAGCTGTTTGGATTTGCCCATAAACGGCCGTGCCGTCATGGTGAACGCCTTCTTACCAAAAACCTTAGCCCCCAGCCCAAACTGGTGCACCGCTGCATACACCTTATCGGTATAGACTGAAACCCTATCGGTTTTTTTGGTGTAGGTGATGGAATTTTGCAGCTCCTTGCTGTCGCCCGTAAGTATCTTGTCAACCGCTCGGGTGGTTGAGAAGCGACCCTTGTTATCCGGTGCAAAACCGTACCAACTGCTCGCCGGGTCGCGCCGCTTCACATCATCCCACTTAGTGGTGGTCTCATCGGTGAAGCCCTCGTTGGCAAACGACTCCTTGAAGTGGTTCACCGCTTCCGTACCGATGATGTCGGGCAAATCCTGCTCCCGGTATCGGCGTATCTCGTCCAGTTTCTCACGTATGCGGGCATTCAGCTCATCGGTATTCATGGTGAAATGGAATTTTATTGTCGTTTAATTGATTTTTAAATAAAAGGGTTGTATATTTGTAGTCTAACAAGGAGATTCGATAGGAGATGCCCAGGTTGTACCTGCCAGCTTACCTTATCGGATCTTCTTTTTTTATGATAGGGTCTATTCTCTTCAGATTACTATCGTCCAATATGGCATAAGGCTTGTCCTCGCCCGATTTCGTCCTTTTTATGCAGGCCATTCCAACCCTCGTTCGATAGTAAAGCCAGTAGTCAACCTCTGGATGTTTCTGAAAATTGCCAATCATTTCGTCTTCCGCCCATCCGTAATACTCGCCCTCCTTTAATAGTTTTTTCAGGTTGGTTACAGCCTTGTTGCGCTCAACAGCATTGTCGTGGCCCTTTGCCACCATTGTTTTTACCACTGAGCGGGTAAGGGTAATCTCCTTTAGGTGCTTAACGTCAACCTGTACCTTAACATGTTTTCCTGCAGGAATATTTTTTTCCATCCATTTTTTTGCTCGTTCTCTGGATGCTATTACCCTCTGAAATTCTTTCGCAGCCTTTTCCGCTTCTGTAAGAATTACCGATGTAATATTATAGATATCCTCGTGTAACTGTTCCACACTCTTCACATACGGATGCTCCGCCATATTGATAAACTCGGCAGTTTTTCCTGGGTTGTTATCAAATACCGGGTTAACGGGTTGCCCATCCTGTGGAACGGGGGTAACGGGCTTATCGGTTTTGCGCACCCCACATTCGCACCCCCATGCGGAGGGTGGCATGTGCGTATCCCACCACGGGTGCTCTATGGGCAGCACCGTGCCCACGTACTCCTTATGGTCTTTCCGCTTATTGGCGGCGGAGCTCTCCAGGTACTCAAGGTTGGGGTAGAGGTGCGCCGTTTCGAGGCACTCGCGGTAGTAGGCCGCCGAGCGCGCGGCACGCACCGCCATATTGTACTCGGTGCGTAGCCAGTTGCGGTTGTAGTCGCGGTCGATGGATGAGCCCAGCACCGCTTTCTTAAACTCGTGGAATGAGCGTAAATCGCCATTCTCGTCCAGCAGCATGGCGGCAATGTCGTTACCCTCCCTGTGCGCTTTGAACGCCGAGAATACGGCAGTATTCTTCTTAAACTCCTCAATAAACGCCTCGTTGCGCTTGCCGAACTCCACCCCCGCCTTTTTGAACGATTTATCCACTCCCTTTTGCAGGGCCGTGTTGGTAATCTCGAATAGGGATCTATCCACCAGCTCCGCGCCCTGCTCACGGTATATCTCCTCCAATGCCCGGGCGAACAGCCTGTTGATGTTCACCCCGAAGTTAATCCTGTCGGCAAGGTTAATGGCCGTGTCGGCCATATAGCCTATCCAGCTCCTCCCTGATTTCGCCCCGCTCCCTTCCGTCGGGGCGACGGAAAAAAAACGGTGGCTCTCCATCAGCTCCTCACCCTTCCTGTTTCCACTACCCACGGGCAGGGTGGGTTTCTCTTCTCTACGGGCCAACTTATCGCCCTCCTCGGCCTGGGGTATTCCGTACCGATCCTGGAAGTAGTATGCCGGTATCTCCAGCACCTCCGACAGGGAAATAAGCTTATCAATGCTTAGGTTCTCCAGCACCTTCGGGAATACGAAGCTGCCCCCACTCACGGGGTACCCCCGTGCTTCTAGTATGGGCATCAGCTTCTTGTTGAGTACGCGTTGAACCATTCGCAGGTCCTGCTTGTTGAGCTCCTCCTCCACCTCCTTGTGCGTTTCGGACTGCGAGCGGCTGCTGCCGTCCATGGTGGTCATGGTCTGCGATAGTATGGATATGAGTATCTGCCTATCGCACGCCTCCACGAAGTCGAGGTACAGCGACGAGTTGGTGCTGCCCCCACCCGACTCGGTGCTCACCTCCGTCTCCTTTGGTACTATGAGGGTGGCGGCTGCCCCTTGGCTGTTGAACGCCTCCTCCAGCTGCTTGCGTGCCTCCACGTCGTAGATGCTGTACTTGCCCACCCGTTTGGGCATGCCGAATATTTCTACCATTTGCGCCCAATCGGAGAAGCCACCCCTTTTAAATATGGCGTAGGGGCAAGCCCTGATGATTACCCCCAGCTTATCCTTGCGGTTCACCACCTCAATCATGTTGGGCATCCCCTCGTAGTCAATAGCCCCCTCGGGGTCGTTCTGCTGTATGGCAATGCGCTTGGTGTCGGGGCGTATGTGTTTGCGGGGTACCGAGTAAACCGCCATGCCATTCTCAGGGTCGAAGGTGAGCTCCAGCAGCGACACGCCCCAGAACAGGCCCTGCATGATCTCCTGCAGAAGGAACTCAAACTCGTCGGTATCTATGAGCGATATGACCTCGTCGTTCTCCTCACCCTCGGCATTCTGGAACGTGAGGTCGGCCCCCGTTACGGCCCGTATGCGCTTGTCAATGGCATCGGCCAGCACACCGTCCAGTAGTAGGTCTTCGTACAGATCGTACAGCTGCCCCATTCGGCCACGGTCGGCGGCCAGTATGGCCGTGCGCCACTTGCCCACGTCCACCCTTTGCCTGTGTACCGGGTGAACTATAACCTGGTTCACCACCAGCTGTTGTTCTTTCTTCTTCGCCATGGCTAAAAATGATTATTGCGTTTGGGATTCGAGCTGAATATTACCACCCCCGTTCTCTCCGCTTCGGGCATTGCGGGCAGCCCGGGGTTCACTGCTCCCCGCTGCACCTCCTTCAGCCAGTCAACGGCCCTGCCGTAGCGGTCTCTCCGCAGCTCCAGCGAGGTGTCCACGTTGCACTTGTTGATATAGTGCCACACGGCAATATCCTTGATATAGATTACCAGCAGCGGGTTGCGGGTGTCGGGGTTGGCCCCGGGTGATTTGGACAGCTCCTCATCCACATTCCATGCGGTGAGGTAGCCCCTGGCTTCGGCAATGGCGGCATGGATGGCCCTGGTAAGGTCTTCCGTGCTGCTGCCCGATATGGCGGTTAGCTGCTCGCCATACAGGTGTGTATTAATCTCCTGTGGTGTTACGTACATGGCTTAACTCTTTTTGTGGTTTATAAACAATGGGAACCCCCTTAAGGGTGATGTTGGTATAGAGCGGATGCGAGTTGATATGCCCCTGCGTGTCGTACAGCTGCACACATCTCATGGTGTCAACGCTCATGTGGTGGCGGAATACACCAGCCACCTTCAACCGCTGGATGTCCTTGCGGGTGAGTACATGGTACCGTCCGCCTAGGAAGTACACGTAGCTGCGCCTGCCATTGCGCTCTGCCCTTTTAATGGCGGATATGAAGTGGAACTGGTTGCCACGCCACTTGGTGCGGAGCTCGACACACTTTGCAATGATTTTGATGAGTAGTCTCTTCATGCTAGTAACGTTTACTGTTTCGTGGTTTGATGCCGGTAACAATGGTGTCGCCGGCTATGGTTAGAACCTTGTTGTTCACAATGAATACCCCTCCCTCCACGGCGTCGGGGCCATCGGCGGGGGCCTTCATGGCCGGGCCAAACAGCTTGAACTGCTCGATGAGCCGCTGCATGTGGGGGTTGTCCTTCTCCCTGATGTTGAATACCAATCGCTGTGTACGCACCAGTGGATCGAGATTTCCCTCTATGCGGCTGAACTTGTCAGGCTTCTTGCGGGTATCTGGTACCACGCCGATGTGGTGTCCACGCTCCTCGCCCTTCTTATGGAACAGCGGCATGAATACCTGGTCGAAGAATGGCGATTGCAGCGAGTTATTCTCGATGTAGCAGTACACCTGCGTCTTGCCGTTCACGTAGCCCTCAATGGCGTAGAACCAGTCCACAAACTCGTCGTTGGTTACCCGATCTAAGTAGCCAGTAATCACGTAGAAGCGGTTGTCCAAGTAGCCCACCAGCCACAGCGCCTTGGTGGAGTTCTTGCGGTCGTTCACGTTGTTGCTGGGCGAGGGGTCGGCGTAGGCCACCAGGAAACGGAACCTGTTGAGCGGAGGAACCTCTCCGAGGGTCAGCTCCTTGAATACGGCCCCCTCGGTGATGGGGTTGTTCATGTACTCCTTCTGGAACGAGCGGTAGCCCATGAACGTCTCCATCTCCTTCACCTCCTCCTTGGTCCACTTCTCCGCCCAGGTAACATTCCCCCGCTTGTCGTAGATGTTGACCTGTGATACGTGAACCCCTGCCGTCTCGGATATTCTTGCCAGCACGCTATCCTTGCCTATCAGGTTGCCCACCATGATAAAGCGGCCACGCCCACCATCGAGCGTTCCGAATAGTGCCTCTTTCACCCAGTCGGTGAGCCTGGATACCCTGCTCTCGTTCTGCACCAGCTCATCATCGTCCAGGTCGTCTATTACGATGTAGTCCGGACGCTGGTCGCGGTAGCGGAGCCCACGGGGCGACTGACCACGGCCAAGCGCAAAGAATGCGCACCCGTCGCGTGTTACAAACTGTCCTTCCGACCAGTGCCCTGCGTTGTACTGCTTGCCGAAGTCGTGCGCATAGCGCTGGTTGTACTGCAGCTCCGACTGGATGTCGGAGAGCAGGGTGTTGGCGTTGTCCTGCGACTTGCCGATTATGACCATAACGTTCAACTCCCGCTTCTCCTGGCATTTGAGCCAAAGGGGGATGAACACGTCCATGTGGGTGGATTTGGCATGGGCGCGGGCCCATTTGAAAACGGCTTTCAGGTTGCGGCTCTTCAATATTCGGTTGGCGGCCTGCACCTGAAACCTTCCACAGCGCACCTTGGCGAAGTGGGGGAAGTAGTACTCCACGAAATAGGCGTAGTCCTTCCGTGCCCGGGCAATCCGCGCCAGCTGGTCCGCCCTGCTTTCACTCTGGTCAACGGAGGTCTGTTGCCGTACCTCCTCGTTGTGGAGCTGCCATGTACGAAGTGCGTCTGTAATTTCTTTCAATGCCATCGTGATGCTTTTTCCAAAGTCTTAAACTAATGTTGAGCCGCACATCGCCAAGTTTCCGTATATCCCGCGTGCAGTGTTCAAGCTGTAGTGTCGTTGCAGCCATAACCTTATTCTATTTAGTGATATGCTCGTTGATGTAGATATCCTGATACTTGTTGATTGCGCTGATGAGCTCGGGGGTTACCTCGGGGTCAAAGCCGGCACGGTGCTGTATCCACTTGCTGAAGGCCATGAACACATCGATGGTGCTCACTATATTCGCCTTCTTGTCCAGCCTCTCAATGGCCGATGCGAATTTGGCCAGCTTATCGGGCAGCGTGCTGAGCAGCTCCACGTCGTCGCTCTCATACACCTGGTCGAGTATCCTGTTCAGGGCTGCCAGCGACTTGTTTATCAACTCCGGGCGTGTGACATTCACCCCGGCACGCCGAACGGCCCAGCCCTCGCGCTCCACCCATGCCGATATGGTTTGCTCAGAAACATTCACTTTCCCGGCGATTACCTTTTGCGTTTCGCCATTCATATAGTACATGCGAGCCAGCTCCCTTTTTTGCTCAAGCTCCTGCTTTGTTGCCCTTTTTTTCGCCATTTTTTCGCTTTGAATTTTAAGCAAAAATCAAACGTTCGTGGCGATTTAAAAAAAAGTACTGCCATGATGGCAGTGATTTTTGTATGGGAAGATGATAAAAATGAATTTTGCTCATCGAACGAAAACTAATGCGATTTTAATGACATGACACAAAAGAAATCATTCCCATTCGTCGTGCTCGACGAGACCACGCTGACCAACGGGGTGCGCGTACTGGTGGGCGGGGTGAAAACCGACCACTTCGAGAGGAACCCCGTGGCGCTGTACCTGCACAACGACTGGAGCATGCCAATAGGGATGTGGGAGAACGTGCGGAAGGAGAATGGCAGGCTGCTGGCCGACTTCGTACCCGACTACGACGACCCCGACCCGGGGGTGAAAAGGTTGCTCGGTAAGGTGGAGAGGGGGGTAATCAGGATGGCTTCCGTAGGGCTAGCCGACCTTTCGTTCACCGATGCGCCCGAGTACCTGCTCGACGAAAAGAACGAGGCCGTTGTGATTGAGTGCAGGCTCAGGGAGATATCCATTGTGCCCATTGGCAAAAACCACAATGCGCTCCGGCTGTACGACAAGAATGGCGAGGAGATGAACCTGGCCGACAAAACGCTGAACCTATCAGAATACTTTACTAACCAACCCAAAACAGGAACAATGAAAAAAGAGATTCTAACCGCGCTGAACCTTGCCGACACGGCAACGCAGGCGCAGATTGACGAGGCGGTGGAGCAGCTGCTGTCCGACCGCAAGGCCCAAACCGACAAGGTGGCCGAACTCCAGAGTGGGCTCGACGCCATTGATGCCGAGAAGAAGAGGCAGAGGCAGGCAGAGGCCCTGCAGCTGACCGACGCCGCCATTAAGGACGGGCGACTTGACGCCAAGGCCAAGGACGCTATTTTGAAAGCATTCGACAACGACCACGACGGAACCAGGCTGATGCTAGAGAGCATTGCCAAGCCCGTTTCGGTGAAAGAGGTGATCGGGAGTAAAGCCAAAGGGCTTGACCTTGCCGACAAAACCTGGGATGAGCTCGACCGCGCCCACAAACTTGAGGAGCTGAGGGCAAACGATTTTGCTCTATACTCCCAGAAGTTTGAGGAGAAGTTTGGCAGGAAGCCGGCCGAAAAGTAGTATAAACCTAAAATACAGGAGACGAAACAATGACATGGATTAAAGAAAGTGCGAACGGCTCTCGCTCGTTCAACTTTGTGGCCCCCGAAGGGGCTACCAACGCCACCAACGAGGTGCTATTCCCGTTCCACGAGAAGCAGACACCCGCATATGCCGCCACTCTTGCTGTGGCCGTGAAGCAGTACAACACCGTGCTGGCACCCGGTAAGCTCACCGGCAATGCCACCATCAACCTGTCTGTGAACTCACAGGTTACCCCAGGCGCCAAGCTGCTGCTCAGGCTCGAGGCCGACAGCACACAGCGCACGGTAAACCTGGGTACCGGTTTCGACGCCGACGCCGATCAGGTGGTAGTGCCCATCAGCTCGGTGGTATTCCTGGAGTTCACCTACGATGGCACCGCATTCATGCCGGTGGCCATCAACAGCGTGGAGCTCGCAGAGCTAACCTCCGAACTTGAAGTGCTGAAGGATACCGAGGTGCTCGACCCCGATTATGCCGCCACGCTGGCCGTGAGCGTAGCCAAGAGGGAGACATTCCTGCAACCCAAGGAGCTCACGGGTGCGGTAACGTTGAATTTGACCATTGACGTGGGGCTTGCCCCCGGCTCTAAGCTTCACATTAAGCTCACAGCCGACTCCGGAGCCAACAGGACGGTAACCCTGGGCGTGGGGTTCGATGCTGCCGCAGCAGCCATCACCGTGACCAAGTCAACAACGTCGTTCAAGAGCTTCGTGTACGACGGCACTGCATTCGTGCCATTAACCTAGTTACTAACCATTAATCAATAGTAAACGATGAAGACAAGAACCTTTAACATTTTGTTGGCGTTGCTGTTCAACGCCGCTATGGCAATCATGCTGTCGCCCGTGCTCCCCTTTGAGCCGGGGGCAATATTTGGCGCCCTCACCCTGGTATCGCTCATACCCAAGAGCGTGGCGGGTGTTCTGCCCATGGCCATCCAGAAGGAGATATGGGAGAATGACATTATAGAGTCGCTGTGGGCCGACAATGCTTTTCTGAACTACGCCTACAATGCAGACCAGTTCGTGCTGGCGGGCAAGGTGGTTCACATACCACAGGCCGGTGCTGCACCCGGTACCAAGGTCAACAGGTCGTCGTTACCGGCGACAGTTACCAAGCGCACCGACGTGGATATCACCTACGCCATTGACGAGATCACCACCGACCCGGTGCACATATCCAACGCCGAAACGATAGAGCTGAGCTACGACAAGCGTCGCTCCGTGCTCTCTGAAACCGTCAGCGCCATCAACGAGGCAGTTGCTCTGAATATGCTCTACCGATGGGCGCCATCTGCTGCTGCGGCAATCGTCCGCACTACGGGCAATGCTGTTCTTTCCCACACAGAGGGTGCTGCCGGCAACCGGAAAGCTATTACGTTGGCTGATGTGAAAGGGGTCAAGAAACTATTTGACAAGCAGAGTATTCCTTCAGGCGAACGGTACCTCATGCTGGATGCTGATATGTACGAGCAGCTGACCAACGAGATGGACGCCAATGCTCAACGCGACTTCCTGCGCGTCTATGACGAGAAAACGGGTGTTTTCGGTATGCTCTACGGCTTCAAGGTGCTGATGCGCGCACAGGTGATGCGCTACACCAATGCCGGTACTCCAGTCCCAAAGAGCTGGGATACTGCCGGGGCAGCCACCGACAACGCTGCCGCTCTGGCATGGCACAAGAACTCCGTTGAGCGTGCGCTGGGCACGGTGAACTTCTACGAGGATTTGGGCAACCCCACCTACTACGGCGACATATACAGCTCGCTGGTACGTCTGGGTGGCCGTATCCGCAGGAACGACAACAAAGGTATTGTGGCGATAGTACAGGCCGCTGAATAGACACAAGCAGAATGCCCCCGAAAGTCCATAGTGGCCGTAGGGGGCCAATGAAAAACAATATGGCAAAGAGAAAGGAAACATCACTGATAGTAGTGCACTGCTCGGCCACCAGGGTAACGAGCAACTACACCGCCGACCAGATGCTGATCGACCACAGGGAGCGTGGTTTCAACGCGCACGGGTACCACTTCTACATCCCCAAGTCGGGCAACCGTGTGGCGCTCCGACCCCTCGAGATGGTTGGCGCACACGTGTCGGGCTTCAACGCAATGAGCGTGGGCGTGTGCTACGAGGGGGGGCTGGATGCGCAGGGCAAACCCGCCGATACGCGCAACGCCCAGCAGAAGGAGGCGCTGCTATCGCTGCTCAAGGAGCTGAAGGCGATATACCCCGAGGCCACCATTGTGGGGCACCGCGACCTGTCGCCCGACCTGAATAACAACGGGATCATAGAGCCCAACGAATGGATAAAACTGTGCCCATGCTTCGACGCCACCAAGGAGTACAGCGCCATCAGTAGCATGGGGCAGGAGCAAACACCCAAGGAGGAGTAGGTCATGGGCGAGGTGTTGACAACCGTATTGATTGCGCTTGGCACTGGTTTTTCGGGTGCTTTCTCTGGCTGGTTCTTCGGCCGCAAGAAGCAGAACATAGCCACCATTGATATGGCGCTCAACACCTGGCAAAAGGTCATTGACCAGCTGGAGGCGCGTGTGGATGTGCTTCTGAACAAGGTGAAGGCCCTGGAGGATGAGAACGCTGCGCTGAGGGAGGAGGTGATCCAACTTCGGGCAGAGATTCAGGAGTCGCACCGAAACCGAAAGAAGATCGAATTGTTGGAGAGAAAAATTGCACGCTATGAGAAGCTGCTTGCCGATAACGGCATTGATTTTTAGCCTTGCGCTGCTGGCCGGTTGCAAGACGGTACGGCACGTACCCGTGAAGGATAGTACCGATGCGAAGGTAAGGGTGGTGCGGGAGGTTAACACCGTGCAGCTACCCCCCGACAGCGCCTGGCTGAAAGCCTACTTTGAGTGCGACAGCAATAACCGTGCGCTGCTTCAAACGGTAGAAACCCTGCAGGGTGAACGGGTGAAGCAGCATGTGAGCTACTCCGGTGGCCTCCTCATGGTTAGGGCATCCGATACCGCCGTGAAGGAAATGGAGAGCAACATGAGAGACTCGGTGATATTCGAGCGTATTGAAGTGCCATACCCCGTGGAGGTACCCATTGAGGTGAACAGGCTTACCCAATGGCAGGGTTTTCAGCTATGGATAGGGCGACTGGCCCTACTTACCATAGCCATTTGGCTGTTGGGTATCACACTTAAAAACAAACTAAAAACCAAATTTTAAAACTTTTAAGCTATGGCAGAAAAAAGAATTTTAGGCGTACAGAAGATTGAGGTCGGCGAGCTCGCCGTGGATGGAGGTGTAGCAACCACCTTCGCTGCGCTTGGGCTAACGTATAAGGATACGGCCACCTTTGAGCAGGAAGAGGCAGAGGATATTGAGCACGAATGTGAGGAGAACGATGATCCCATCGAGGTTCTTGCCGGCTCAAAAAAATCAACGATCAGCTGGGGGATTGTGGATTTCGACCCCGACACCCTGGTAAAGGTGCTGGGTGGTACAAAAACAGGCGAAAGCCCTAATTTTAAATGGGAGGCTCCCGCATCCGCAAGCATCATAGAAAAGTCCGTGAAGATTACCCCGAAAAAGGGAACCCCTATCACCCTACCACGGGTGTCGATCAAAGCGCGGATTCAGTACACGATCGGCAAGGCGGGTATCGCACAGGTGCTGATTACGGGGAAGGTGCTAACACCGACTAAAGCGGGAACTGCATCCATCATCGTGGGTTAACATGGGCGCGCATATGCAGAAGCTGGCGGCCGATGCGCTGCTTGAAAGGGGCGTTGGGTTTAAAATCCCTGCGCCTTTTTTGTACCGCCTGTTTGGGCGGAAGGTGATGACGCTGAACGTGAAAAGGCTCTACCTGGGCTCTCTGCTCTACCTCTCAGAACTAGCTGATTTATCAGAGTGGGTTTCGTTGGATGTGGGTGTTGTACGGCAAAGAACGATTGAAGAGCTGGGGAGTCAGGCAAAGAGCTTGCCTATTCCCGTTATCTCCGAGAACATCCTTAGGGTAACACGCGCTGTTGCTGCCTTGCTTTTGAATGGTAAATGGAGAATAAGGCTGTTCCGATGGTGGTTGGCTCGCGTACTCCGAAGGCGTTGTACAGCGGATCAGCTACAGGAGCTGGTAATGTGGCTGTTTGCCTACGGGAGGGCGGAGTCTTTTACGAATACTACCAAATTGCTACTGGCGATGAGTATGACAACGCCGACGAGGAATTTGGGGCAGCGGGGGGAAAGGAGTTAAGGGGGCACAGAACCGAGCCCTCCCATAGCCTTTTCGGGGTGATATTCTCCATTCAGAAGGAAACGGGGTGGTCGCACAGCTACATTCTGTGGGGCGAGCCGTGGATCACGTTGCAGCTAAAGCTCTCCGACCTGCCCAGAACGGTATCGGGAAAAAACAACGTGAAGGAAATTGAGGACGATAAGGAATTGATGGAATTTTTAACTACATGATAACACTAGATCCATGTCAGATTTAGGCCCGGTAAACATAGACTTCGTCATCGGCGGTAACGTTGACAGCGAGGGGAAAAAGGTGGAGCAGTCGTTCGAGGGCATTGGGGGTGCAGCCCGTAAGGCAAAGGCCGAGGTAAAGGCTGCCATTGCCGAACAAAAAGCCGTTGTAAAGCAGATTGAAAGGGATATAAAAGAACTTGAAAAGCTGCTCAATAAAACTGCTCCCGGACATGCGAAGATGGCGGTTACGGGGGATTTGCACGCGGCTAAAAAAGCACTTGAGGAAGAAAAAAACTCGCTCATAGAATTAGAAAATCAGGTGGAGAGCACTGCACAGGCACATGTGCGCCTCACAACACGAGTGAGGGAGGCCAAGGATGAGCTGGCCCGCATGAGCGGAAGCCTCACCGATACCGATTACGCAAAGAAAGCCCAAGAGATAGCCCAGCTGGAAGCCCAGCTGGACATCGTACAGCGAAGAACCGCCATCCTGGCTGATCCTAACAAAGGATTCAAAGCTGCTGCAGGAGCAGCATCTGTTCTCTCCGGGACCATGGCAGCGGGCGTGGGTGTTGCCTCCCTGTTTGGTGCCGAACAGGAGAAGTTGGCCAAGATCCAAACGCGCCTGCAGTCGGTTATGGCCATTACCATCGGTGTGCAGCAGGTGGCGGAGCAGCTCAATAAGGACAGCTACTTCAGCGTGGTAACGCTTACCAAGGTAAAGAATGCTTGGGCTGCAGCAAACCTAAATGTGGCTACCACGCTGGGTATTACCACGGCAGCAAGCAAGGCGCTAATGTTTACGGGAATCGGAGTGGTAATTGCGGGGGTGGCAGCACTAATCACTGTTTTTAATAAGTGGAGTGAAAAGCAAAAGGAGGTTAACAGACTTCAAAAGGAATTTACCGGCTTAGTAAGCGAGCAGTCTAAAGGGCCTATTGCTGCGGTAGAGAATTTGCGTGTGAAGTGGAATGCGCTCGGTGATGATATGCAAGCAAAGCAAAAATTTATTGAGCAAAATAAAGCGGCGTTCGATTCGCTCGGTGTTGCTATCCGCAATGTTAGTGATGCACAAAATTTACTGGTTGCCAACAAGTCCGCTTTTATTTCTGCGCAAGTATCCAAGGCACGAGCATTGGCATACACCAAACAAGCCGAAGCTGAGGTTGAGAAATTAATCGAAGCTCAGGAAAAATTGAATAAGGTGCCGAAAGCTTATAAAACAGTTAAAGGTACATACACTGATGGATATGGTGTTCAGCGGGAAGGTAAAGTACTGGTAAAAGATAGTAGATGGCAGGAGGCAGAAGACGATGTTATAAATATTCAAAAGAATATGAACGCACTCTTTGCCAAGGCCCACCAGGAAGAGCAGGCTGGCTTTAAGAAATTGAAAGATGCCGGCATTGAAGGTGCGTTGGATTACAAAAAAGGAACGGTAGGTGCTATTGAAGAGGCAATAGCAGCAAAACGTGCATCCATAAAGCACTTAGCCGGTTCTGATGAAATAAAGAAAGTAAATTCAGAAATAGATGCATTAGAAGAACAACTTAAACGATTACTTGGTTCTGAACTTGATTCGGATTCAGATAGAAGGACTCCCTACGATGCCGCCGGCGCATTGCAGAACCAAATTCTTGCCCTGCAGGCACAAACCGCCAAACTACAACTGGAACAGATGCAGGAGAGCCTGCAGAAACGCCTTGCGCAAATTGATGCGGAGGAGCAGGCAGAGGTGCAGAAGATTGCCGAAAAGGAGCAGGCAATTATCGACGCATATAATAAGGCTCACGAGGGTGAACAGGGATTTACGGCAGTAAGCACACTGGCCGGTACAGGAATTAGCACCGCAGACTCGGAGCGGTTTGAGGACGAGAAAGCAAGGCTCACCGAAGCGTATGAGGCCAAGCGAACGAATACCGTAAAGCAGTACGGCGAGGAGACCCTGAGGCTGGCGGGTGAGTTTGCCGATAAGCGGGTAAAGATTGAAACCGATTACCAGCAGAGGATAGACGCGCTGAAGAAACAGGCTGCTGAGCTGGAGGCGCAGGCTGCCAGAACCTCTTTCCCCGAGCTAAAAGCACAGCTGGAGGAACAGGCGCAGGCTGCCCGGGATGCAGCCACTGTAGCCGCCACCGAGCGAGACCAGCGGGTGAGCGAAACCACGGCATCGCTGATCATGGAAACGGAAGCCTACAAAACGGCCACCGACGAAAAGATTTGGCTCAACCGCCAGCTAACGGAGGACATCATTGCAGAAATACAAAAGCGGGTGGATGCCGAGGTGGCTGCGGGGAAGCTCTCCACAGAGGAGGCAAAGAAGATCATGGATGCCGTAAGCTCATCACCCGTTGCCGGGGTGCAAATTGGGCTAAAATCTTTTATAGCCTCCCTAAAAGACCTGAAAAAGGCGAAGGACGACCTGGCCAAAGCCAAGGATGCCCAGCAGGCTAAGGATGCCACGGAGGCGTTTCAGGCTGCCGAGCAATCGGTAGCTGCCAATACGGATGCGCTAATGGGCCACCTGGGTACCGCAAACTTTTTTGCCGATCAGGCCATTGGGCTGCTGCAGGCCCTATCAAAGGAGGAGGGCGATGCGGCCAGCTCGGCGGCCAACAGCATTGGTGCGGTGATGGATATTGCCAATGCGACCATGCAGGGATTCCAGCAGGGCGGCATTGCAGGTGCGGCCGTGGCTCTGGTGCTGTCAACGGCTACCAAGATATTTCAGGCCGAAAAGGAGCATCAGGAGGCGCTTAAAAGGTTGGCGGATGCCAAGCTGGCACAGCAGGAAGCCTACAACCTGGCACTAATGAAGCAGAATGAGCTGCTGGAACGGGCGCAGACCATTGCCGGTACCGATGCCCTAGCACAGGCCAACGCTTACGCCCAGCAAGCGGCAAAGTTTAGGAATGCCGAGAATAAGGCGCTCGATGCGCTGCGGGGTGCTACGGTGCAAACCGGCACAAAGAAAACCGGGCTGTTCGGCTGGGGAGGTGAAAAGGCGGTCTATTCCGATATGCTGAAAGCTTACCCGGGGTTGATTGACGGGCAGGGCAGGTTGAATAGGGAGTTGGCTCAGTCGATTTTGGATAACGAGAACCTGGACGAGGCAAGCCGTAAGGCCCTGGAAACAGCACTTCAATATGCCGACGAGTACGAGGATGCCCTGAAGGGCCTTCACGACTACCTGACCTCAGTATTTGGCTCTCTGGGTGGCGACCTGATGAATGCCATCACACAAAATCTGGACAGCGCCAAGGATGCCATTGACGAGTTCAAGGACTACGTTGGCGAGGCCATGAAGAAGCTGATCAGCGATTTGGCCTACTCCATGTTCTTCGCCTCGATTATCGAGGAATTTTCCGAGAAGATTAAGAAGATATACGAAGATACCGAGCTCAGCGACACGGATAAGGCCGCGCTGGCTGCGATGGAGATGGAGAGGCTGCTGCAATCCATTGAGGGGATCACCCCGGAAGCCCAGAATTTCATCAAAACCATGTACGACACGCTGGGCGAGATGTTCGGCATATCAATGTATGGCGGTGGAGAGGGGCCGACCGGCATCAAGGGCGATGTGGCCAAAATGACGGAGGATACCGGTCAGGCTCTGGTGGGGCAGATCGTTGCCATGCGGCTGAACGTATCGGCACTGCTGGCCAACAGCAAGTCGTCGCTGGATACCATATCGGCATCGCTGGGGGTACTTCAGCAAATCCGCGACAACACCTTCTTCTGCCGCCGTCTGGTTAGTGTTGACGAAACGCTGATTTACATGAAAAATAACGGGATAACAATGCGATAGGGTTATGACTAATATGTGGACCATAAACAAAAAGGATTTGTACTCAACATTTGGGGCGCGGATACTGAAGGACAGCTACAACGATATCATGTCGCCGCCCAAGCCGCGTCCGCGGTTGGAGTACGACTTCCCCGATCAGACTGGGCTGGCCGTTGATATGGTCAGTCCACTGAGCTACGAGGCAAGAACCTTCAAGATGAACGTGCTGCTGGTTGGAACGGATGCGGACGACTTTTGGACCAAGTACTTGGCTTTTTTTGAAGAGATTGCCACTCCCGGCGCCTTCGCCCTCTACATTGCCGATCTGGGGGTAACGGTGAGCCTGCTCTATGAGGGTGCCAAGTGTTTGAAAAAGCCGCGGTCGCTTCAAAGCGGTCGCGTGGCCGTATCATACGAGATAACCGTGAAGGAGTACGATCCGAGCTTGCGTATTTATGACATAGATAATGACGAAGGCGATGACGATGACGATTAAACGAGCTGTGAGCACCGTTGTGGCGGAGCTGAATCCGCTCACCTCCTCCACCCTGGTGAAGGAGGTGATGGGCGAAGAGCAGATAACATTAGCCTGGGAACAGGCGAGTTTCACGGAGCTGCTCATCGGCGACTACATAGAGCACGAGGGGTCGCGCTGGACGATGAATACCCTCCCCACGGTGAAGAAGACCGGAACCCACTCCTTCCGATACGATGCCGTATTCCAATCGACCAAGTACGACGTGGCCAAAGCGGTGTATATGCTGTTCGATAATACGCCCACCCCTCCCAAGGGTGAGTTCAGCATGACGGGCAACGCCACCATGTTCATGGAGCTGCTGGTGGCCAACCTGAACCGTCTGTCGGGTACATCCCTGTGGAGCCTTGGGCAGGTGGTGGAGGGTACGGAGTACATTACGCTAACCTTCTCCAACGAGGATTGCCTTTCGGTGCTCGGGCGCCTGGCCGACGAGTTCAATACGGAGTACCACGTGACCAACCGCATCATCCACCTGAAGAGGTTCAGCACAGACCGGAAGATAACCCTGAAGTACGGCTCTTCGCTCTACGATATCGAACGCGTATCGGTGGACAGCTCGGGACTGGTTACACGCCTGTATCCATACGGCTCTACCCGCAACCTTCCGGGCAACTATCGTGGCGGCTCCATGCCGCTGTGCCTACCCGATGATATGGGACAGTACCTCGAAAGTTTGAATGCATCGAATTTCGGTATCGTGGAGCGGTCGAAATCGTTCGACGAGATTTACCCGCGTCTCTCATCCGGGGGTGCCGGTGTGGTTACGGATGTGGGCGATGCGCTCACCTTCAAGGATTCGGCCCTCGACTTCGATGTGAACGACTGCCTGATGGACGGCACGGAGGCAAAGGTGCATTTCATCACGGGCCAATGTGCGGGGTATGACTTTGAAATTCAGCGGTACAACCATGCCACAAAGACTTTCACCCTGATACCCAATCAACAGGAGAACGACTTCACCCTGCCCACCGGGGATATCCGCCCTGCCGTGGGCGATAAGTACGTGCTGCTCGATATCGTCATGCCGGATAGCTACCGGCTGAATGCCGAGCAGGAGCTGGCAGACAAGGCAAGCGAATGGCTGGAGCAGAACGACACGCCGAAGGTGTCGTACAGGGCTACATTCAGCGCGATTTACGCACGGCAAAACCTGCAGAACGTTGAGTGTGGCGACACGGTTCGCATTGAGGATGCCGACATGGGCATAGCCGAGGATATTCGTATTGTCAAGCTCACAAAAGGCATAGCGGACTACTGGACAGTGCAGTTCGACCTGTCGGACACGGTTACCAAAACAACGCTCCAGCATATCATCGGCGATATAGCCACGGTGCAGAACGATGTGGTGGTGTCCAACCAGATGATCAACGAGAATGCCCGCCGAAGCTATTTGAACAATAAGGAGCTGCGTGAGATGGTATTCGACACGGATGGCTATTTTGACCCCGAGAATATCAAGCCGCTCAGCATTGAGACCTCCATGCTGAGCGTGGGTGCAAGAGCGCAGGCTTTTCAGCTATCCATCCTGCTGCAACCCAATTACGCCGGTAATGCACAGGTGCTGCAGTGGAGTGCCGGGCTATTGGCGCATTTCACCATGGACGATGAATCGGTCATGGAGTGGGCTCTTCCCGCCGGAAGCATTACCATCACCGGGAGCAACCAGACCATCGGGCTGTACATATACGCCAAGTGCTCACGCACTGCATCATCGGGTACCCTATTCCTTGATGCCGCACAGCGCAAGTTCGATGCCGACCCGGATTACTGGTACTTCCTGGTGGGAGTGCTGCACTCGCCTGTTGACGGGGTGCGTGGCATATCGCTAACCTATGGCCAGACCACCATCAACGGCCGTTTCATCAAGACGGGCAGGGTGCAGAGTGCCGACGGGAATACCTTCTTCGACCTGGACAGCGGGACTATACAGGGCAACATACGCTTCCAATCCGGGCAGACTGTGGAGGCGGGGATACAGGAGGCGGTGGATGGCATTGAGATCGGAGGGCGGAACCTGCTGCTGGGCACATCGGACGAATGGGTGAACGGCTCGTGGTCGAATTGGAACCTAATTCCCTACGCAAAGGTTGACGTAGTTGGCGGGAAGTACTACACGGCTGCCGTTGAGCTGAAGGACGTGGTGACGTCCGACGGGGTCAACGTTGGGCTGCAAATACACTGGTACGATGCGGACAATCAGTTGACCCAATCGGCCAACGGTGCGGAATCCGTTGCCAACGGCAGTTCGGGCAGGGCACGGATCACCGCCAAGGCCCCTTCCGTTGCCGTTGAGGGGCGGTTTGTGATTAGAAAATATGCTAGCGGCGGCACCACCACCCTGAAGTACAGGCGCTCCAAGCTGGAGAGTGGGAAGAACCCCACCGACTGGACCCCCGCCCCCGAGGATGTGCAGGCTGACATTGAGGCGGCGCAGGGGAGCGTGGACGACGTGAGCGCAGCCGTTGACGATCTGGAGACCTACGTGGACGGGGCCTTTCTGGACGGCGTGATCGACAGCGCGGAGGCCATAGCCATCGGGCAGCTGATCCTGACCGTGCAGGCGGAGGCCGATGCCATCGAGGCCACCTACAACAAGCTTTACACCAACCCCTTCCTTTCGGGCACGCCCAAGACCAACCTGCTCAACGCCAAGATCACCTTCGTGGGCAGCGTTACCGACCTGATTGATGCCATTGATACCGCCATAGCGGACGGGCAGATCACCGCGGCGGAGCACACCAACATGAACGCCAAGTTCGCGCTGTACAACTCGGCCCTTGCCTCGTTCAGCACGGCCATCGAGGCGGCCAACCAGGCCATCCAGCAGGCGCTGGACCAGAATGCGCAGGGTTATGTGGATAACATTGAGATCGGAGGGCGGAACCTGCTGTTGGGTACATCGGATGAGTGGAAGAACGGATCGTGGTCGAATTGGAACCTAATTCCCTACGCAAGGGTTGACGTAGTTGGCGGGAAGTACTACACGGGTGCCGTTGAGCTGAAGGACGTGGTGACCTCCGACGGGGTCAACGTGGGGCTGAGAATATTCTGGTACGATGCGGACAATGTCAGAAAAGAATCGGCCTACGGTGCGGAATCCGTTGCCAACGGTGCTTCCGGCATGGCAAGGATTACCGCTAAAGCACCCGACGATGCGGTTAAGGCGGAATTTGTAATTAGAAAATTTGCCAGCGGCGGCAGTACCACCCTGAAGTACAGGCGCGCCAAGATGGAGTCGGGATCCAAGCCCACCGACTGGACCCCCGCCCCCGAGGATGTGCAGGCTGACATTGACGACCTGGCCTCCGACATTGCCGACATTGCCGACGACGGCAAGTTCACGCCCAACGAGAAGCATCAGGTTCGCCGCGAGTGGCCCAACCTGCTGTGGAACTACCTGTCGTGGGGCGAGCAGGGCGAAGCGCTGGGGATAGTTACCGAGCTGGCGGCCATGGAGGCCGCCTTCCTGGCCCTGGCCAAGTACCTCAACAACAACGTTACCTGGACATCCGGCATACCGCTTTGGATATCGGACGCCCAGCTTAGCGTGACCACAACGGTGGTGCCCGCCACGTTCAGGGCCAAGTTTGCCGACTACTACGAATCGCTCAACGCGCTGATCGCAAAGATTGGCGAGGTGAACGAGGCCAACACGGCAGCCCTGGGCTACCTGGCCGAGGCCATTGCCAACGACACCACCATACAGGGCGGGCTCATAAGCACCTCGCTGATCAAGGTGGGTGCAAAGCAGTTTGGTGAAGGTGGAGGACTCTCATGGATAGAAAAAGCGGGCATCAACGGTACGGGGGAAGGCGATGATACCCCCAGAATTTATGCCGGCGGTACGCTCGCGAAAGCCGTTCAAAGGGTGGCGGGGATTCTGACGAATTCGGCTAAGTTTGTGGTAACGCAGGGGGGGAAGATATTCGGCATGGACGTTGAGCTGTACGGCTCGATGTCCACGGCACCGCCGGGAGGCAAGCGGATACTGCTGGACCACGACTCGTCATCAATGAACATCTACGATGAGAGCGGGGATATGAAGGCAACCGTATCCTCGGATGCCATTATAGCCCTGTCGAAGCTGCTGGCTCCCAACAGCAATAGCGTTGATGCCTCGCAATCGATATCCCTCATGCAAACGAATGGCTCGGACACGGACACCAAGCTATCCGCACCGTTGATACTCCCCGCAACCAGCGATAACTACACCATAACCACCCCTCCGGTTGTGTGTGTTTGCTATGGCATTCAGAATACCACACCGCCCGGGCATACCGGGGCAGTTGGGGCCTCCGCCTCGGTTAGCGCTTTTCTTGTTAAAGCCGACAACAGTGAGGTCCCATTAGGTTCTGTCGGCATATTTGCCTTCGTGGCCGGTGAAAGCTCTACCGAAAATTTGACAATCCCCTCAAAATCGTTTGGCCCGCTGCCGTCCGGCACTTACAAAATGAAGCTCACCGCCTCGGTTAGAGCGTCCAACGTGTGGGCCACGGCCTCGGCCAGCATAAGGATTGTGGCTCCAGACAACACGCTGTCGGGCGTGAGCGATGTGGAGGTGTCGCGCATATACCGCAACGGCATCTTCCTGATACAGGATGCCAACAACTATATGTACATGAACCCCATGGGGGTGGTGGAGAAGAGCGAGAAGGCACCCGACAGGCCGGGGGTGCTGCTGGCTGGTAATGTGGCTAGCGGAGGTGGTGGTTCAAATTTTTGGGGGCCAAAAAAACATTCGTCAAAATTATCTATAAAAACAGCTGCCGGAACATACACTGTGTACCATAGCGCCGGACACACAGGCTACACCGTGCAGGTAACGCTGGGGACCAAACAATCGACTGCCGTGGTGAGCAGCAAGACCGGCAGCAGCTTCAAGGTGACAACCTACAACAGTGGGGGCACGGCTGCCGATACGGCGTTTGAGTTTGCCATGTTCGGCGAGAATTAGAAGAGGGGGCACGGCGCCCCCTCCAATACATCATTCAAAAATATACATTGTCAGTCCATCGGCAGGAAGGTGAACGCCTCGTTGAACAGGCGGTACACCTCCTCGTAATCCTCGGCGTAGTAGGCCGCCTCGATCAGCACCCGGGCGTTGTCAATCACCTCGTTGGGCACGCAGGCAATGGTGTCGTTGTGGCTGTCGGTGATGTACACGCTGAAGCCGTAGATGAAATCCTTGTAGAACTCGCCCTGCTGGCTGATGATGTCGGTGCCCCACATCAGCAGCGCCGGGGTTTCAAAGTCCTTATGGTCGTCGATGAAAGATCGCCCGATTTCGAATGGTTCTTCGCGGTATTCGTTAGAAAAATAGTTTGACTGCCACTTGATATTCACGGCATTCTGCACCACCTCCAGGGGGGTTAGTCCGGCAATCTGGTCTTTGGCAGCGTTGGCATCGCCCCGCAGCCGTATCATGGCATTGGGGTCGAGCCGGAAGGGTTCGGGTTCCTCCTTTTTGCATGCGGTCAGGGCTGCCCAGACCAACATGACGATACACAAAATTTTTCTCATGGCTTTATGATTTATAGGCAAATATACAGATTATACGCATATAAATGCGTTTGGGTTGGTAAAAAAAAGGAAATGTTGTCAACATTCGTGCGGGTGAGTGGAGTTCGGCAATAATTTTGCTGTATCTTCACAGAACCAAACCTACCACCGGAATGAAAGACTACAACCAGAGCCACCTGCCTTTTCAGGGGCAAAAAAGGTGATTTTCAAAATCGTTTAAATCGTGTTTAAAGCATTACGATGACTCCTACACCTTTGTTGACCTTTTTGGCGGGAGCGGACTGCTCAGCCACATAGCCAAGCATACATTCCCAAAGGCCGAAGTGGTTTACAACGACTATGACGACTTTGAGAAGCGGTTGAAGAATATTGAGGCAATAAACGCACTGCTCACTTCCATTAGGCGTGTGCTCGGCAATTTCCCCCGTAAGCAGGCCCTAACGGGCCATTTAAGGAATAGCATCCTAAACCTGATCAAGGAGGCTGATCGGCGAGGCTTTGTTGATTACACCACCCTGTCGGGTAATCTGCTATTCTCCATGAACTATGTGGCGAACTTTGCCTCAATGAGCAGGGAGAAACTTTACAACAGGGTGCGATTGAGTGATTACAACGCCGATAGCTACCTGGATGGGGTAACCATAGTCCGTAGCGATTACAGGGTCGTATTCAATGCATTTAAGGACTTAGACAGGGTGGTGTTCCTTATCGACCCGCCCTACCTGAACACCGACACCACCACATACGCATCCGATCAATCGTGGAGGCTGCATGACTATTTAGATGTATTGCAGCTTCTTTTGGGTCAAAATTACTTCTATTTCACCTCCAATAAGAGCCGTATCGTTGAGCTGTGCGAGTGGTTTAGCAACACATCGTTCACCTCCAATCCCTTCGCCAATGCTGAGAGGTGGGAAAATAGAGTTAACACCTCCCACAACTCCGGTTACATAGATATAATGTACCACTACAAAAAGTCAGATGTATGAAAAACACCTGCACAATTTGTTTTGTATATTTGTACAATTTGTTTTCTTGATTATATGTCTCTACGGAAAAGAAAAACAAATGCTCCAAAAGTAGCAAGTGAGCCAATTGC